>BNJV01002606.1_pt1 | contig 309295 bp, 317 predicted proteins | sample 8540591 | NCBI WGS metagenome assembly BNJV01 (sample SAMD00202457, study PRJDB9452) | human saliva metagenome | host: Homo sapiens | reverse complement strand
TTAGATATTTGCCTTATTATACAGCTTTTAGTTTTTATTTAGTCAAGCAATTCCTGTCACAAAAGGTCGAAATTATATTATTTTTCTCTACAAATTTTAGATTTTTTTATCTATTTCGTTAGGGATATGCCATGCGTAGTGTAATATTTTTTTACCCCTTATTCCTAAGTGCTTTAAAAAGCTGTTTTTTTAATTCGGATATTCTCTTTGGCAATGTTTAATAACCAGTAAGACATCATTAAGCTCTTTAGAGCGTTTAGAAATGGAAGTCCATCAAAAATAAAATTGACGAGGTCTCCCTCCTTTTCAGACAGTATTTTAAACTTTTCTCTAATCCAAATCCTACATCAATAATATCCTTGAATCCCTTGATTCCAATATCAAGTTGGAGACAATCAGCAAGGATATAAGATGCATAGTATTTGATTTTCAAAATTTCAAAAATTCTAAAATGACGATTATCGTCACTTTGAATGTTACAAAAGAGAGAGGCAATCTGCTTCTCTCTCATGCTGAATTAGATGTCACTCTCCACAGTTGACAAAGAGCCAAGAACCCCAGATAGCCTTGAGCCATCCGGGGTTCTTGTTTTAGTCGCTAAAATGATATCAACAATTTCATTTTAGCCGATTTTTGGAGACTTAGTCTTCTAAATTCATTTCAGAAGCTGCTGATTTCTTCTTCTTGCCAAGAAGAGAGGCAGTTGCCAAGGCAGCTACTCCTAATCCAAGACCAGCAAATTGGTTACTTGCAGTTCCTGTATTTGGAAGTTTTCTACCGTTTGAACGTCCTGGTCCAGCAGGTTGTTGTGCAGGGGCTTGTGAGTGGTTCAATGCACTTGAGATTGAAGCACTGTCAGACAAGCTAGCTGAGGTACTTACGCTGTTGCTCAAGCTTTCTGAAGCACTTGCTGAAGTTGAGGCATCACCTGAACCATTGCTTGTACTTGTTGAAGCTGAACCGCTACCTGAGCCATTGCTTGTGCTTGTTGAACCTGAACCGCTACCTGAGTTGTTGCTTGCACTGATTGAGGCTGATTGGCTTGCAGATACTGATGCGCTAGTTGATTGACTTGCACTTACAGATGCTGAAGCTGATTGACTTGCTGAGTCATTGCTTGTGCTTGTTGAACCTGAACCGCTACCTGAGTTGTTGCTTGCACTGATTGAGGCAGAAATGCTGTCACTCAAGCTTGCGCTTGTTGAGACTGACTCACTTGCGCTGATTGATGCTGAAGTACTATCGCTCAATGACACACTTACTGATTTGCTAAGTGAAACTGACTCACTTGCACTTACAGATTCAAGGTAGCTAGGAAGGTTAAACTCTGGCTTAGATTCGCTTGCTGGCTCACCCTTACTATAGCTGAATGAGTTAGATTGTTGTGACGCACTTGTACTCAAACTGCTTGAAACGCTATTGCTAAGTGATGTAGATGTACTTACGCTGTTACTCAAGCTTACTGAAGTACTTGTTGAAACTGAAGTACTACTTGAGTTGTTGCTTGCTGATTCAGATGCACTGATTGATGCAGATACGCTGTTACTCAAGCTTGTGCTTGCTGATTCAGATGCACTGATTGATGCAGACACGCTGTTGCTCAAGCTTGTGCTTGCTGATTGGCTAGCACTGATTGATGCAGATACGCTGTTGCTCAAGCTTGTGCTTGCTGATACTGAAGCACTGATTGATGCAGACACGCTGTTGCTCAAGCTTGTGCTTGCTGATTGGTTAGCACTCATTGAAGCAGATACGCTGTTGCTCAAGCTTGTGCTTGCTGATTCAGATGCACTGATTGATGCAGACACGCTGTTGCTCAAGCTTGTGCTTGCTGATTGGCTAGCACTGATTGATGCAGATACGCTGTTGCTCAAGCTTGTGCTTGCTGATTCAGATGCACTGATTGATGCAGATACGCTGTTGCTCAAGCTTGTGCTTACTGATTGGCTAGCACTCATTGAAGCAGATACGCTGTTGCTCAAGCTTGTGCTTGCTGATACTGAAGCACTGATTGATGCAGATACGCTGTTGCTCAAACTTGTGCTTGTTGATTGGCTAGCACTGATTGATGCAGATACGCTGTTGCTCAAGCTTGTGCTTGCTGATTCAGATGCACTGATTGAAGCAGATACGCTGTTGCTCAAGCTTGTGCTTGCTGATACTGAAGCACTGATTGATGCAGACACGCTGTTGCTCAAGCTTGTGCTTGCTGATTGGCTAGCACTCATTGAAGCAGATACGCTGTTGCTCAAGCTTGTGCTTGCTGATTCAGATGCACTGATTGATGCAGATACGCTGTTGCTCAAGCTTGTGCTTGCTGATTGGCTAGCACTGATTGATGCAGACACGCTGTTGCTCAAGCTTGTGCTTGTTGATTGGCTAGCACTGATTGATGCAGACACGCTGTTGCTCAAGCTTGTGCTTACTGATTGGCTAGCACTGATTGAAGCAGATACGCTGTTGCTCAAGCTTGTGCTTGCTGATTGGCTAGCACTGATTGATGCAGACACGCTGTTGCTCAAGCTTGTGCTTGCTGATTGGCTAGCACTCATTGAAGCAGATACGCTGTTGCTCAAGCTTGTGCTTGCTGATTCAGATGCACTGATTGAAGCTGACACGCTGTTGCTCAAGCTTGTGCTTGCTGATTGGCTTGCACTGATTGATGCAGACACGCTGTTGCTCAAGCTTGTGCTTACTGATTGGCTAGCACTCATTGAAGCAGATACGCTGTTGCTCAAGCTTGTGCTTGCTGATTCAGATGCACTGATTGATGCAGATACGCTGTTGCTCAAAGCTTGTGCTTGCTGATTCAGATGCACTGATTGATGCAGACACGCTGTTGCTCAAGCTTGTGCTTGCTGATTCAGATGCACTGATTGATGCAGATACGCTGTTGCTCAAGCTTGTGCTTGCTGATACTGAAGCACTGATTGATGCAGACACGCTGTTGCTCAAGCTTGTGCTTGCTGATTGGCTAGCACTCATTGAAGCAGATACGCTGTTGCTCAAGCTTGTGCTTGCTGATTCAGATGCACTGATTGATGCAGATACGCTGTTGCTCAAGCTTGTGCTTGTTGATTGGCTAGCACTGATTGATGCAGACACGCTGTTGCTCAAGCTTGTGCTTGTTGATTGGCTAGCACTGATTGATGCAGACACGCTGTTGCTCAAAGCTTGTGCTTACTGATTGGCTAGCACTGATTGAAGCAGATACGCTGTTGCTCAAGCTTGTGCTTGCTGATTAGCTAGCACTGATTGATGCAGACACGCTGTTGCTCAAGCTTGTGCTTGCTGATTGGCTAGCACTGATTGAAGCAGATACGCTGTTGCTCAAGCTTGTGCTTGCTGATTCAGATGCACTGATTGAAGCTGACACGCTGTTGCTCAAGCTTGTGCTTGCTGATTGGCTTGCACTGATTGATGCAGACACGCTGTTGCTCAAGCTTGTGCTTGCTGATTGGCTTGCACTGATTGATGCAGATACGCTGTTGCTCAAGCTTGTGCTTGCTGATTGGCTTGCACTGATTGATGCAGACACGCTGTTGCTCAAGCTTGTGCTTGCTGATTGGCTTGCACTGATTGATGCAGATACGCTGTTGCTCAAGCTTGTGCTTGCTGATACTGAAGCGCTAGTTGATTCGCTTGCAGATACTGATGCTGAAGCTGATTGGCTTGCAGATACTGATGCTGAAGTTGATTGACTTGAGCTTACTGATGCGCTAGTTGATTCGCTTGCAGATACTGATGCTGAAGCTGATTGACTTGCAGATACTGATGCTGAAGCTGATTGACTTGCAGATACTGATGCGCTAGCTGATTGACTTGCAGATACAGACGCTGAAGCTGATTGGCTTGCAGATACTGATGCTGAAGTTGATTGACTTGAGCTTACTGATGCTGAAGCTGATTGACTTGCAGATACTGATGCGCTAGTTGATTGACTTGCAGATACTGATGCGCTAGTTGATTGACTTGCACTTACAGATGCTGAAGCTGATTGACTTGCACTTACAGATGCTGAAGCTGATTGGCTTGCACTTACAGACGCTGAAGCCGATTGGCTAGCTGATACTGATGCTGAAGCACTTTGGCTTGCGCTTACTGATGCTGAAGCTGATTGACTTGAGCTTACTGATGCGCTAGTTGATTGGCTAGCTGATACAGACGCTGAAGTTGATTGACTTGAGCTTACTGATGCGCTAGCTGATTGACTTGCAGATACTGATGCGCTAGTTGATTGACTTGCAGATACTGATGCGCTAGTTGATTGACTTGCACTTACAGATGCTGAAGCTGATTGACTTGAGCTTACTGATGCGCTTGCTGATTGGCTAGCTGATACTGATGCTGAAGCACTTTGGCTAGCAGATACTGATGCTGAAGTTGATTGACTTGCAGATACTGATGCTGAAGCTGATTGACTTGAGCTTACTGATGCGCTAGTTGATTCGCTTGCAGATACTGATGCTGAAGCTGATTGACTTGCAGATACTGATGCGCTAGTTGATTGACTTGCACTTACAGATGCTGAAGCTGATTGACTTGCACTTACAGATGCTGAAGCTGATTGGCTTGCACTTACAGACGCTGAAGCCGATTGGCTAGCTGATACTGATGCTGAAGCACTTTGGCTTGCGCTTACTGATGCTGAAGCTGATTGACTTGAGCTTACTGATGCGCTAGTTGATTGGCTAGCTGATACAGACGCTGAAGCTGATTGGCTTGCAGATACTGATGCTGAAGCTGATTGACTTGAGCTTACTGATGCGCTAGTTGATTCGCTTGCAGATACTGATGCGCTAGTTGATTGACTAGCTGATACAGACACTGAAGCTGATTGGCTTGCACTTACAGACGCTGAAGCTGATTGGCTTGCAGATACTGATGCGCTAGTTGATTGACTTGCACTTACAGATGCTGAAGCTGATTGACTTGAGCTTACTGATGCGCTAGTTGATTCGCTTGCAGATACTGATGCTGAAGCTGATTGGCTTGCAGATACTGATGCTGAAGTTGATTGACTTGAGCTTACTGATGCTGAAGCTGATTGACTTGCAGATACTGATGCGCTAGTTGATTGACTTGCAGATACTGATGCGCTAGTTGATTGACTTGCACTTACAGATGCTGAAGCTGATTGACTTGCACTTACAGATGCTGAAGCTGATTGGCTTGCACTTACAGACGCTGAAGCTGATTGGCTAGCTGATACAGATGCTGAAGCTGATTCACTTGCAGATACAGACGCTGAAGCTGATTCGCTTGAGCTTACTGATGCTGAAGCACTTTGGCTAGCAGATACTGATGCTGAAGCTGATTGACTTGCACTTACAGAAGCTGATGCGCTTTGGCTAGCGGATACAGATGCTGATTGGCTCGCACTGATGCTTGCACTTACTGATGCTGATGCGCTTTGGCTTGCACTTACAGATGCTGAAGCTGATTGGCTTGCACTTACAGACGCTGAAGCTGATTGACTAGCTGATACAGACGCTGAAGCTGATTGGCTTGCAGATACTGATGCTGAAGCTGATTGGCTTGCACTTACAGACGCTGAAGCTGATTGGCTTGCAGATACTGATGCTGAAGCTGATTGACTAGCTGATACAGATGCTGAAGCTGATTGACTTGAGCTTACTGATGCGCTAGTTGATTCGCTTGCAGATACTGATGCTGAAGCTGATTGACTTGAGCTTACTGATGCGCTAGTTGATTGACTTGCACTTACAGAAGCTGAAGCTGATTGGCTTGCAGATACTGATGCGCTAGTTGATTCGCTTGCAGATACTGATGCTGAAGCTGATTGGCTAGCTGATACAGACGCTGAAGCTGATTGGCTTGCAGATACTGATGCGCTAGTTGATTCGCTTGCAGATACTGATGCTGAAGCTGATTGACTTGAGCTTACTGATGCGCTAGTTGATTCGCTTGCAGATACTGATGCTGAAGCTGATTGGCTTGCACTTACAGATGCTGAAGCTGATTGGCTAGCTGATACAGATGCTGAAGCTGATTGACTAGCTGATACAGATGCTGAAGCTGATTGGCTTGCAGATACTGATGCGCTAGTTGATTGACTTGCACTTACAGATGCTGAAGCTGATTGGCTTGCACTTACAGACGCTGAAGCTGATTGGCTAGCTGATACAGATGCTGAAGCACTTTGGCTTGCACTTACAGATGCTGAAGCTGATTGGCTAGCTGATACTGATGCTGAAGTTGATTCACTTGCACTTACTGATGCGCTAGCTGATTGACTTGCAGATACAGACGCTGAAGCTGATTGACTTGAGCTTACTGATGCGCTAGTTGATTGGCTTGCTGATACAGACGCTGAAGCTGATTGGCTTGCAGATACTGATGCGCTAGTTGATTGGCTTGCAGATACTGATGCTGAAGCTGATTGACTTGAGCTTACTGATGCGCTAGTTGATTGGCTAGCTGATACAGACGCTGAAGCTGATTGGCTTGCAGATACTGATGCGCTAGTTGATTGACTAGCTGATACAGACGCTGAAGCTGATTGGCTAGCTGATACTGATGCTGAAGCTGATTGACTTGAGCTTACTGATGCGCTAGTTGATTCGCTTGCAGATACTGATGCTGAAGCTGATTGACTTGAGCTTACTGATGCGCTAGTTGATTCGCTTGCAGATACTGACGCTGAAGCTGATTGGCTTGCAGATACTGATGCGCTAGTTGATTCGCTTGCAGATACTGATGCTGAAGCTGATTGGCTTGCACTTACAGATGCTGAAGCTGATTGGCTAGCTGATACAGATGCTGAAGCTGATTGACTAGCTGATACAGATGCTGAAGCTGATTGGCTTGCAGATACTGATGCGCTAGTTGATTGACTTGCACTTACAGATGCTGAAGCTGATTGGCTTGCACTTACAGACGCTGAAGCTGATTGGCTAGCTGATACAGATGCTGAAGCACTTTGGCTTGCACTTACAGATGCTGAAGCTGATTGGCTAGCTGATACTGATGCTGAAGTTGATTCACTTGCACTTACTGATGCGCTAGCTGATTGACTTGCAGATACAGACGCTGAAGCTGATTGACTTGAGCTTACTGATGCGCTAGTTGATTGGCTTGCTGATACAGACGCTGAAGCTGATTGGCTTGCAGATACTGATGCGCTAGTTGATTCGCTTGCAGATACTGATGCTGAAGCTGATTGACTTGAGCTTACTGATGCGCTAGTTGATTGGCTAGCTGATACAGACGCTGAAGCTGATTGGCTTGCAGATACTGATGCGCTAGTTGATTGACTTGCACTTACAGATGCTGAAGCTGATTGGCTTGCACTTACAGACGCTGAAGCTGATTGGCTAGCTGATACTGATGCTGAAGCTGATTGACTTGAGCTTACTGATGCGCTAGTTGATTCGCTTGCAGATACTGATGCTGAAGCTGATTGACTTGAGCTTACTGATGCGCTAGTTGATTCGCTTGCAGATACAGACGCTGAAGCTGATTGGCTTGCAGATACTGATGCGCTAGTTGATTCGCTTGCAGATACTGATGCTGAAGCTGATTGGCTTGCACTTACAGATGCTGAAGCTGATTGGCTAGCTGATACAGATGCTGAAGCTGATTGACTAGCTGATACAGATGCTGAAGCTGATTGGCTTGCAGATACTGATGCGCTAGTTGATTGACTTGCACTTACAGATGCTGAAGCTGATTGGCTTGCACTTACAGACGCTGAAGCTGATTGGCTAGCTGATACAGATGCTGAAGCACTTTGGCTTGCACTTACAGATGCTGAAGCTGATTGGCTAGCTGATACTGATGCTGAAGTTGATTCACTTGCACTTACTGATGCGCTAGCTGATTGACTTGCAGATACAGACGCTGAAGCTGATTGACTTGAGCTTACTGATGCGCTAGTTGATTGGCTTGCAGATACTGATGCGCTAGTTGATTGACTAGCTGATACAGACGCTGAAGCTGATTGGCTAGCTGATACTGATGCTGAAGCTGATTGACTTGAGCTTACTGATGCGCTAGTTGATTCGCTTGCAGATACTGATGCTGAAGCTGATTGACTTGAGCTTACTGATGCGCTAGTTGATTCGCTTGCAGATACAGACGCTGAAGCTGATTGGCTTGCAGATACTGATGCGCTAGTTGATTCGCTTGCACTTACAGATGCTGAAGCTGATTGACTTGAGCTTACTGATGCGCTAGTTGATTCGCTTGCACTTACAGATGCTGAAGCTGATTGGCTAGCTGATACTGATGCTGAAGCTGATTGACTTGAGCTTACTGATGCGCTTGCTGAGATAGAAGCTGAGTTCTGGTCGTTAGATGCTGATGCTGAAGCACTTTGGCTTGCGCTTACTGATGTTGAAGCACTTTGACTTGCACTTACTGATGCTGATGCGCTTTGGCTCGCACTAATTGACGCAGACTGGCTCGCGCTTGCTGAGATAGAAGCTGAGTTCTGGTCGTTAGATGCTGATGCTGAAGCACTTTGACTTGCACTTACTGATGCTGATACGCTTTGGCTCGCACTAATTGACGCAGACTGGCTCGCGCTTGCTGATACTGATGCTGAAGCTGATTGGCTAGCTGATACAGACGCTGATGCGCTTTGGCTTGCACTAATTGACGCAGACTGGCTCGCGCTTGCTGAGATAGAAGCTGAGTTCTGGTTGTTAGATGCTGATGCTGAAGCACTTTGGCTTGCGCTTACTGATGCGCTAGCTGATTGACTTGCACTTACAGACGCTGATGCACTTTGGCTAGCGGATACAGATGCTGATTGGCTAACTGATACAGACGCTGATGCGCTTTGGCTTGCACTAATTGACGCAGACTGGCTCGCGCTTGCTGAGATAGAAGCTGAGTTCTGGTCGTTAGATGCTGATGCTGAAGCACTTTGACTTGCACTTACTGATGCTGATACGCTTTGGCTCGCACTAATTGACGCAGACTGGCTTGCGCTTGCTGATACTGATGCTGAAGCTGATTGGCTAGCTGATACTGATGCTGATGCACTTTGGCTTGCACTAATTGACGCAGACTGGCTCGCGCTTGCTGAGATAGAAGCTGAGTTCTGGTCGTTAGATGCTGATGCTGAAGCACTTTGACTTGCACTTACTGATGCTGATACGCTTTGGCTCGCACTAATTGACGCAGACTGGCTTGCGCTTGCTGATACTGATGCTGAAGCTGATTGGCTAGCTGATACTGATGCTGATGCACTTTGGCTTGCGCTTACTGATGCGCTAGCTGATTGACTTGCACTTACAGAAGCTGATGCGCTTTGGCTAGCGGATACAGATGCTGATTGGCTAGCTGACACAGACGCTGAAGCGCTTTGGCTCGCACTAATTGACGCAGACTGGCTCGCGCTTGCTGAGATAGAAGCTGAGTTCTGGTTGTTAGATGCTGAAGCTGAAGCACTTTGGCTTGCGCTTACTGATGCGCTAGTTGATTGACTTGCACTTACAGAAGCTGATGCGCTTTGGCTTGCACTAATTGACGCAGACTGGCTCGCGCTTGCTGAGATAGAAGCTGAGTTCTGGTTGTTAGATGCTGAAGCTGAAGCACTTTGGCTTGCGCTTACTGATGCGCTAGCTGATTGACTTGCACTTACAGAAGCTGATGCGCTTTGGCTAGCGGATACAGATGCTGATTGGCTAGCTGATACAGACGCTGATGCGCTTTGGCTTGCACTAATTGACGCAGACTGGCTCGCGCTTGCTGAGATAGAAGCTGAGTTCTGGTTGTTAGATGCTGAAGCTGAAGCACTTTGGCTTGCGCTTACTGATGCGCTAGCTGATTGACTTGCACTTACAGAAGCTGATGCGCTTTGGCTAGCGGATACAGATGCTGATTGGCTAGCTGATACAGACGCTGATGCGCTTTGGCTCGCACTAATTGACGCAGACTGGCTCGCGCTTGCTGAGATAGAAGCTGAGTTCTGGTTGTTAGATGCTGATGCTGAAGCACTTTGGCTTGCGCTTACTGATGCGCTAGCTGATTGACTTGCACTTACAGAAGCTGATGCGCTTTGGCTAGCGGATACAGATGCTGATTGGCTAGCTGATACAGACGCTGATGCGCTTTGGCTTGCACTAATTGACGCAGACTGGCTCGCGCTTGCTGAGATAGAAGCTGAGTTCTGGTTGTTAGATGCTGAAGCTGAAGCACTTTGGCTTGCGCTTACTGATGCGCTAGCTGATTGACTTGCACTTACAGAAGCTGATGCGCTTTGGCTAGCGGATACAGATGCTGATTGGCTAGCTGATACAGACGCTGATGCGCTTTGGCTCGCACTAATTGACGCAGACTGGCTCGCGCTTGCTGAGATAGAAGCTGAGTTCTGGTTGTTAGATGCTGATGCTGAAGCACTTTGGCTTGCGCTTACTGATGCGCTAGCTGATTGACTTGCACTTACAGAAGCTGATGCGCTTTGGCTAGCGGATACAGATGCTGATTGGCTAGCTGATACAGACGCTGAAGCACTTTGGCTTGCAGATACTGATGCACTAGTTGATTGGCTAGCTGATGCTGATGCTGAAGCGGATTGACTTGCAGATACTGATGCGCTAGTTGATTGACTTGCACTTACAGAAGCTGATGCGCTTTGGCTAGCTGATACAGACGCTGAAGCGGATTGACTTGAGCTTACTGATGTGCTTGCTGATTGACTTGCACTTACAGAAGCTGATGCGCTTTGGCTAGCATTTGCTGAGCTTGATGCTGATTGGCTCGCACTGATGCTTGCACTTACTGATGCTGATGCGCTTTGGCTTGCAGATACTGATGCACTAGTTGATTGGCTAGCTGATGCTGATGCTGAAGCGGATTGACTTGCAGATACTGATGCGCTAGTTGATTGACTTGCACTTACAGAAGCTGATGCGCTTTGGCTAGCTGATACAGACGCTGAAGCGGATTGACTTGAGCTTACTGATGTGCTTGCTGATTGACTTGCACTTACAGAAGCTGATGCGCTTTGGCTAGCTGATACAGATGCTGATTGGCTAGCTGATACAGACGCTGATGCACTTTGGCTAGCTGATACAGACGCTGAAGCACTTTGGCTTGCAGATACTGATGCACTAGTTGATTGGCTAGCTGATGCTGATGCTGAAGCTGATTGACTTGCTGATACTGATGCGCTAGTTGATTGACTTGCACTTACAGAAGCTGATGCACTTTGGCTAGCTGATACAGACGCTGATTGGCTCGCACTTGCTGAAGCGCTTTGGCTAGCATTTGCTGAGTTTGATGCTGATTGGCTGGCACTTGCTGATGCACTTTGGCTAGCTGATACAGACGCTGAAGCTGATTGACTTGCAGATACTGATGCGCTAGTTGATTCGCTTGCAGATACTGATGCACTAGTTGATTGGCTAGCTGATGCTGATGCTGAAGCTGATTGGCTTGAGCTTACTGAAGCACTTGCTGAACGGCTTGAGCTTACGCTTACTGAGGCCGAGCGACTTGCACTAAGTGATGCACTCGCTGAACGGCTTGAGCTTACGCTTGCTGAGGCTGAGCGACTTGCGCTAAGTGATGCACTCGCTGAGGCACTTGCTGAACGGCTTGAGCTTACGCTTGCTGAAGCTGAGCGACTTGCACTAAGCGATGCACTCGCTGAACGGCTTGAGCTTACGCTCGCTGATGCTGAGCGACTTGAGCTGAGTGATGCACTTGCTGAACGGCTTGAGCTTACGCTGGCTGAGGCTGAGCGACTTGCACTAAGCGATGCACTCGCTGAACGGCTTGAGCTTACGCTGGCTGAGGCTGAGCGACTTGAGCTGAGTGATGCACTTGCTGAACGGCTTGAGCTTACGCTGGCTGAGGCTGAACGACTTGCGCTGAGTGATGCACTCGCACTTTGGCTTCCTGATACAGAAGCAGATACGCTACGGCTCACGCTCGCGCTTGCTGATGCACTCGCACTTTGGCTTCCTGATACAGAAGCTGATACGCTACGGCTCACGCTCGCACTGGCTGAGGCACTTTGGCTCGCACTGGCTGACGTTGATGCACTAATACTTGCTGAGATAGATGCTGACGCACTTTGACTAGCACTAATTGACGCAGAGTCACTCGCGCTCAAACTCATTGATTCTGAAGCTGACTGTGTACTTGTTGATGCTGACGTTGATTGACTTATAGATGTAGATTGACTCTCATATCGAGGGTTACGAGTAACATTGAAGCTTATTGTAGCTTGATTGACCACTCCTTGACCACCTGCGCCACTAACTCGTACATTGAACAATACCAAGTTCCCTTTGACAGGCGTTGGATAACCCCACATAGTCAAACGTGGTAAATATCCAATCTGACCTTGTTGACTCCGTACTTGCACAACATCCAATCGATAGTTAAGACCAAGTTGTTTCAAACGATTAGTGTCTGTCTCAGAAATATAGAGGGCATCTCTAGCAATATGCTCCTGCTTCCAAGTACCATTAAAGTGCTTGTTTTGTCCATTATGGAAATAAACATGTGTCTCAGGCATTGGTTTATAAGCTGTTTGATCAGGAATTGGATATCTCTTGGCATATTGACCATTTGGTGTATCGGTAAGAAATACACCAGCTTCAGAGTCAATAATACCTGGAATACCTTGGCGGAAACCAGAGTAACCCTTTTTCGGTGCAGTTGTTACTTGCTTATCTGCCGCTTGGTCTTTCTCAGCTTGCTTGGTTGTATCCTTACCTTGGGCTTGGTTCTTGTCTGCTACAACACCAGCTGCGATGTTGTTGCTGGTCGTTGCTGCTTGGCTTGTGCTAAGAGCTGCGCTTGTCAAACTTTGGTTAGCACTACCTGATACAAGACTTGCTGCAGGGTTAACCTTAAGGTTGAGCGATGCTGAAGCTGAGGTAGACACAGAAGCCTGAGCTGATGGTTCGCTAACAACTGATGTACTCTCAACTACAGAGGCAGGTGCTTGAGTGCTTGCTGACTCTGATGGTGTAGAGCTTACTGATGCAGATGCTTTTGCACTTGCTGAGGCTGATGTAGGAGCTGATGTTGATTGGCTCGCTGACTCAGATGCTGGAGCAGTTGACTGACCTGCTGATGTTGAAGTACTTGCAGATGCTGACTGACTCGCTAAGACTGACTGACTTGCTGAGGCAGATTGACTGACTGAAGCTGACTGACTCGCACTCGCTTGAGCCTCAACAGATTGACTGACTGATACAGAAGCTGAGGCAGATGCTTGTTCTGCTTGAGCTTTCTTTACTTCTGCTTGCGCTTGAGCGATGATTGAGTTAGTACTTGTTTCAGTTGTTTCAGCTGCTTTTGGTTCAGCTGCGATGACTGTTTTATCCGTTTCTTTGTACTCAGATGTTTCATCTGCGTATACAGTTTGCTCTTGAGTCATCACAAATCCTGCAGCCCCCGCGGCCAGGATTCCCCCTATACCCGCTAGCGTGTTAAAACTAAGGTGTGCGTGATCAAGTTCTTCAGTGTCTGACAGGGTACTAGAGACAACTTCGCCCATCCCACCGATACGGAAGAGATCCAATTGAGAGTTCGAGGCTTTTACCCAGTTTTTACCCGACTTGTAAAGCTTATAACGCTTTTTCTCATCTACGATCTCGAAATCTTTGTTAAATTTTTTACTTCGAAACATTTGATTCCTTTCTTTTTATCCAATTGCGACCCTTTGTTAACCTCATGATCATTAACAAAGCGTAGTTGCGCTGCCCTCTCAAAACCAAAGCCAATAAAAGCCGCAGTCAGTCTCAGTTTTTATCCCTTTGACTCAGAAAAAGCAGATCCCATCTGGGATATACCAGTTACTTTTATCTAGTATATACCATTTATCATTTTACCAAAACGGCTCCTCCTTTTCAAGCATTTATACTCGAAATGACTAATGAAAACGCCTAATTTTTATCTAAAATTCGCTTTTAAGGTTCAAATTATTGAAAGCGTTTTATTATCTTTCGAAATCCCTCCCCCCTTTTTCACACTAGTTCAATTAGATAGAGACAAAAAACCTTGACGAGCAAATCGTCAAGGTTCATCTGTTCTAGAGACCTCCTCCATCCAGAAAAAATCCTAGAAAAAGCGTCCCAACTGCATGAGTAGCGTGACCAAAAGGGTGACGAGAAAGAGAACTCCGCCCAACACAGCAATCATGCTAAAATCTTGCTTCTCCCTTTTTAGGGGTTTCTTTCGATTATCTAGCTGTTCTCGTATATGTTCTTGTAAAATTCCATTGTCCTTGTTAGACATGTGCTCCTCCTTTTCTGTTGATAGAAAGGAACTTGCTTTCATCGAAAGCAAGCCCTTGTCTTATTAGCTTATAAAATTGCCTTGTAGGTTTCCAGATCGGCCTGATTCGCCGCCTGTTTTTGCTTAGCAAGAGCAGCCTCCATCTCAGACGGAAGAGAGAGAACTCCCTGAATCTTGCCTACCATGGCTGATACATTTTCCACCGGATAAATGTGGCTTTCTGCAACGAAACGACGATTGTGACAAGTCGTCTCAAAACTGAGAATCAGCATATTATTCTCAAAAAGCTGTTCGACTGCCATTGAGAATTTCATCACTGATATTGATATCCAGATACAAGTCACAGCGAGCAAAAAGTTCATTCACCTTAGCTGGACGAATATTAGGATAGAGGGAAATATTCGGATAGCGATTTAATTCCATCAAATGACTTGACATCTCAGTAATCGCTCCAATATGGAAATGAACATTTGGTAATTGAGTCAAAAGTGATTCAATTTGCTCGATTTGGTCACTATTTGTCAGGATCAAGGCTTCTGGATTCATATTATTGAGGCGATGGTATTGATAGAGATAACCGACATTGCGGAAGTAAGTTTTCTCTTTTGGTGTCGCAAGCTTGAGGATTTTTTCATAAACTTGCTTATCCTGTACTGCAATACGGATGTTGCGATGAGGCAACTGCATCGCTGCTTTCATGTTACCCGGCAACTCCTCTCCAATCGGCTCCTGCCAGAAGAGAATATCCTCTGCTCGTCCTTCTTTTGGAGTCAGACCAACGGCTACTAAAAATGGTGTTGCTAGAGAATTGTAGATAATGCGATCTGTATCATATCCACGATATCGCAAGTAAAAGATTACAAACTCCTGCTTAGAATTGAAAATATGGCGTTTTCCATCAAGAGTTAAGACAATATCCTCTGTTAGATGATTTTCCATAATCACCGTTACGTTATCTTGATTAAAGTAGCGTGTATGAGTTGGACGTTGAGCATCATCATAGGTAATCTGTGCAAAGAGACGTCCCTTGCGATTGTAAATGTCCGCAGCACGTACACGGCCTTGATCATCCAACCACTCGACTGCACGCACACGACGTTCGTGTGTTGGTTGACGGTAAAAGATATTGGCACGTTTCTTACCCATATCTAAGATTTCACCATTAACATTACTCGAGCGGATTTCCCACAAATGAGGCCTTGGAACAAGGTTAAAATAAAGAGGTAGATCGTCCTCTGAAGCCACATCTCCAGTAAAGTAACTGTAAGGCGACTCAACATCAGGTGCGAGGTAGCCATCGTCTCGGATCACGACAACAGGGCAGTCTAGCCCAGCTGCCTTAAGTGAACGTAACAAATCAAAACTCGCTTGATCATAGCGTTCAAATAAACAAATCATAGTGTTTATGCCTTTCTTTTCGAATCCCTACTGATGCTGTGCAGATTGAACAAGATCATACCAACGCTGGGCGATATGTTCATCAAGATATGGTTCTGCCACCTCGTAGGACACACGGGATAAATCTTCTTGGGAATGTTGAGTAAATAGCTGGACAATCTTCTCTGCATATTCCGTTGTCATTGCATCCAAATCATCTGGACGCGCCTCAGGAATCAAGTAGCCATTTTCCCCGTCACGGATAAAGGTTGGATTTCCATAACGTACATCAAAACCAATAATTGGCAGACCAGAGCCAACCGCTTCCAACAAGGTCAAACCAAATCCTTCACTTGTGGAGGCAGACAGGTAAGCAGAGTAATTTCGATAAACATCTGCCATGTGGTGATGCCCCATCAGACGGATATACTCTTCTGCATTTAACTCATGAATCAACTGCTCCAACATGGCTCTTTCACCACCCGTACCATAGATATCAAAAGTGATTTCAGGTAATTGCTCATGCGCCTTCACTACAGAGTGAATCAACCAATCAATATGCTTTTCACTTGCCAAGCGCGAAGCTGTAATCAATCCCCAAACGGCTTGCGCTCTCCTTCTGGATGACGCAATTGATCCAAACTTCCCACCGGAATAGTCAAGATTTCCTTTGGTTTGATGGTTGTATATTGAGCGAATTGTTCTTTGAGTAGGTTCGTTTGCGCATCGGTCGAGTTAATGATATAGTCCACTTCGTCAGCATATTCGAACTGATACTCATAATAGTTATTCCATAAAATATAGTCTTTCTCAGCAGGATTTTCACTAAAGTGGTCTGCATGAACGATGACGACTAGCTTTGCAGCGCCCTTATTAGCAAAGATAGCTTGACCAATATCTGTCTCTCGGTCTAAGATCAACAAATCTTTGTCCGTCAGAGACAAACTTCTCATAAAATGCGCGACAAACTCTTGCTTAGAATAGAAAACATGATTTGGGAAACGGTAGACTTGCGTCTCCTGCCTACCATCGACTTCATTGATGATTTCCTCATAAGCCACACTGCCATCTTCATTGAGCCAGGTACGTTGATATAATTGCGCATGACCATTCATCGGACTAAAATACTCGATAAATTCTTCGTATAAGTATAGTACTCTTTTTGAATCAAACAACCACGCGAAACAATTTCAGCGCGCTCAATCAATTCTTTGTCCATGTCACAGGCATAACAAGTCACAAAATCACCATCACCAAATACAAGTCGAATCGTCTTCATATCGGTGTCCCGGATAATCTCGAGAGGCTCTTTATCGAAACTCGCTAAGACCTGTGCTAGCGTATAGGTCGTCGGTGCAATTTTAACATCTGTAAAATACTGATAAAGCCAGATAACCTCAGAATCTTCAAAGCCAATATTCTTTGTCAGATGTTCAATGTTATCAGCAGATATAAAATCCATAAAGATGAACTTCGCATCTAAGCCAACACTACGAAGCAATTTTGCACGGTAGATCTGTGCATATTCTACACCGCTACTCGCCCAGCCAATCCCCAAATTGATGTTATAAATTGTCATATTTGATTATCCTCTTACAAAAAGTTATCTCGTTTAATTCTCGAAAGACGTTTGATTCTCTTGCCCTTATCATCGTCGAACTTATCTTCGTCTTTCTTTTTGGGTTTTGCGCGACGTGAAGTGATGTGGCTGACAGAGATGGCACTATCTGTTCCTGTTTTTGCAAGGGGTTGTTCGAGATGGATTTTCTCACTCTCAGGCACCACCTCTTCTTTCTCCTTAACAACTTCCTCTGGTCTATCAAGTTCTTTACGTAATTCTTGAATTTTTTTGATATCTTTTGGTTTACCATCGATATCGTCCAGTTCTAGAAAATCATCAATTCGACTAATAATATTTTTTTAATTTTTTTCTTTTTTTGTAAATTATACAATCTCTCGACCTCTGCCCGTTTTTTTGTCAGAGTATCGATTTCTTCGAGAATAGATTCTCTCGTATCCAAGTAGTCTTTTTGTGCTTTTTCTAAAACTTCTTTAGCTTCTTTTTCAGCCCTATCATGAGCTTCAATAACAAGAGATTTGGCATAAATGACTGCTTCACCGATCTCTTTTTCTTGATTCTTCATAGAGTCGATTTTTTTACGTAGGGACTCGATTTTTTCATTCTTCTTTTGAATTTCACGATCGAACCCTTCCTCTAATGCTTCGATACAATCTTCGACTTCCTTAGCACGGTAGTTACCGAACAATGTTTTCTTAAGTCTCATTTTGCTCCCTCTATTCCTTACTTATTCTGATTTACACCACTACCCCTCATTGTAGCATAAAATAGCGTAAATTGCTATTCTTTTCTAAGCTCCAAATAAGGAAAATATCCTGAGGCGCTATCAAGCAAAACCCGAACTTAGCTTAAAGTTCATCTATTTCTAAAAAAATGTCTGATTGATAGATCAGACATTTTCAAAAAGTAAAAAATATGAACGCTACTTTTAAACCAGAAAGAATTCGAGTTATTGCTTCCTATTTTAAAAGTTTAGTTCCGTAAAAGTAAGTGGTGTATAGCCAAGTAATTCCACACCATCATACTCGACTGTTTTCACGATCTCTTGGATGTTCGTTTTCAGCTCTTCAGTTGCTACGCCATTTGAATCATCCAAGACCACATCATCTTCCACGACGAAGAGCGGCTTTTGGTAACGATCGTAAAGATTGTTCATCACGAGACGAAGTCCCACAGAATCAATGCGATTTTGATTTTGGTCATTACTTGCATATTTGTTGATAAAAACTTCTTGGGAATTGCTTGATGCATAATAACTGAAGCTGACAAAGTCAATTTTTCCCATCTCTTAGGACAAAGAGGTCGTCATTTTCAATATCCAAGGCGATTTGATCACGTTCCAAACGACGCAAAAAGTGATTTGGATAGTATCCACGAACTTGCACGTCTGTAAACAAATAATTTTCCCTATCTTTGACTTCTGCTTCCATTACATCAATAGCACTTTCAGTTTGCTGACTGTAATTTTTACTAACAACCATCATCCCACCAAACTGAAACTCTGGGTTGATTGTTTTTCCGAGCTTGATTGCACGTGCAGAAGCAACCAATTGATAATGAGCTGCTTGCCAAATCACCTGTTCTTGATTGTCATCTGCTCCAAAAAACAATCCCCCACCAAGAAACGGCAAATGGTGCAAAACGTTGAATTCATTGAAGGTAATCCAATACTTCACTTTGTCCTTAAAGTACTGAAAGACAGCTTCTGCATAACGCTCAAAGAGTTCGATCATCTTGCGGCTTTTCCAAGCTCCATATTTTTCATATAGATTCAGCGGAAGGTCAAAGTGACTCAAGGTCACAATCGGTTCGATATCTTTTTCTAATACGTCATCGATGATTGCTTCATAATATTTCAACCCCTCTTCACTCGGCTGCAACTCTTCACCACTTGGAAAGATGCGTGCCCAAGAGATCGAGATTCTGTAGGCATTAAAACCCATTGATTGAATCAAATTCAGTTCTTCCGTATAATCTCTCTGACCTGCTGAAGCAAATCTCCCTAGGATATCATAAGATCCTAAAGGTACATTTTTGTAGTCAACTGTTCCATTCAAAACTTCTATCCGAGATTGGTCAACTGGTAGTACATCTGTAGTACCCAAACCTTTGTTACTATTTGACATCATATTTCTAATCATAGCGACTCCTTTTGATTTATTATTTCTAGTTAATGATTGCAAGTTCTATTTAGGATGATTTCTCATCTTCCTTTTTTTGAGTAATAGCAGCCAAACCAGACAATTCACTTGCAACATTTCTTAAGTCACGTGCTAGAGGCTGCGAACCTGGTTTGAGTAGGTGGTAGAGTTGGCGTTCTGTCATCCTTAAATTTGTACCATTTGATTCTGAATAGTGAGACAGATGTTTCAGAGAGTCTTGCAAATCTACATTCTTTATCGATTCTTCTCTATTTTCAGACTCCTGTTGCTCCTCAACAATATGTGCTTGAGACGATCCTTCTTCAGAAATTTCAGGTGTCATCACTTCTTGCGCTTTTTGCTGGTGAGTTAGAGGGCTCATATCCAGTTCAGAGAGGCTCTTATACAGGCGCTCCGAAGTATGCAGGTCATGCGCGAATACTTCTGTCTCCGCCACACTCTGTCTATAGGAACCAAATTCTGATTCTAACATACTATAGGATTGAGATAGGGATGCTTTCCTTAAGCTCACCGAATCAGCTACACTCTGACTTTGACTTAAGGATTCAGATATTTGTTGGCTTTGACTTACGGATTCAGACTCACTGAGATAGAGGTTTTCGCTCAAACTTAACGACTCGGACTCAGAAAGTAGATGAGAAATCATCTCACTCAAGAAAAGAGACTCAGAAAGAGATTCCCACTCACTCTGGCTCAGGCTATAGAACTCAGACTCAGAAACACTCTGGCTCGCTTGCTCTGATTCGGAATAACTCCACCACTCTGATTCTGAAATGCTTTGGGATTCTGAAACGGATTCCCACTCACTCTGACTCAGGCTATAGAACTCGGATTCTGAAACACTCTGACTCGCTTGCTCTGATTCGGAATAACTCCACCACTCTGATTCTGAAATGCTTTGGGATTCGGAATCAGATTCCCACTCGCTCTGGCTTAGGCTATAGAACTCAGACTCGGAAACACTCTGACTCGCTTGTTCTGATTCAGAATAACTCCACCACTCTTGCTCTGAGTAGCTTTGAGATTCTGAAATCGATTCCCACTCACTCTGGCTCAGGCTATAGAACTCGGACTCGGAGACACTCTGACTCGCTTGTTCTGATTCGGAATAACTCCACCACTCTGATTCTGAAATGCTTTGGGATTCTGAAATCGATTCCCACTCACTCTGGCTCAGGCTATAGAACTCAGACTCGGAGACACTCTGGCTTGCTTGTTCTGATTCGGAATAATTCCACCACTCTGATTCTGAAATGCTTTGGGATTCTGAAATCGATTCCCACTCACTCTGGCTCAGGCTATAGAACTCAGACTCGGAGACACTCTGGCTTGCTTGTTCTGATTCGGAATAATTCCACCACTCTGATTTTGAGTAGCTTTGGGATTCTGATTCCCACTCACTCTGACTCAGGCTATAGAACTCAGACTCGGAGACACTCTGACTCACTTGTTCTGATTCGGAATAACTCCACCACTCTGTTTCTGAAATGCTTTGGGATTCTGAAATCGATTCCCACTCACTCTGGCTCAGGCTATAGAACTCAGACTCGGAGACACTCTGACTTGCTTGTTCTGATTCAGAATAACTCCACCACTCTGATTCTGAAATGCTTTGGGATTCTGAAACGGATTCCCACTCACTCTGGCTCAGGCTATAGAACTCGGACTCGGAAACACTCTGACTCGCTTGTTCTGATTCGGAATAACTCCACCACTCTTGCTCTGAGTAGCTTTGGGATTCTGAAACGGATTCCCATTCGCTCTGGCTCAGACTATAGAACTCGGACTCGGAGACACTCTGACTCGCTTGTTCTGATTCATTCAAAGAAAGAGGCTCTGAGTATGCAATACTTTCACTCAAAGAGAATGCGTCCGTATCCTGACAAAGGGACTCCTCTGTCAAATGCTCAGAAATAGAGAGACTATCAACCAAGGAAAGAGACTCAAATTCAGATTCTGAAGAAGAGACCGCTAATGAGTAGTTCTCAGACATGGACTCTCGAAGCGAGAGTCCTTTTGCTGATATACTCTGGCTAAACGACTCACTGTACGAATCTGCGACAGAAAGGCTGAGGGAAGCTAAAGCGCTAGTTGACAAACTCTGACTAACATTCCTTATCAAGTCAGCTACTCCCAAACTGTTCCTTTCCTGAAAGTCTTCTAAGGCTTCCATGACAGAAACTGACTCTGTTGGCAACTCGAGATCTTCACTAGCACTCAGAATAATTTCCTTTTGCTCTTTGAGTTTTCGACTAACGGGCTTTGATTTAGTTGCATCTAGGCTACGGTAATCACTATCTTCCCTATCCTTTTGCTTAAACTTTGATATCAAACGTTTAAATCCCTTTAGCTCTTTGTTATTATTTTTACTCATAATATGATTTTCTCCAAAAATACAGTTATATCATCATTATAAAGTCTACAACAGAATCTGTCAAAGTATTAGCCAAAGAAAACTTCTAACTTCCCAGAAGGCTTAATATTAATGTAACTCAATGCCATATTTTTTATAATGTTTAGATTTATATCTGCATTCATTCTTTTGTATGATTTAAAAGCTTCTTTATGAAACTCAAAGACAGGATTTTTTTGGGCATACCCTTGACTAGACACCAAACCTTGAAATTGCTGTAAATAGTCAACCTGCTCAACCCAACAGTCATCTATCGCTCTCAAAACGACAGTTCGTTGAAATTGATTGAACAACTCTGAATCCTTGATTTTATCTTTTTTCTGCTGGTACTCTGAAACAAAGAGGTCGGATAAAAACTTTTTAACTTGCCGTAAATCCGTAACATCTAGATCATCTGGAATATCCTCGCAGTAATAACTGATGTTATCCAAAACAAAGCGAAACAGATCCGCCCGCTCTTTAAACGGTGTTTTACTTGTATAAATATCCACTGCATCCGATAGGGTAGACAAGAAATAGGTCAAATCAAAGTCTGGATGGGAGATGAGCTTATTACGTTTATTGTAGATAATCTGTCGCTGAATACGGATACTTTCATCATATCGTTCCGTTGAACGTCTGGAAGCCGCTGACGCGTTATCACTATTCTTCTGAGCTTCTTCAACCGCATATCTAATACGACGAGAGGTCAAATGAATCTTTTGTTTTTCCTCTGGTTTTGCAATTTCTTTGTGATAGTACTCACTAATCCATTTGCTACCAGACTTGGAAATAAGATCATCCTCAAGAGAAATAAAGAATTTGCTCAATCCTGGAGAGCCTTGTCGTCCGGCACGACCGCGAAGCTGCAAATCCACTCGCTCACTGGACATTCTCTCTGTTCCAACAACAGCGAGTCCACCCAACTCAGCAACCCCATCTTCCAAGATAATGTCTGTTCCACGACCTGCCATTGATGTCGCTACTGTCACTGCAGAACGTCTACCAGCCAGTGCGATCATCTCAGCCTCTTTCGCTGCATTATGGGCATTCAACACATTATGGGCGATTCCCCTCTTGGAGTAAGAGCATAGAATAAATCTCAGACATTCCAACCGATCCTGTCGCAATTAAAACTGGCTGGCCTTTTTCATGTAATTTTTTGATATACTCCAACGAAGCATATAATTTTTGAGGAATCGTGAGATAGATTTCATCTGGATAATCAATTCGTAAATTGGGTTTTCGTGTAGGAACAACTACGACTCCCAAGTCGTAAACGTCTCTGAACTCCTCCTCACAAACTTTACCAGTACCCGTCATTCCTGCTAATTTTGGAAACATTCTAAATAAATTTTGATAGGTAATAGAGGCCATCGAACGCGTTTCCAATGTGATTTTCACACGTTCTCTGGCTTCTAGTGCTTGGTGCAATCCTGATTGGAGTTTATTTCCTTCCAAGAGACGTCCTGTCGCCTCATCCATCAGTTTCACTTCGCCATTATCCACCGTGTACTGACGATCTTTTTCAAATAAGTGGTTGGCTCTCAAAGCTAGATTAATTTGGCGAATGAGCTGGTAATTATCTGGATCATAGGCATTCTGAACGCGGAAATAAACCTCTGCTTCCTTTACTCCTTTTCTCGTCAACCATACAGACGTCCGAGTAGAGTCTAAATTAAAGTCTTCCCCTTCTTTTAGAGTTTTCACAAACTCATCACACGAAAGAAAGAGGTTGGATTGAACCCGAGGAGAACCTGAAATGATTAGGGGCATCTGCGCACTATCTAGCAAGGCTGCATCTACTTCATCGACCAAACAAAAATAAAATTTTGGCAAAAACTTCTTTGATTGAGATGTCGCCAAGTTTTCTTCCAGGTAATCAAACCCTAACGCACTATGTGTTGTATAGACAATATCACTTTTATAGATTTGTTGTTTTTGAGGAATTTTAAGTTTTTTTGTCGGATCTTCCGAGACACCAACCCCAACTGTCATTCCTAAAAATCGAAAAACAGGTGCCATTTGTTTAGCATCACGCGCTGCCAAATATTCATTGGCCGTGACTAAGATCGTACTTTTTTCCGTCAAGGCATTTAGGTATAAAGGAAGGATAGCTGTCAAGGTTTTTCCTTCCCCTGTTCTCATTTCTGCAATCTGATTGTCTTGCATAACCAAGGCCCCTAAAACCTGAACATCGTAAGGATATAATCCTAATACACGTTTGGCTGCCTCACGAATGGTTGCATATGCTTCTGGCAAAATGGACTGCAAACTTTCTCCTCCAGAAAGGCGTTCTTTAAACCATTTTGTCTGAGCTTGCAGTTTCTCATTTGACATAGCTGCATAACTATCAGATAGTTTATTAACCTTCTCCAAAATCTTTTTGTAACGCATTAGTTTATAGGAGTTGGTCAAATTGAATCGTTTAGTTTTCATTCTCTCTCATCCACTCTTCAATCTTTTCCAAGTCAATCGCTTGAAGTAAAAATGACTTATCTAATAAATATTCAATGTTTGCTAGTTCACGTGGTCTAGTCTTCAAGTCCGCATATTCCTTAACTTTTGTCGGATCAAATTGCTGTAGCAATAATTCTTTAAAAATAGGCGGATTTACTCGATTACGGTAACGTTCAAGCAAGCGTTGATAATCTAGTTCACTTAAAAACTCATCCGTCACAAGAGCGTATGAATTTCCAAATTGTTTGGAGTAATGCAGGGCCGCAATATTAGAAATCGCTCCGTAACCAACAAAAGCCACTTTTTCAAAAAGATGCTCTTGCGCTAATTCTTCAATCGTTTCAAGCAAGGTTTCGTAAAAACGTTCCTCCATGTATAGGAGTGCTTCTCTATAAGACGAATTAACAATCAATACATTTGAGAAATGTTCACGAACATGTTCTGGGATAAAACCTGTTCGATTGAGTTCGGGTTCAGTAAAGCAAACATACATCGTTTCTTTCTCGGAATCTTGATGAAGTAAATCAGATATCCAGTAGCGATCCACTGTATAATCCGCTATCTGCTCCTCAGCAACATAAATCCCTTCAAACAGGAAGCGATGACAGCCAGAGCTGACTAACTGCACCTTATAATATTGTGTGCTATCTGGAACGCATACGCTCACTCTCTCTCCCTGTTTAATGATTTGATTCGAAATTTCTTCATCTCGAGCATCCATAAATTCAACCTTTAAGTATGTTGAATTTTCTGGGATGGTTTCTATATGACTGCCAAAAATATAGTTTTGCCCACGTTTCAATTCAGGAAGCTGACTCGTATTGCGTAAAGCCTGATAGTTTGCCCGTGAATGCCATTCATGAATAACTGTCCCCGAAGGCATGAACTGGTTTTCATACAAAACATGACCACCGTCTAACAGTCTGACAGATGAACCGTATAGATACTGAGATACGCTTTGGATATCCCAATAAGCAAAAATAGACTTCTTCCTTGTATCTCACGATTTAAACTCCCTTTCAAAACTATTCATTAATAGCGTTTTATATTGATTAAAGAACCATTCAACAATACCTTGTGTATCATCGTTGTGTCGTCCAGTCAACCCTTTACTGATAACGCTGACGCGGTAATCTCGCTGTCCTAACTCATCCAGCATATCAGGATAGGCAGACATATCATAGTCATCTTGATACATAAAGGAGATAATGAATTTTGTTTTTGAGAAATCAGCTGACTCAAAAGCCGTCCAAAAACGTTCGTTAAGCTGAGCTGTAGCTTCACTTGATAACTCCCCTATTGTACGATACACCAAATCCAGTGACGTTGGAAATCCTCCCGGACGAATAGTTGACTCATTTTCTGCCATATCTCCTAAGTTGACAAGAGGTTTTCCGACAATGACGGCATGAGGTTCCAACTTAGAACTATAGTAAAGAGCGCCAAAAGTCCCCATTGATAAACCTGACAAGGTCAGTTGTTCCTTCGTAAAACCAAGTTCATCTAAGCAGTTATGAACCACTTGGAGAAGTTTTTGTTCGAGTTCCTCCGATCCAAGATAGAATGCGCCCCCCTCTGAACGCGGATCCCCTACTAGTAAGAATGGCGATCCCAAATTATTCATCATCCAGTACCCTTCAAATCCCTCTGCAGGACGGTACCCTGAAAAATAGATGTTCAACGGTGGTTTCAAATCTCCTGGATGGAAAAAATAAATCAGTTCTTCTCGATTTTTGTCGCTAATTCGTTTTCCTCCAACTAACAAGTCTCCATAACCTAGATGGGAGTCTCGATAGTGGCAGGGACCAAGTTTTACAATTCCTTGTCCTTTTGCTTGAATACTGATACTCAAATAATACGAATCATTTACATCTAACGTCAGAGACCGATCAAAGCTAGTTTCATCATAAATCCATTCTTGCATGGGAGAATTTCCAGCTGGAAAACCTTTGACAACGTAGCGGATCGAACAACCTTCTGAAACCCTGAACTCAGGCCACAGATCTAAGGGCATCTCCCCACTCAGAAAAACATTATGTTGATAGGTCGCAATAGTCTGATAATCTTCACCGTATCGGCCACACAAACGAAGGTAGTTTGTCCCTTCATAACTGATTTGACCCTCAAAAGATGGTGCAGCGACTAGATGATTAACACTTAGTTTCGTTCCATTTTGCTTGGAGAAAAAACCACGTGAAAATATATGTAGCATCTGCTCTGGATTTTCAAAATTTGTTTTCACAGCTTTTTTGCGCAAAAGAAATCGTTCCAACGTTTTTGTATTGATTTGACAACGCTCATGATAGAACAGACGGTAAACCTGAATTTTCTGATCCAAGATAGTGACATACTCTAAATATTCAGCAGTATCTACTAACACGACATCAAACGGTTTGTCTACTTTTTTCTTCTTTTTTTTCCCGTTTTCCGCCTCAACTTCTCTATTTAAGATCCCGATATCTTCTGGCAATAAAGAGACGATGTCTTCTGGTTTGACAAATGTCCATTTTATATTACTAGGAATTTCATATTGCTCCTGCCAATTTTCATCAGCAATTTGCAAAACACTAATTTTTTTCATTTCCTTTTAATTCCTTTATGGTATTTCCACATATCGACAATCTCACCCCTTGTATACTGTTCAATCTTCTTGACCGAGTGAACTAGAGATTGATTCCAATGTTCTAAGTTTGTGAGGTAGTATAAGAGTGCCTCTTCAAAATCTGAAATATCATCTAGAATCCAACCATTTTCTTCATGCTTCACATAAGAAGAACTATACAAGTTAACCTGAGGGATCCCTCCACTAATGCCAGCGATTTGAGTCAACACATCAGCTGGAGTTCCCAAATCTAGTATAATACGAACGTACTTCAGAACTTTAATCAAATCGCTGTCGCTATGAATGGTCTCAATATCAATCCGTTCGCGAACGATCTCCTCTTCATCATCAAGAACTCGGTTTTCACCTCTTGCTCTTTTCTCTTTATCAACAAAAATCAATTCTTGTTCATATTCTGGCTTAAGTGATCGATAGCTTTCTAGTACCTGTTTTATATAGGCCTCTCGACCAAAATCCTGACTTTGTGTTCCAACCAGCAAGTCAATCCATTCATTTTTCAACATCATTTCAAACAAAGTCGTAAACACATATTGAATTTGATCTGCTGGTAGATTGTCGTAATTGACGTAAACAATTAACTCTTTTTTTCTTTGACTATGTCCTAGGTTTAGATGAGTATCATAAGGCGGAATCTCATAAAATCCTGGCAACTGTTCTAGATCCACATTAGCTGCTATCGTTTCAATTTTATTTAAACTATCAACAACGAAGAACGGCGTGTCTGTCAAATCCGTTAGCAGCTGCTCCTGGTTTGTAATTGGATAGCGATCTCCAAAAAAAGACAAGATAACATGATGGTTTTCCTTAATCTTTTGGAAAAAGTGATTGTGCTGCACATCTGACGAAATCACAATCGTATCATCCTTGGTTAGCGCAGAAGTTAGATACTGATCTAGTTTTTCATTGATCAATTCTTCGATATCTCGGTAAACTTCTTTTGCAAATGTAGCCTGCGCCTCAGGGTTGATAAGCACTTGATGATTTTCTGTACCCAAAAATTCCCTAAACTGCCATGTGCCTTGTAAATTTAAATAATCTTGGTAGTAAGGTTGATCATTTTCAAAATAGATGACACTTGAAACAAATCCACGATCATCAAAAATTAGCTGATGATTTGTCTGCCCACCCTCAAAATAAGTAATATCAAAGAAATTACCTGTTTGTGAAAAGTTAATTTTAGCATAGTGTTCTTGATTTAAATATACCTCAATCATAAAAGGAGTATAGAAGAATTCTACTCCTTGAGGCCATTTAATATCTTCCAGACGAATTTTACGTACAGATACATCCGTCAGACCTTGTATGGTATCAAATAGATTCCATACAGTTTCTGGCAATATTCTTTGCTGATAAAGAAAGGTTCGAATATGTGGTGAATAGTTCAAAATCAGAGTGGTATTTGCCTCTCCTGATTGCTGAAACATTCGCAGCAAATTCACCGCATCATCAAACATCATATTTTTAGACACGTAATAGAAAGGCAGGGTGGTAGAATACCATTTCCGATCTTGTCTATACCAAGATGGTACAAAGTAAAACATATCCCTCTATTCTCCTTTAAATTCTAATTCTTTGTGGTAGTAAGTCCCAATTCTCAAAATACGTATTTCTTCATGCAAAGGCAAGAGCATACTGACTAAAATGATCAATGTACTTGGTATAGTCAAAAGCAAATTTGGAAGAGGTAGGAAGAAATTAATGAAATAGGGTAAACCAATAAAAACGATCAGGTAGAGTGCTCCTACGTTGGATTGTAAGGAAATGTAATGTTTCAAAACTTTTAAAGTTGCTTTCCCAGGCTGGATATAATCTAGGTATTCTCCTTGACGTTGTAAACGTTTCGCTGTTTCTTCTGGTTCTAAGTTGATATAGGCAAATAAAATTGCAAGAAGATAGATAGCAAGCAGGTAAAAGGCTAAACTTAGGGGTTTTGTAAAGTCAAATAAACTACCAAAATTTTTTGTAAAACCATGTCCAAACCAGTCTAATACCAACTGAAGCAACATAATAACACTCGAGGCATACATAATAGGCATTCCTCCAGAGGGAAGAAATTTGATAGGGAGGTAAGATTTGCCATAGTAACGACTACTTAACATGACTCGATTTAGAGGCAAACGAATTTCAGCTCTCTCGCAGACCACGGCAATATAGCCCAAGAGCAAAAATGAGATCGCCGCACCTACTAGAAAGGCTAATCCTTCTTTAGAAAAAACAGATTGTCCTATCAATACCACTAATTGGTTAGCAAATTGTAGCAGAATTCCTGAAATAATAATAATTGTCTGTCCGCCTACCCCCTTGCTAACATTCAAACCAGCCAACCAGATAATAACAAAGCTTCCTGCTACAACAGTTGCTAGTACAGCCATATTATAAATCCAATCATCTACAAGAAGCAAAAAGCGTCCATTTTCCGAACGAGCTGTGTACATAACAGCTATCCCCTGTAACACGGAAAAAATCAAAGTGAGAATCTTTTGAACAAAATCCGCTTTTTTCAATGACCAGGACTGGATATTCCAACTTTATTCAAGTTGATGACCTGCCAGACAATCATCGTCGTAATCCATGGACCTAATCCCAGAGAAAACATGGAAATCTGAGAGACATCTACTCCTGCCAAGGAATACAAATAGGCCAAGGGATTTTGTTCACTTATTTGTGAAAAACCTGTATTGCCATTGTATCCTGGAAGTAAAATATGGCGACCAAGTAAATAGATCGCGATGATCAAAATTGTAAAAATTGCTCTTCGGAAAAAAATACTTGTTCGTTTCTGTTTCTTAAGACCGAAATGTTTCATCTGTCATCCTTTATTCTTTATATTTAGCAAATCTTGCGATCGTTCTCTAGTAATGTTCATGCACCATCATAATAGCAAGGTAACCCAAGAAAACAGGCTCATCCCACTGATAAACAAGATAGGATTAACTGGCTTACCATGCTATTTCGCCTACGAAATATAGGAGCACCTCATGAGTGTAAATCTACTTGGAGCTTCTCTTCTATCCTTGAATATTTTCATGTGAGAACACCTGTTCTTCCATTTTTTTCTATTTGAACATTATCAAATGCATAAACGGATTTACTTAATCCTTAAAAATTTTTTTATAAAGTATATCAACTCTGTCACCATGATTGACATCTAAAAAAATCAGTTCCATAACAAAATCCCTAAAGGGTGAGGAATTTTACGCTTTCTCATCTGATCATGATTCTTCGAAAGTTGAATGGATTTTATCCGATTTTTTTCTCATTAAAAAAATCATTTATAAAAAAATCACCAGTGCCTACTATTGTAGCATATTTATCAATTATTTTCAAACACGACCTCTTTTTTTATAAGCGTGAAGGGTACCTTATGAAATTTGGGCAAAATCCATTTGGAATGGGATTGACTATTCTAAACATTTGTTTACTATTACAACTCAGACGAAAAAGACCAGAGCGTCACTCTGGCCTTTTTCCTGTTCAGTTTAGCTTGTAACTAAACTTAATCTTCTTTTTTTGCGAGTAGTAGCTGCAAGGCCTGTACCTAAGCCCAAGAGAGCCAAGCCCGCTGCTAAAGCTGACATCTGAGACTCACTTCCTGTATTTGGAAGGTGATCTTTTTCAGTTTGTGTCGTTTTTTCTTCTTGAGAGCGCGCTCCCGTTTGAGCCGGTTGGTGCGTATCTGGCTTGACAGGAACTTGCGGATTTGGTTCTCCTTGCGCTACAGCAGTTCCAACTTCCACGATACGATCTTGCGCAACTATCTTATCAAAGGTTTCTTTCGATGTACGCTTACCGTTTTCGACTTCTACTAGGTGGACACGAACGCCTTTTTGACCTTCTTGAAGAACACGAGTTTGCCCTGCTGGAAGTTTATCATTCTTACGTTCTTGGACTTGGAAATCAACTTCCTTTTCTTCTACTAGTAGTTCTGGTTTGTGATGAACCAAATCTCTGACACCATCAAGTGGTTGAGCTGTACCTCGCTTAGTTCCTACTTCCACTATACGATCTTGCGCAACTATCTTATCAAAGGTTTCTTTCGATGTGCGCTTACCGTTTTCGACTTCTACTAGGTGGACACGAACACCTTTTTGGCCTTCTTGAAGAACACGAGTTTGCCCTGCTGGAAGTTTATCATTCTTACGTTCTTGAACTTGGAAATCAACTTCCTTTTCTTCTACTAGTAGCTCTGGTTTGTGATGAACCAAATCTCTGACACCATCAAGTGGTTGAGCTGTACCTCCCTTGGTTCCAACTTCCACTATACGATCTTGCGCAACTATCTTATCAAAGGTTTCTTTCGATGTACGCTTACCATTTTCGACTTCTACTAGGTGGACACGAACGCCTTTTTGACCTTCTTGAAGAACACGACTTTCACCCACATAAAGTTTGTCAGTCTTACGTTCTTGAACTTGGAAATCAACCTCCTCTTCTTCTACTCGTAGTTCTGGTTTGTGATGAACTAAATCTCTGACACCATCAAGTGGTTGGGCTGTACCTCGCTTAGTTCCAACGAGAAGAACCCGGTTAACAGGAGTCTGAAGCACTTCACGGAGTTTCTCTTCACGAGTTCCGTCTGGACTTACAGATGTAAGAATGCGTTCCTTACCAACTTGTCCTTCTTGTTCTACACGGCTTTCTCCTACATATAGACTTGAGTCTTCTTTTTCAACAGTCTGGAAAGCAAGTTCTTTTTCGACAACCTCAAGACTTGGATTTTCTTCTTGAATAGCAGGGGCTGTTTTCTCAGAAACTGGTTTTTCCTTGACTAGTTGGATACGGTATTCCTTGACTTGTTTTCCACTTTCTGAAACAAGGCGAACAAGTACTGGAAGGTTATCGTCTCCGCTATCAACAACTGTTGATGCTACTTGATTACTTTCTTCGACTGAGACTTTTGGACGTTGACCTTTATAGGTGATTTGATAGTCTTGACGATTTTCAGCGAAATCAGCAAGTTCTTTTCCATCTACAAGAATCTTCGATTGAGTGCTTTCTTGAGGCAATTCGCTTGGCGCAAGGAAGGTCATCTCAATCATCGCAACACCCTTCTTATCAGCTTTGCGCTCCATACGCCATCTCATGGCTTTGGCTTTCACGGCTTTAAATGTTAGGTTGATTTCATCACCAGCTGCAATGTCTTTATCCGCACGATAAGGAACAGCTTCCCAGTTATCTGGATTGTTAAATGGATGGCCTGATTCATAGGCTTGATAATTTGAATAGTAGGTTGGCACTTCAAACTCTGGACCAATATAACGTTCTAGAACAAGTTTAGATGGTGCATCCGTACCACTATCTGCAAAGAAGTGAAGTTTGGCTTGCGCAACAGTCCGTTCTACAATCTTACCATTTTCACGGAAAATCACACCTGTCGATACCTCTGGATTAGAAGATGGTGTTGGAGACCAGTTTGTCCAACGACGATTTTCTGAATGATCTCTATCATTGATATAGTCCACACGATCATGAGAACTGTCGTCAATATCATTAGTTGCTGAGGCAAAGGCCTGATTACTGTTTTCATCATAGTCAGGGTTATCTGAGAGAGCCTCACCAAGTTTGTCTGTCACTCGTACAGTGAACTCCGCAACGAGGTTACTACCAAGGACACGGCCTCGAACAGTAAATTGACCTGCTTTGGTCAGATTTTCTGCTGGAACTTCTTCCCATTCCACTGCCAAGTCTTTTGTTTCATAGCCATCTTTACCTGTGAAGTAAACCGGAACCTTAGTTGGCAATTCAAGTGGTTGCCCTACTTGTACCAAACGAGCTTGTTTAACCGCAGCAACTGGTTTACGAGAGAGTAAGTCTTTGTCCTTAGTGAAGTGCAGACGGTATTCACCTAAGATGTCACCATTTTCAGCTTTCGCGATAACACGAACCGGCTCACCTTCACGAACGCTTGGAACAACCGTCGCAAGACCATTATTGCTAACACTTGCCGTTACTGCAGGAACTTTTCCATCTACAGACTCAAGGTAGTAGTCTGTCAAATCAGGGTTGAAGTTTGCTAAATCTTTACCATCAACTTGGATTCTTGTCTGTCCTTGTTTGGCTGCCGCAACTTGTTTCGCAAAGATTTGTACTTCTGTGATAGAAGTTCCACGCTTATTATCTGCTTTAACCATGCGAATGCGAACAGCATAGGTTTCAACCTTATCAAAGCTAAAGTGATTCATTTCTCCAGCCTTGAGTTGAGCTGGTGCTTTGAGATTTGTAACAGGTTTCCAGTTGGCAGGATCGTTAAAGACATGGTTTTCCTCACCTACAAAGCTAGGGTTTTTAGGAGCAGTTGGAACAGTCTTACCGACATAATACTCGATCACATAAGACTTCGGTACACCGACTCCGTGGTCTTCGTGGAATCCGACACTAAGATTATCAATTGAACGTTTGCTCAAGATACCTGAATCTCCGAACAGAACACCGACTGAAGCTTCTGGATTACTACGATTCCAGTTTGTCCAACGGTTGGCTGGTCGGTCATTAAAGGAAATCAATTTATCGTTGACATTTGAAACAGGGTCACTTGGATTTGAGTCTGAAGCAAAGGCCAGTGGCAATTCTGAACCTGTCCATTGGTCAGAGATATTCGCTCCTTGCTCTGTTTTAGCAGAAACGCGAACATGAAGTTTGGTAGTTAATTGCGTACCTTCTAGGCGACCAGTGACTGTAAAGACGCCTTCCTTAGCGTATTGGTCTGATTGAATCTCATCCCAAGCAACCTTGGCAGATGAAACGTGACCATTTGAATCGTAGGTACGAACACTTTCTGGTAATTGTGGCGCTTCTGCGATTGGTGTTGTCACACTGACTTCTTCAACTGAAACAATACCTTCTACAGAGACTTTAGCACGCGCTTCAAGGTCAAGGCCTTCAACTTTACCTAGCACTTCAAAGGTTTGATAGTGGTCTAGTTTTTCTTTTGGAATAGCTTGCCATGTGACTTTGTGAGTTTTAGGGAAACCTTTGTCATACTCAACAGTTACTGTTGCTGGAAGAGTAGGTTCCTGATGCAAGTCAGTCACTACATTTACAGGGCGGATAGATTGGGCTACTTTTTTCTCAGTATTGGCCTGGATCGTGAGATCGATTTGACCTGTAGCCCCCTCATATTCTGCTTTGAGAGTGACTGTTCCTGGCTTATGCAATTCAAGCATTCCTTTACGAACTGCGACTTCCCCTTCACCACTTGTAGAGAAGGTCACTTTATCAGCTGGTAAAACTGCTTGTGTTCCGTCTTGATAGTGAGCGAGTACAGACAATTTCACTGTTTGGTCTTCTTTGAGACCGTTAGCTTGCTCCACTTGTAAGCTCAAGTGGTCAATTTTCGGTGCTTCTTCAAGGAATTGAATTGCATAGGTTTGAAGAGGTCCACCATCTTTTGGTTGAACAAAGATGCTTGCACGCATACCGTTTGCTACACTTGCTTGGACTACAGTAACATCCGCATTTTCAGCACTTGCTTCAACTTCTGGCAATTGAGCACCATAAGCAAGAGTGCGGTATTGCATTGGATGCTGACTAGTAAGGCCTGTGACAGCTTCACCGCCAACAGTTACATTTGGCACTACAGGTGCTGCAGGATTGCCTTCTTCTACTACAAGCGTAGCATGAATAGTCTCACCACCCAGTTGACCAGTCATTTGAATACGTGACCCTGCGACTGAAAGTTTGGCTTTATCAGTTTCCGCAATCTCCCACTTATCAACTTCGTATTCTTGTACGCTTCCATCCGTAACGGCAATAGAAACATATTTGTCAACAGCACTCAAGTCTGTTCCTGGGGCAACTCGTTTAATAGTTGGAAGTTCTTTCGCAATTGCTAGAACCTCAACACGAGCCTCAACTTCACGTCCGTCTGCCATACCTTTAACTGTCACAACTCCAGCTTGGCTCACATCAACTGAAGACCAGGTTACTGGACGTTTTTCACGACTGCCATCACTGTAGATAAAACCGACTGTCTTCGGCATTTTTGGCTCTTTTTCAATAACAGTACGTACTTTTGGTACTTCTGTTCCGAGAACAGTCTTTTCTTGGTCTTCTTTTTTACCAGTAAAGACAGTTACTTGACCAGATTTCAAAAGATCAGAGTGGGCAGTAAGGGTGAATTTCCCTGCTTGCTCAGTTGATTTAACAATTGCAACACCTTTACCGTTAAAGGCTCTGCGAATCCAAGAACCATCTGGTTGGGCCTTATAACGTTCACGGCTGGCTTGTTCCCCATTATCGACACCGACAAGTTGACCTTGTCCGTGCAATTGGAAACGAACCAGATTATTGGCAGTTGGGACCACATTTCCTTGGCTGTCTACAATTTCGTAGTAGATGTAAGTCAAGTCTTTTCCATCTGCGGCGATTGCGTGTTCTTCTTTAACGAGGCGAACACCTGCTGGTTGACCTGCTGTCGTAATCTTGTCACGTGCAATTTCTTTCCCAGCTTCATCACGAGCTACAGCTTCCAGAGTACCTGGTTGATAAGCAACCTTCCACTCAAGGTAGAGTTCCTTGGCATTTGCACCTTCTTGGTAAGTGCGTCCATCGCTGGTTTGTTTTTTGTTAAAGGTTTTAACTCCGAGAGATTGACCGTTCAAGAACAATTCCACGCTTGCAGCGTTTGAATAGGCACGAACTGGAATCTTACCTTCTGCATCAGCTACATTCGCTTTTAGAGTAGGGTCTTCCCAGTTCCAGTGAGGAAGGAGGTGAACCATTGGTTTTTTTCTTAACAGAAACCCATTGGCTTTGGTAAAGATAGAAGTCATGTTTTGGAATACCTGCTGTATCTACGATTCCAAAATAAGAGCTCTTAACTGGTGTATGGTTTTGGTTATGCCATGGCGTAGGCTCCCCGATATAGTCTGTACCTGTCCAGATAAATTGTCCAGCATAGCCAGCATTGTCTCGGTCAAAAGTCCATGAATCTGTTGCAGTTTTACCCCAACCAACACGGTCATTACCATAGTCAGACTGTTCGTAGTTACGCTCAGGTCCGTTACTATGTTTCAATTCCTGTTCAGGACGATAGTAACTTCCGCGTGTACGGGTTGCTGAAGATGTCTCAGAGCCGTAAATCAACCAGTTTGGATGTTTCGCACGAAGTTTCTTGTAGTTATCTTCTGAGTAGTTAAAACCAACTGCATCCAGTTCTTCGGCAATCTTCTCATGACCACCACTACCATTACCGAAACGGAACTTATCTGCTCCCATGGTAACGTAACGAGTTTTATCAACATCCTTGATAACTTTAACTAGACGTTTTACAGTTGCTAGAGAGTGGGCATCGCCGTTGGCTTCACCGATTTCATTACCGATAGACCACATGAAGACAGCTGGGTTATTTTTATCTCTTTCGACCATGGTACGAAGATCGTAGTCAGACCATTTTTCACCTTTTCTAGCTTCTGGGTGAGTGGCATCTTTTTCAAAGAAACGTCCGTAGTCATAAGGTTTCTTTCCACCATACCAAGTATCAAAGGCCTCTTCCTGAACGAGCAAACCAAGTTCTGCAGCGATTTGCAAGGTTTGCTCACTAGCAGGGTTGTGGGTTGTACGGATGGCGTTAACCCCCATCTCCTTCATTTGTTTGAGACGGCGATATTCTGCCTTATAGTTTTCTTCTGCTCCAAGCGCTCCGTGGTCATGGTGCAAGGAGACACCATGGAATTTAATGCGTTCACCATTTAAAGAGAAGCCTTCATTTGGAGTCCAGTGATAGTAACGGTAACCAAATAAATCCTTCTTAGCATCAACCAATTGACCATCACGGTAAACACGCGTAATCAATTCGTACAAGGCCGGTTTATCATTTAAAACTGTCCAGAGTTTTGGTTTTTCAACTTCTAAAATAGCATCTAGGCTTGTTGACTCATGTGCTTTCAAGGTACGGCTCGCTGTACGAACTAATCCAGTAACTGCCTGACCACCACGTTCAACGATTTGATATTCTGCTACAAGTTCATGGTCTTTATCGTCTGTATTGACGATTTTGCTGGCTACATGAGTTTCAACCTTGCCGTGTTGTTGTTGTTCAAGTTTTGGCGTTAAGATGGTTGTTCCATTTTTCTCAACATGAACCTTATCTGTCACTTGCAAGGTCACATCGCGGTAAATACCGCTACCTGAGTACCAACGGCTACTTGGTTGTTTGTTGACAGCATGGACAGCAATCACATTCTCACGACCATCTTTGTGAAGGTATTTGGTAATATCATATGAGAACTGGTTATAACCATTTGGATAATGTCCCACTAACTGGCCATTGACATAGACTTGAGAATCCATGTAGACACCATCAAAGGTCACACGAACATTCTTCTTGAGGTCTTTTTCATCTAGTTTAAAGGTCTTACGATACCAAGCTTCACCACCATTGAGCTGTCCACCTTCGTTTTGGGCAGGTGATTGATGGTCAAATCGTTAAAGATACTCCAGTCGTGTGGTAGATCCAATTTTTGCCATGTTGACACATCTGCATCTGGTTTCACAGCTTCTTTAGAGTTCGCATTGAGTTTGAAGTGCCAATTTTGATTAAAATTCACTTTTCTGTCTTCAATCATTTGATTTACTTCTTCATTTGTCGCAGCTTTCAATTCTTCCTTAACAGGTTTTTCTTGACTTGAAGCTTGAGATTCTACCTTTGGAGCTGTTTCTTCAGGTTTAGAAGATGATTTTTCCTCTTTCGGAGTTACAGGTTCATCTTCTTTCACCTCTGGTTTACTTGCTTCAATGGCAGCAGCTTGGTTTTGATCGGCATTTGCAGCATTCTTGTGCTCTGCTACAGCTTGATCCTGTTTTTCCTCCACTGCTGGACTTTCCTCTTTTGCTTGTTCCACAGTGTGAGTAATAGGAGTTTCATCCGCAAAAACTGGTGATTCTCCAACAACACTTCCTCCAAATAGAACCGCACAGGTTCCAATCATGACAGAGCAAGCTCCTACAGCAAACTTACGAATACTGTAGACTCTTTTTACGGTTCCAATGGCCTTTTTCCATAAAATCCTCCTTTAGTAACCGCTTCCATTTCTTTGTAAGCGTATTACTTTTTCATAGCCTTTTTATTCTTATTTTATAAAAATAATATAGGAAATTTCAATACCCTAAACACAAAAAAATCATATTTTTTTGATTGTTTTTCTAAAAATTTGTAGAAGATACAAAAAAATGTGAATGTAGATTTAGAACAAAAAAACAAACAACTTTTTGGCACTCAGTTATATATAATAAAAAGTTCCCCTATAAGGAACTTCTTTTTACTTATAATTAAAGGTTTTCCCTGCCAACTTATCAGCTAATTTAGGGAAGAGGCTATAAAATTTGTGAGCTAAATTGAGCAAAAGAGGAAGATTGAGTTCTCGTTTATTTTTTCCTATGGTTTTGACAATCTTTTTAGCAACCGCATCTGGTTCCAGCAGGAAGCGGTCAACAGACTTGAGATAGCTGCCATCCGGGTCTGCCTGGTCAAAAAATCCTGTTCGAATTGGACCTGGATTGACTGTTGTCACATAGACTCCATAGGGCATAAGTTCGAGGCGAAGCGCATTTGAAAAACCAATAGCCGCAAACTTGGTCGCTGAATAGAGACTGGACTTGCTAGTCGCTATCAAACCTGCCATGCTGACGATATTGATAATATGGCCTTTTCGACTTTCCTTCATACGCTCCGCAAGGCGACGAGACAAGTTCATCAGAGCAAAGGTATTAACCTCAAACATCTGGTGAATGTCTTTGTCAGAAATCTGGTCGAAATCTTCAAAAATTCCGTAACCAGCATTGTTAATCAAGACATCAATCTTACCATAGCGGAGATAGAGGTCAGCCACTAAAGTTTCTAGGGCTTGGTCATCGGTAATGTCAATCTCGACCAATTCTGTGTGAGAATGATTTTCGTAGAGTTGAGCTAATTTTTCCTTGTTTCTACCTAGCAGAATCAGTCGGTCATCTGGCAAGAGTTTGACCATTTCTTGGGCTAGACCACCGCTAGCACCTGTAATGAGAATAGTTCGCATACTGTTCCTTTTTCAATCTTTTAGACTTCCACTTCTTCCAAGTCTTTGACCACATGGACATTTTCAAAAATGCTGGCAGCATCTTTCTTGAGCTGGCTGACATCTTTTGAGAGAAAGCGGGCACTGATATGGTTGAGTAAGAGGCGTTTGGCTCCTGCTTCTACTGCGACCTGAGCTGCCTGCATGTTGGTTGAGTGACCGTGGTTACGAGCAATTTTCTCATCACCCTTGCCATAAGTAGATTCATGGACAAGGACATCTGCATTAACAGCCAGACGCACACTAGCATCCGTTTTTCGAGTGTCTCCTAGAATAGTGATAATTTTACCTGGACGTGGTGCTGAAATATAGTCAGCAGCCTTGATTTCAGTCCCATCTTCTAAAACAACATCCTGACCGTTTTTTATTTTTCCAAAAAGCGGGCCAAATGGAACACCAGCAGCCTTAAGTTTTTCAGCATCCAAGGTCCCTTCAAGATCCTTTTGCATGACACGATAGCCAACACAGAAAATAGTGTGATCCAGCTCCTCTGTATACACAGTGAATTTATCGGTTTCAAGGATTTTCCCTAGAAAATCTTGGTCAAACTCATGGAAATGAATGCGGTAAGGCAGACGAGAACCTGACACACGTAAACTAGTTAAGACAAATGACTTGATCCCTTGAGGTCCATAGATGTCCAAATCTGTCTGCTCTTCATTGGCCTGAAAAGCACGACTAGAAAGGAAACCTGGCAAGCCAAAGATATGGTCTCCATGCAGGTGAGTGATAAAGATTTTGCTGACCTTACGTGGTCGAATCGTGGTTTCCAGAATGCGATTTTGCGTTCCTTCGCCACAGTCAAAGAGCCAGACTTCGTTAATCTCGTCCAAGAGTTTCAGAGCAAGACTTGAGACGTTGCGGGCTTTAGAGGGCTGACCAGCCCCCGTTCCTAAAAATTGAATATCCATTCGATACTTTCTAATTAATCAATATATAACATGGCTGTGCGGTTTTCCGATCGGAAATAGCGCTTGCCAGAAAAAGCTCTAGCTTCCTGTAATAAATCCTCTTGGCTGTAGCCTTTGAGACGCTTGCGACCATCAGCCAAGCTTTCCAAGTCTGTCAAAGCTGTGAGACTTTTCACGCTAACAACTTCCTCGTCCCCGGTATCCTTCATGTAAATCTTTCCAGACTCCTCAAAGACTAGCTGATGGGGGAAAATCTGCGCAATTTCAAAGAGCAAGTCAGCTGTGATTGCTTCCTCAGTTTCTGAAAAAATCCGTCCAAGACCTTCTTCCTCATAGCAAAAGCCAAAGGATTTTCCTGATAGGTTGAGGCGAATAAAAGGCTTATTTTCTATGGTAAAACTTGGTTCAGGATTGAAGAGGTTTAACTCCTGACTCAGTTCAGCAAAGTAAGCTGTCGCAGCCTCGGGACTCTTTTTCTGGTAGAGCTCTGCAAAATAAGCATTGACCACGCTAGGCGGAGGAGTGATGAGAGTTAACTGCTCCTGTTTAGTTCTACCGGCCAGAAGGGAATCCAGATAGACCTTGTCTAGACTCGTATAGCCCCCATATTTTAGAGCTAAGGTTTTGATATCAGTCATAAAATTCTTCTAACCTCCATTTGTTTTTCTCAGAAATGTAGCCTGTGATGAGTTCGCCATCATCTTGGTAATCACGTTCTTCCAGAATCGCTACACTTTCTAAATCATGAATCTTGTAGGATTTCGAAAAAGGCACGCGCAGGGTAAATGCCTCGAAAATATCCTTGATTTTCTCTAAAAATAAGGCCTGCAGCTGCTCACGACTATCCTCCGACTTGGCAGAAATGAGAGCATAAGGCGTTTGGGTAGGCGTGAAATCCTCCACCAAATCCGCTTTATTATAAAGAGTCAGGCGAGGAATATCCTCCATATCCAAATCTTTCATGATAGACAGAACCGTTTTTTCATGCTCCTCGTGATAAGGATTGCTGGCATCGATGACATGAACGAGAAGGTCTACATGCTTGCTTTCTTCCAAGGTCGACTTAAAACTAGATACCAACTCAGTCGGTAAATCTTGGATAAAGCCAACAGTATCAGTCAAGGTTACCCGTAGATTCCCACCAAGATGGATACTCTTAGTCGTGGCATCCAAAGTCGCAAAGAGTTCGTCAGCTTCGTACTGGGTCTTACTAGTCAAAGTGTTCATGATAGTTGACTTCCCAGCATTGGTGTAGCCAATCAAACCAATCTTAAAGGTACTCGATTCCAGACGTTTTTCTCTAACTGTCACCCGATTTTTCTCAACAACCTTGAGCTGACGCTCGATGTCTGTGATTTGATTGCGAACGCTACGACGATTCAGCTCCAGCTGGCTTTCACCAGGTCCACGAGAACCAATCCCCCCCTGCTTGACGACTAAGCATAATCCCCTGCCCAACCAAACGAGGTAAGAGGTACTTGAGCTGAGCTAGGTGGACTTGGAGTTTGCCTTCGTGGCTTCGAGCCCGCATGGCAAAGATATCCAAAATCAACTGCATGCGGTCAATGACCTTAACACCGAGAACTTCCTCCAAATTGACATTCTGCCTTGGCGTCAGACGGTTGTTGACGATGACAGTGCTAATTTCTTCCGCATCTACCATCAGTGCAATCTCTTCCAACTTACCAGAGCCAACAAAGGTCTTGGAATCATATTTTTCACGTTTTTGTCTGTAGCTATCGACTACGACTGCCCCAGCTGTCTTAGCCAGACTGGCCAACTCTTCCATGGACAGGTCAAAATTATCCATGCCCTGCAGTTCAACACCAATTAGCAGGACCCGTTCTTCTTTTTTCTCCGTTTCAATCATTTAAAAACTCCTCAATCTGGCTTAGAATACGCTCCTTCACGCCAGACTCTCCTATCTGATAAAAGGTCACCTGCATGCGATTACGGAACCAGGTCAACTGACGCTTGGCAAAACGACGGGTAGCCTGTTTGAGACTCTCACTGGCTTCCTCCAAACTTTGCTCTCCTCGAAATAGGGGAAGAGTTCCTTGTAGCCAATGCCTTTGGCTGCCTGCACATCTGGATAATGGGCAAAGAGCCACTTAGCCTCATCCAAAAGCCCAGCCTCAAACATCAGATCCACTCGGTTGTTGATACGTTCATAAAGCTGACTACGCTCATCATCTAAGCAGATAATCTGAGGTTCATACAAAGTCTCTTGATTTTCCAAATCCTGACCAAAATAGGCAATCTCCAAGGCGCGCATGGCACGACGACGGTTAAACTGGGGAATTTCAAGACCTGCTTGCTTCACGAGATGGGCTAATTCCTCATCTGAATAAGGCTCCAAGCTAGCCCGATAAGCTAAAATCTCCTCATGAGGTGTTTCTCCACCTAGATGGTATCCTTCCAACAAGCTCTGGATATAAAGCCCTGTTCCACCAGCGATAATGGCTAGCTTACCACGGCTTTGAATCTCCTCAATAGCCTTCTTAGCTTCTGACACAAAATCAAAAGCCGAGTAAGACTCGGTCACCTCTCTGACATCAATCAAATGATGAGGAACAGATGCTTGCTCCTCTGGGCTGGCCTTGGCCGTACCAATATCCAACCCTTTGTATACTTGCTGACTGTCACCGCTGACCACCTCTCCACCAAAGCGCTTGGCTACTTCAATAGCAAGGGCTGTTTTCCCAACAGCAGTCGGTCCAACAATCACAATTATTTTTGTTTTCATCTTTTTTCCTTGAAAAATTTCCATTTTTTCGTTACTATTATTATATCACAAAAAGGTCAGTCAGAAAAATGCTACCTCTTGAGGAGCCTGGCTGATCGGGAAGATAAAGGAGGAAGACTCATGGCTAAAGGATTCGCTAAAGGTCTTGTAACAGGTGTCGCAGGGACTGTCGCTGCCGTTGCAGGTGCAGTATACGCAATTAAAAAGAAAGTGATTGAGCCAGAAGAGCAAAAAGCAGCTTTCATCGAAGAAAACCGTAAAAAAGCAGCTCGTCGTCGCGTATCACATTAAGCAACAAAAGAAGTTGAGATTTCTCAACTTCTTTTTATGTTATTAAATAGCCAAATCAAACTTCAGTTGTGGCTTAACCGGATCATAGTCAACCAACTCAAAGTCTTCTGCTTTGATATCAAAGAAATTGGTCCCATCTGGCACATTCAAGACCAAACGTGGTTGGCAGTTTGACGGCTCACGACGAAGCAATTCCTGAGCTTGTTCAAACTGATTATCATAGATATGAAGGTTGTTGATAAAGTAGAAGAACTTCCCAACCTTCCAACTGAAATGCTTGGCAATCATCATTTGAAGGGCCACATACTGCATAGCATTGATGTGGTGGGCCACCAGCATATCATTCGAACGCTGGGTCAAGGTCGCATCCAGATAGATGTCCCCATCAACCCGACGGACATCAAACATGGTCTGAAAGGCGCATGGAAGAAGACCATCTGTCTCCTCAAAAGCTTGGTAATCCCAGAGCGAGATGATATTTCGACGGTTCCAAGGGTTGGCTTCCAACTGCTTGAGAATCTTGTTGATGATATCGTGTTTCTTAACAACAGCCCCATAGCGCTCACCAATAGTTCCCGTATCTCCCACTTCCCAGTCATTCCAGTAGTGGACGTTGTACTTGCTATTTAGCACTTCTAGGCTATTAGACTGATCTTGGTAAATCCATAGAACTTCTTTTATAGCTGATTTGATTGCAATGGGACGTAAGGTCGTGATGGGAAATTCTCCCTTTGACAAATCATACTCAGCAAAAGCACCCGTTACGTACTTGGAGTTAGCAACAGTCCCATCCTTGTACTTGGGACGTGCTTGTTCAGAAAAGACACCGTCTTTGAGGATTCGTTCAATATTTTCTTTAAAAATCATATCTGCTTTTGTCATTTGCTCTCACCTCATTTATAGTCCTAACTAGTATAGCATAAAAAAAGAAAGGAGGAAAATCACTAGCTTTAAAGTAGTATTTTCCCCCTTTTATTATCTTATTGCAATACAAGTGATGCTGCTCCGATAACTCCGGCATCGTTTCCGAGAGTTGCAAGAGCTAATTTAGTGGATGTACGTACTTGTGGGAAGGTATTTTCATCGTAGACTTTTTGAACACCTTGAAGAAGGAACTCTCCAGCAGCTGATACACCACCACCGATAACGATTGTTGATGGATTTAGGGATGGAACCAATGTTGGCACATGCGATTCCCAAGTAACGTGAGAAGTTACGGTAAACGATCAAGGCAAGGTCGTCTCCTTCTTTTGCTAAGTCAAAAACAGTTTTAGCAGTTACTTCTTCACCGTCGTCGATCAAGCGTTTCAAGGTCGCATCGCCTTCGTATTCATCTGCGTAACGACGAGTCAAGTTGACAATCCCTGTTGCTGAGGCTACTGTCTCAAGACATCCTTTTTTACCACAGGTACATGCGATTGGTTGGTCAAAGTCAACAGTGATGTGACCAAGCTCTCCTGCCGCACCAGCAACACCGTGGAGCAGTTTTCCTTCAGCAACGATACCGCCACCAACACCAGTACCAAGTGTCATAAAGACAACGTCCGGTTGGTTGTCACCAGCACCCATCCAGCGCTCACCAAGAGCAGCTACGTTAGCATCATTATCAATGAAGAATGGAATACCCAAGGCTTTTTCAATCTTTTCTTTAATTGGTTGAAGGGTTTTCCAGTTGAGGTTGTAGGCACCGATAACAGTCCCTTTTTCACGGTCAACCACACCAGGTGATCCCATTCCAATGCCTCGGAAATCCGTAGCTGACAATCCAAGCAAATCCAAACGATGATGAATAGACTCAATCATATCATCTACGATATGGCTTCCCTCGTCCAAAATATTGGTCTTAATAGACCATTTTTCTTGGATTTCTCCCTCTTGAGTTAAAATTGCGAACTTAACAGATGTCCCACCAAGGTCAATCCCAATAATCTTTTGACTCATCGTCTTCTCCTTTTTAATTGAAAATGCTTACAGATATAGTATAACAAAATCGTCTGCTTTGTGCAAAGGTTTGCAGGCTACAAGCCAATATTAAAACATCTCAAAATCGTTCACTATTTGAAACGATTAGTCATCAAGATGTTGAATCGCATAATTAGCTTCTTCTTTTGTAAATTCACCAGTAAAATATGAGGATGAGAGTAGTCTCTCATGAATTTCTGTTTTTGAGAGGTTAGTATATTTACGATAATTCCTTGCTGTAGCTAAGGCATTCGCCTTATAATCTGCATACAAATGATCGATAGTGTATTGTGCAACATCACTATTAAACCCAAAAAGAATTAATAACTTATAAATTCTTTGTTTTGAATAATGATTCCTATTATAAGTTTTTGCTTCATTTAAAGCTGCAGTGTATGGATTTCCATCTGTTGACTTTGGTAGCCATAGGCCATTCGGATCAACATAATAACGACCACCATCTACCCACTGACTTTTAGCCATCCTACCATCTGATTTGAGATAATAATTTCCTACCCATGTATTACGAGCGTAACTGCCTTCGGATGTTAGATAATAGTAAGAGAGGGAATCTGTGTGATAAATCCATTCATTCTTAGCCATCTTACCGTTTGATTTTAGATAATAATTTCCTACCCATTTGTTACGTGCGTAGCTACCTTCTGCTGTTAGATAATAATATGAAGCGTAGTTCTTGTCATAAACCCACTCAGCTTTAGCCATCTTTCCATCTGATTTTAGATAGTAATTACCTACCCACGTGTTTCGAGCGTAGCTGCCTTCTGCTGTTAGATAATAATAGGAGCCATAGTTTTTGTCGTAAATCCACTCACTCTTAGCCATCTTTCCATCTGATTTTAGATAGTAGTTGCCTACCCATGTGTTTCGAGCGTAGCTACCTTCTGCTGTTAGATAATAATAGGAGCCATAGTTTTTGTCATAAATCCATTCATTTTTTTAGCTCTCTTCCCGTCTGATTTGAGATAGTAATTACCTACCCACGTGTTTCGAGCGTAGCTGCCTTCTGCTGTTAGATAATAATAGGAGCCATAGTTTTTGTCATAAATCCATTCACTCTTAGCCATCTTTCCATCTGATTTAAGATAGTAATTACCTACCCAAGCATTTTGGGCATAGTTCCCCGAAGCATTTAGATAGAAATAAGAATTAGCTTTTTTATCAAAAATCCACTTACTAGTGACTTTTTTCCCATCTTGACAGTATGATGAGCCTACCCAACCAGACTGAGCTGAAGATTTAGACTTATCCTCTTTAGGAGTTGGATTTTTAGGTTTTTCAGCAGGATTTTTCGCTGGTGTTTTCGATTTCTCAGCGGGTTTTTCTGCTGGTATTTTTGGTTTCTCAGCAGATTTTTGCGCTGGTGTTTTTGGTTTCTCAGCTTGATTTGACGCCGAAGTTGTATTCTCTTTTACAACCTTACCATTTTTAGACGTATCCTTTTCTTGAGCAGAAACATGCTGAGCCGAAAAAGGAAAGGCTTCAGTTGTATCTGCAAATGAAATAAGTCCCAGTGTTGCAGTTGCTAAGCTGGTTACTAAAAATTTTTTTGATTTTTTTCATAAAAAAATCTCCATTGTTTTTAATGATTTATACCTATAGTATACCATATACTTTATTTTGCTTTCAAATCAAATATTAAACATTCAGAAATAAATCTAAAACTTAATTGAAAAATCCATAGTTATATCACTTCCAACTCATACAAACCTCTGACTGCATTACAGCCATAGATAGTTTCCGCTTGGTTCAAGTCTGCCACAGTCAAGACTTTTTCCTCTACCTGTCCTGTTTCCAACAAATGCTGGCGGTAGATTCCTGGCAAAATTCCTTGACTGATGGGTGGTGTGTAGAGTTTTCCAGCAATTTTCAAAACTAGATTCCCGATAGAGGTTTCTAATAGCTCTCCTGTTGCATTATGGTAAATGATTTCCTGTTCTCCTAGGTTCAAATGTGGTCGGTGAGTGGTTTTGAAGTAGGTAAAGGATTGATTCAAATCCGCTTCCTGCAGGCAAAGTTTGGCTTGGCAGAAGGTCGGACTAAGGGGTGTTAAGATTTGGCGACTGAGTTCTATTTCTCCAGATTTATTGAGAGAAATTCGCAAACGGTAGTCTTGATTAACCTCACAAGATTGACACTCTTCCTCTATCTTTTGTCTCAGTTCTTCTGGATCAAAAGGATAGGCAAAATAACGACTCGCCTTTGTCAGTCTTTCCAAGTGTTGATCTTCAAATAGCAGGCTCTTCTGACTGATTTTCCCCGTAGTAATCAGTTTGAAACGAGCTTGTTTACGATAGAGAACAGCCGCCTTTTGATGAACTTCACGGTATTCAGACTCCCATGTACTATCCCAAGTAATCCCGCCTCCAACTCCATAAATGGCTTGACCCTTGTAAAGTTGAATGGTCCGAATGGCGACATTAAAAATCCGTCGTCCATTTGGAAGCAAGAGACCAATCGTTCCGCAGTAGACTCCTCTGGGTTGTGGCTCCAAGTCCTTGATAATTTCCATGGTCGCAATTTTGGGTGCTCCCGTTATGGATCCACAAGGAAAGAGAGAGCGAAAAATGGCAACCAAGTCCACATTCTCTCGCAACTGACTCTTGATGGTCGAAGTCATCTGCCAAACAGTCGAATACTGCTCCACTTGGCACAGACGCTCCACGTGCTCACTTCCCACTTCAGAAATACGGTTCATATCATTGCGCAAGAGGTCCACAATCATCATGTTTTCAGAGCGATTTTTAGGATCCTGCTCCAACCAACTAGCTTGGGCAAGGTCTTCTTGGTCAGTCACTCCCCGCTGAGTAGTTCCCTTCATTGGTCGCGTTGTCAACTCTCGGTCATTTTGCTCAAAAAAAGAGCTCTGGACTCATGGAAATCACTGCCATCTCGTCATGTTCCACATAGGCATTGTAGCCCGCCTCCTGCTCTACCACCATACGATTGTAAATGTCAAAAGGATTGGCACTTAGGTCTTGCTTGAGTTGGACAGTGTAATTGACCTGATAGGTGTCTCCCTGACGCAAATGATGGTGAATCTGGGCAATAGCCTTTTCATAGTCCTCTGCAGACGTTACTTCCTGCCAATTTGAAGACAAATCAATATCATCATAAGTCAGAGGAATAGGCGATGTTTCTACGTTATCGTGAACCGTAAAGTAAAGCAAGTACTCGCCCAGTAAAGGAGACTTGTGAACTGCTAGTTTTTCCTCAAAAGCAGGTGCAGCCTCATAGCTGACATAGCCCACGGCATAATAACCTTGCTCTTGGTAGCTTTCCACTTGTGCCAGCAAGTCTGCCACTTCTGATAAATCTCTCGTTTTTAACTCTTTGATAGGCTGGGTAAAGGTGTATCTCTCACCCAAAGCCCTAAAATCAATCACTGTTTTTCTATGCATACCTTAAGTATAGCACAAAAAGGTAGATCCAGACAAAGCTGATCTACCTTTTTATCATTTTCTCACTATTAAATTGCGCTTGATTATGTTTAGTGAATAAATCACCAGCAAATCCATCTGATTTCTGCAAGAGTTGTTTGTAAACCTTCCATTTAAGATCTACAGTATTCTTGAAATCATTACCTTGAAGGTCTTTTTCGACCGCGGCATCAAATAAAGTCTGAAGTTGTGCGTAAGTTGAAATCTTTTGACCATCGATTTCAATTTCAACAAAACCTCTTTGGGCTTTTTCGTGTACTTCATGATACCATGTTTTCTTCCATGCTTCTAAGCTTTGGAATTTGCCGTTAGAAACTTTATTAATAATAAAGTCATCACCAAGACCTGCGTTACCAGCCGCTTTAGATTCTTGTTTGTATTTGTTTGATGCATAACCTAAGAATCCGTCTAGATAACCGAAGTAACCCCACATACGGAAGGTATTATGTTTGAATGAGATTGAACCAACCGCACTCTTACTTGTATTACCACCATAAATACCTGTCATCATATTTACTACAGTATAAGCAGAATCAAATCCTTCAGTACGGTAATGACCATTTCCTGGTAATCCATGTTTTGTTGCAAAGTTTCCATCAACCAGTTGATCAATACTTGTCAGCTTCGTATTCTTTTCGTCATCATTCAAATCACGAACCAAATCCCATTGGTGTGGTTCACCAACTAAGCCATTGCGATCCGCTTTTTCACGATATTTCTTATCAATCTTCTTGAACCACTTATCGTTTGTTCCAGTATTTTTCTTGATTACAGACTCAGCTTCTAAATAATCAAGCATCATCATGGATTCATTATAATTCTTCATGTAGTGATCGATTTTCTCACGACTATTTAACACATTCGGATTATAGTTGTAAATTTGATTTCCATCATTTTGACGTTCATAAGCCATGTTTAATCCTAAGGCACCATACTCACCATTTGGATTTGAGACTGATGGTGATTGTAACATACCTTGAGCGAATGCTTCAACGTCTGTTCCTTCACGGTGACGCCATGTTCCTAAGTAGGCCATACGGTCATTGATGTGAGTTGTTTCGTGAGTGAATGCAGATGTACCAAAATCACTAATCATGCTAGAGATGATGTAATACACAGCCTCTTGTGGTTGTGGATTTTGGAAGATATAAGCGTATGCACCCATTCCATTGTATCCGTGCCACTTATCAGTCGGCCCATAGAATTCACGAATTGGAGCAAAGTCACCATTCTTAGTATGCCCCATACGGTCAACCCATCCAAGACCTGGTACATCATGATTATCCCAAATTGCAGATGGTACCATATTTCACTCTTAAGAAGTTGATTACGTACATTATCTGCAGCAAGTCTTGACCAGAAGTCTAAATAATTAATTTGTTCTTGCGCACGTAAATCAACTTGCTTCTTGAACGCTTCACGTTCTTCTGCCGTATTCTTACCGTATTTCTCAAATGAACTAAACGCAATGGTATTATAGGTTGTAATTAAGATCATGTGCGCTTTCTTCAGGTTCAGAAGTGGTAAAATGTAACGTCCGTGATGTCCGTTATTAATTACTTCATATAATTTATATTTCTTATTAGCGAAATCTGGATTTGATGATTGTTTCTCAACAACATAAGCATTATCCGCAATGTTATTCTTGAACCAAGTGTTCATATCTGTTTCACTAGTGAATAATTCCATGTTGTATTTCAAGAATTCATGTAAATTAGTTTTACCAGTAGCACTTGCAAGAGCTCTGTTGAATGCATCGTGCGATTGATCACCTTTTAGGTTGTTACCATTTGATGCGAAGCTGATTAATCTATCTAGTACGTTAACGTTCTTACCGTAGAAATCAGGTTTGAAGGTCATCATATTTTTGATGTTTAATCCGTCATACTTAATTCCATAGTATTGGTTTAAGTAGGCAAGGGCTAACATGATTTTAACTTTGTTATCTTCAACTTTTTTTAACTAATGCACGTTTCGCTGCTTCGTCAGTATTAAGTTGGTGATCTTCATTTTCAACTAATGCTTTAACAAATGAATCTAGGTTATCTTTTACTTCTTTGAAGCTCTCCTCCATGTATAACATCTTAGGATTGTTGTTAATCTTACGAACTGCATCTGAATCAAGTTCAACAGAAGCTAATTTAGCTTTGATATCATTAATCAAATTTGTACGATCTTTAACAACCATGTTTGGTGTGTAAACAATATCTCCTAAACCGTTGATACTATATTCACGAACTTGTTGAACCTTAGATTCTTTTTTTGTGTAATAGCTTTTAATTTCTTTCGTCTTATCAGCGTAATGAATCATAATATGGTCAGCATCTGATAAGTCGGTCACAAATTGTTCATCTTTCATACCTGTAACAGATAAAACTTCTGTATTTAATAATTTAGAATTTGCAGGAATCTTGTTACCTTGATTTACAATCCATTCTTTATTATAGAATGGTTGAAGTTTTTCAATGTTACGGTAAGCAAGCTCACGAGATGCATCGTAATCTTGAGTATCCTTGTAAGTGTCAGATTTTGGTCTTACACCATTTAGTGTATCTTCAACAAGAGGATTGATAGCATAATCATTAGCTGTAATTCCTAAAGTTGCAATTTTCTGGTCAGCTTCTTCTTGAGAAATTTCTTTGATTCGGTTAGAAACAGAAAATCTAAATGAACGCTTACCAGTACTTACATCTTTAACTATAAAGTTACGTTCCAATGCATTGTTTGAGAAGTAACCATCATCTTCGGCAATATCTTTAGATCCATAGAACACTTCTCCGTTGTCCACTTTCATCATAGAAACAGAATCAGCAACTTTACCCCATGCCCAGTTTTTACTGATGAATCCACCTATTTCAACGGGATCTTTTACTTTAATAGTTCCTTTTGTAACAGCATTACGGACAGCCCCATATTTTCCGATTCCGTTAGGGTCACCACTGTTGTCCGTTCTAGCAACAAGACCACCGATACGAGCTTTATTAGCTACCATATTAGCTTCTACATAAGCTTTATCTATATTACCTTTCCAAAGTTCTCCGGCAATACCACCGAAATCCCAACCTCTGTTACCAACACCAGTAAGATTACCGATGAATGCAACATTTATTAATTGAGCTCCAGTATCTCCTTTATTAATAATACCAGCAATTCCATCTCTACCAAGGATGCTACCAGTTACTTTAATGTTTTCAACCGTAGCATTTTTAACAGTTCTAGCAAGAGCAGAAATATTATCAATCCAAGGCATGTTAATATCAACATTAGCCAGATTAATATCTTTAACTGAACCACCTTCAATACCACCAAATAGTTGACGAGTCATATTGTGGATTGAATAACGTTGTCCGTCAACACTTGATAACTTACCCTTGAACGTACCAGGAACATACTCTTTATTTGGGGTTGGTACATTGGCTGCATTTAGATCTGCACCAAGTTTAAACTCACCGCTAGGGTTAGCTTTCATATCTTTTACAAGCTCGTTGAAGTTGTAGTAAACATTACCTTCTTTTGCTTTTTGTTTTTCGAAGTAATGAACATACTCGTTTGCCAATTTAAAAGCATCTGTGTGTTGAACTAAATCAGGAGCAGTTGCAGTAACTTTAAATAAAGTTTTTCCGTCTTTTTCTACTTCTTCAATCTTGTCAACGGCAAGTCTTGTCACTTTGTTATCATGAGTGGTTACACGCAAATATAAGGGAGCAACATCAGCTGGTTTTTCTGTAAGCAAACTAGTGTCTATTTCGTTACCATCAGCGTCCACACTCATCAAGCTTGTTTCTTTGATATTTTTGATTTCAACTTTTTTGAGGTCAATTCTTAGCGGTTCTTCCTTCAGAACTTCTTCCTCATCACCCTCACCACGGTCATAAACCATCTTAGTTTCAAGTTTATAATCCTTGTAGTACTGCAAATCTGTCAGGGTAGTTGTCAAGTCGTCTGGTGAAACATTCAAAGTTTTGATAATCTCATCACCTTTTTTCAGAGTTAGGGTGATAGATTTAATGGCTGCCTTACTTGGATTTTCCAAATTATAACGAATTTGAGATGATCGTTTCAAATCTTTAACATCAACAAGTGATAAACTTAAGATTGGTTTTTCAAAGTTTTTAGTTCCTAATTTGACGATACGATCTTGGTCTAACTCCAGAACCTGTTCCACAATCTTCGGTGCTTCTTCAGTTTTTAAACCTTTGATAGTTTTGTAAGTCTTAGTAACTTTTTTCTGTCCATCTTTCCCTTCTTGGACAGTAACTCTTTCACCTTTTTTCAGTTGGTCATCTTCTTTAACAACCTCCTTAAATGGAATCTTTTCAAGACTTTCTTCTACAAGAGTTCCTTCAATTGCTTTGTACCACGGCTTATTTTTTTAGTGACTGGTTCTTTGATGACAGTGGTTGTTGTATTTAAAACTTGATCAGTCTCAACACCTTCGAGAGTCTTATAAGTCGTTTTGGTAATTTTACTACCCTTTTCTCCATCTTGAACTATAGTTTCTTCATCCGTATATTTGGTTGGATCCTCGATAATTTCTGTCTTATAGTCAATCTCAGCAGTAGTTTCTTTCGTAACCGCGCCCTCAGTTACTTTATATTCAGGTAACTTTTCTTGAACTAAAGATTCGCCCTCTTTACCACTTTCCTGAGTACCTTTAGACTCAATCTTTCCAGTATATGCTGCCTGTGGTTCTTGAACTAAGGATTCGCCCTCTTTACCTGGTTCCTGAGTGCCTTTAGCCTCGATTTTTCCTGAATATTCTGCTTGCGGTTCTTGAACTAAGGATTCGCCCTCTTTACCAGTTTCTTGAGTGCCTTTAGTCTCGATTTTTCCTGAATATTCTGCTTGCGGTTCTTGAACTAAGGATTCGCCCTCTTTACCAGTTTCTTGAGTGCCTTTGGACTCAATTTTTCCAGTATATGCTGCCTGTGGTTCTTGAACTAAAGACTCACCTTCTTTACCAGTTTCCTGAGTGCCTTTAGCTTCAATCTTTCCAGTATATGCTGCCTGTGGTTCTTGAACTAAAGATTCGCCCTCTTTACCAGTTTCTTGAGTGCCTTTGGACTCAATTTTTCCAGTATATGCTGCCTGTGGTTCTTGAACTAAAGACTCACCTTCTTTACCAGTTTCCTGAGTGCCTTTAGCTTCAATCTTTCCAGTATATGCTGCCTGTGGTTCTTGAACTAAAGACTCGCCCTCTTTACCAGTTTCCTGAGTGCCTTTAGCCTCGATTTTTCCTGAATATTCTGCTTGCGGTTCTTGAACTAAGGATTCACCCTCTTTACCAGTTTCCTGAGTACCTTTGGACTCAATTTTTCCAGTATATGCTGCCTGTGGTTCTTGAACTAAGGATTCGCCCTCTTTACCAGTTTCCTGAGTACCTTTGGACTCAATTTTCCCAGTATATGCTGCCTGTGGTTCTTGAACTAAAGACTCGCCTTTTTTACTGCTTGAATTAATAGTAGATTTTGATTCTTTAAAGTAACCAACATACTCATATCCTTCAATATGAATAACTCCTTTAGCCAAGCCTTCATGTGTAGATGCAGAAACAGTTTGGTTATAAGAAAGTAACTCTTTATTTTCAAATGCAAAGGCAGTAAAAGGTACAAAATTGCTGACTCCAATAGAGCTGATTAACAGAACCCCAAATACTTTACTACGGTGTTTCTTGGAAACTAATAGAACCGCTAGAGAGGCTGTTGCCAAGCCAAGACCTGCTAGAGCTAGTTCCTTACTTCCTGTGTAAGGAAGTTGTTGACTGTTAATCGCCTTCTTGCGATAAACTACATAAATAATATCTTCATCTTGAAATTCTGTTGGAACCTCATGATGAATCAGGGCTTTTTCAGACTCGGTTAATTCCTGCTCCGCCAAATAACGGTAATGAACGCTATGAGTACCGCCAACTTCATTGGCATGCACCTTATCTACTGAAAGGGTACTGGCACCAAAAAGGAAGGCCCCGATAGCTACAGGACCCACCCCAACAGTTAGCTTACGAATCGAATATTTGGTGATTTTTTCTAGTTGTTGTTTTGTCTTTTTCATTCTCACGACTTTCTGATAGAATCTTCTGGATACTGCGCACGCGCACCTCCGATGAGTTTTGGACGACTAGCAAGAGCGGTTACATGGGCATGACCAATCTCACGCAAAACTGGTCTAATCGGAACCTGCACATGCTTGATATGCATACCAATTGCAGTGTCTCCGATATCAATCCCTGCATGAGCCGTGATGAACTCCACTTCAACAGGGTTCTTCATAAACTTGAAGGCTGCCAACTGACCAGAACCTCCTGCATGAAGAGTAGGAAGGACACTGACGATTTCCAGACCAAACTGCTCCGCCACCTGACGTTCGACGACCAGGCCCTATTAACGTGTTCGCATCCTTGAACAGCTAGATGAATTCCTTTCACTTTCAGGATATTCAAAATCGTCTTCACAATGATTTCGCCGATTTCTTGGCTTGATTCCTTGCCAATCTGGCCACCTATCACCTCACTAGAAGAAAGGCCCAAAACAAAAATAGCTCCTTGCTTCAAATTGGCCTTTTCTAATACATCTTTTACAATCTGGCTTGTTTCTCTTTGAATGTCTTTTCCCGTCATACTTGATACCTCTTTTGTCACTATCTATCATATCTTTTTTTACTGATTTTATCAAGGCGGACTGATTATTCTGATTTTTCAAAGTAAAACTCCCAGAATTGACTGGGAGTTAACTTGTTTCTATTTTATTGATGTATATTTCAACCGTCGTTCCTTTTTCGGGTGCAGAATCGATCTTCATCTGATAGTTTTCGCCAAAATGAAGTTTGAGCCGTTGGTCAACATTTTGAAGACCAACTCCCCCACGTTTGAGTTGACTTTGACTACTATCGCTAGCATCTTGGGAAACCAACTCCATCATCCTCAATGCGGATGACTAGTCCGGAATCCTTTTTCTGGATAGAAACTTTAATATGGCCCTGACCTTCCTTTTCCTTGATACCATGGTAAAGAGCATTCTCTACAAGGGGTTGCAACACCAGCTTGGGTAAGACTAAGTTATCAAAAGCAGGATTTTCATCAATTTCATATTCCAGCTTATCACCATAGCGCTGTTTCTGGATAAAGAGATACTGGCGGACATGATTGATTTCATCAGAAAGAGAAATCAAATCTTTTCCTTGATTGAGCGCCAAGCGGAAATAGGTCGCCAAGGACTTAGTCACTTGAACTACTCTCTGACTATCCTGAAATTCAGCCATCCAGATGATGGTGTCTAAGGTATTATAGAGGAAATGGGGGTTAATCTGGCTCGATAGGGCTCGAAGTTCATACTGACGGGTTGTTTCTTCCTGTCTGCGAACATCTGCCATCAGCTGATCAACTTGATCCAACATGGTATTAAATTGGCGAGTCACCTCTCTCAATTCATAGGCGCCAGCTTCCTTGGCACGCAGATTTTGAGATCCAGAAGCAATTTCCAGCATGGTTTCTCTCAGATCCTTCAAAGGGGCAATCCAGCGTTTGAGACTAAACCACACCAAGCAGAGACAGGCAAGAAGAGATAAGGCACTAGCACCAAGCAAGGTCCACATGAGTTGACTCCGAACCTGGTCTAACTTCTCCAGCGAAGACACGCCTATAACCGTCCAATCAGTCCCTGCAATCTGTTCCTGACTGACGTAGGATTGGTGGTCCAGCGTATAGCCCTGCCCCGTCTCGATGTAGGGTTTCATGGCCTCCATTTCACTCGCTGAGCTATAGACAGTACGTTTAGGATGGTAGACAAATTCATGGTTTTCATTGATGATAAAGGCAAAGCCCTGCTGGCCCAACTGGAGTTGGTTGAGATAGGCTTCCAGAGTTTCATAGGAAATATCCAAACGAAGTACGCCAAGATTGGCTCCCTTTGTATCGACAAGTTCCTGAGTGACAGAAATGACCCACTGACTGTCTGATTTACGAGCTGGTGTCAAAACTGGCTTAGCTCCCTGATGAATGGCCTTTTGGTACCAATCCTCAGCCATCATATCAGAGGAGGTTTTCATCTGCACACTATCATCTGTAGAAATAACCTGACCGGATTTGGTGACCAGTACCACCGTTTTCAAGTCCTGGTCTGCCTTTAAGATGGTCAAAAACAGATCTCGGATTTCCTTTACCTTGTCTTGACTGGGATTCTCAGCATAGGCTAGGACATCTGCCTGCTGGGTCAAACTTGTAGAGGTGGTTTCTAATTTTTTGATATAAGACTGAATAAAGTGGCTAGTTTGGCTAATGGTCGTTTGGCTATTACCCTCGATAGTAGCCTCAATAGCTGATGAACTAGATTGATAATAGAAAGTCCCAACCACAGCTAGCAGAATGAGAAAGACCAGAAAGATGGAAATAACCATTCTGACTAAAAAGAGAAGAACGCTTCATCGACCTTCTCCCTTCTTAAACTGACGAGGCGTCACACCCGCAATCTGTTTAAAGCGTTGGGTAAAGTAGTTCATATCTTCAAAACCAACCTTCTCTGCGATTTCATAAATCTTTAAATCCGTTGTCAAGAGCAAGAGCTTGGCTTGTTTGACACGCTCTCTCACCAGGTAATCCTGAAAAGGCAGGCCCAACTCTTTCTTAATCAAGGAGCTCAAATAAGTCGGACTAAAGCCCAAGTCACTGGCCAAGCTCTTTAAACTAAATTGACTGTCAGCCAGATGAGACTGGATCTTCTGGGCCATATTTCCTTCAAACTTATCAGTCAATAAATCTTGTAACTGCTCTTCCTTTTCTTCCTTGTCTAGTTTTTGCTTGATTTTCCCTAACATTTCCTCAATATCCTGACGAGAAAAGGGCTTGAGCAAGTAGTCATCCACACCGAGTTTGACAGCAGACAAGGCATAATCAAAATCATCGTAACCCGTCAAAAATACCAGATGCACCTGGGGATAGGTTTCTCGGACCAGCCTGGCCAACTGGATGCCATTTAGCTGAGGCATATTGATATCGGTTAAAATGATGTCTGGCACCTGCTTTTGAATCAAGTTCCAAGCCTGTCTTCCATTTTCAGCCTGACCGATGATTTCCATATCGTAGGCCGCTACATTAACCAGCTTGGTCAATCCTTGTCTTACCAGATACTCATCTTCTACGATTAAGATTGTGTAGGTCATGCTCTGCTCCTTTGTCACTTACTAGTATCAGTATAGCAAAATTCTCCTCTAACTGCTTAGGAAAGACTTCTTAATCAACATAATCTAGTAAATAGGTATAGCCTTTTTCTTCCATTTGGTCTTTGGGAATAAATCGGATAGAAAGACTATTGATACAGTAGCGCAAGCCACCCTTGTCCTGAGGCCCATCTGTAAAGACATGGCCAAGGTGAGAATCTCCAACTCGACTTCTCACTTCCATGCGCGTCATATTGTAAGACTTATCTTCCTTGTAAGTGACAACATCTGGACTAATTGGTTGGGTGAAACTAGGCCAGCCACAACCAGACTCAAACTTGTCTTTTGATGAAAAGAGGGGTTCGCCAGTTGCCACATCCACATAGATACCAGATTCAAATTTATCCCAGTAGCGGTTTGAAAAAGCTCGTTCTGTTTGATTTCTGAGTAACTGCATACTCCTCAGCTGACAAGGTCTTTTTCAATTCCTCATCACTTGGTTTTGGATATTTGCTGGCATCAATGACAGGGTAGGCAGCCTGATTAACATTGATATGACAGTAGCCATTTGGATTTTTCTTGAGATAGTCTTGGTGGTAATCCTCAGCCACCACAAAATTCTTCAAGGCTTCCTTTTCAACTGCCAGAGGTTGATCGTATTTCTTAGCCACCTCATCAAAGACTTGGTTGATTACTTCCAAATCCTTTTCATCTGTGTAATAAACACCCGTACGGTACTGGGTCCCCACATCATTTCCTTGTTTATTTTTGCTGGTTGGATTGATAATGCGGAAGTAATGAAGCAGGATTTCCTTGAGGGAAATTTGATTGGCATCATAGGTAACATGGACAGTCTCTGCATGTCCTGTTTGGTTAATCAATTCGTACTTGGTTGTTTCCCCTCTACCATTTGCATAGCCTGAAACGGCATCTGTCACTCCGGGAACGCGTGAGAAGTATTCCTCCACTCCCCAGAAACATCCCCCAGCTAGATAAATTTCGTGCAAGTCTGCGTCTTTACTAATTTCTGTTTTTTTCACTGTTTTTCCTCCTTGGCTAACTGACGCTTTCTCAATTTGCGATGTATCTGTCTGCCCTGCATTTCGCATCAATAGAAAATAGAGACCGGTTATGGCTAGGAGAATGATCCCTGCCAAGACAAAAAGTTTTACTTTATCATTCATAGCCTTTCTCTACCCCATTTCTTTCAATTCTTTTAAAATCATATCCTTATCCATAAAACCTGGTTGCGTTTTGACCAGCTTGCCTTCCTTGTCTATAAAGGCTTGAGTTGGGTAAGAACGGACACCATAACTTTCCAAGAGTTTGCCTGATGGATCAATTAAAACCGGAAAATTTTTATAATCCAAGCCCTTGTACCAGTTTTTAAAGTCCGCTTCAGATTGTTCTCCCTTGTGGCCTGGTGACACCACTGTCAAGACCACATAGTCATCACCTGCATCCTTAGCAATTTCGTCCGTATCTGGAAGGCTGGCTAGACAGATGGAACACCAAGAAGCCCAGAATTTAAGATAGACTTTCTTGCCTTTGTAGTCAGATAAACGATAGGTCTTACCATCTACTCCCATCAGTTCAAAATCAGCGACTGTCTGACCCTTGGTGGCAGTTTGTGAACTGACTTGTTCTGTTTTGGTTTGCTCCTTCATAGTAGACTCGTCTGACATGTTTTTTGCCGAACAGGCTGCCAAGCAACAGACTGAGCCTACTCCAAGGAGACAAGTTTGCCATTTTTTCATTTCTTCTTCCTCTCTATTCAAATAATCTTGTCAAAATAGACGCATTTCCCAAAAGCACCAAGATTCCCATTACGATAATGAGGAAACCACCCACTTTTTTGAGGGTTCCGAGACAAGGATGCAGTTTTCGGAAATGTTTCAAAACATAGCTGGAGGCTAGAGCTAGAACCAAAAATGGTAGCGCCAAACCCAGCGTATAGATCAACATGAGCCCAGCTCCCTGCCAAGCACCTGAGCCTCCTGAAGCCGCCAAGGCCAAAACAGAGCCAAGAACCGGCCCCACACAAGGCGTCCAAGCAAAACTAAAGGTTAACCCCAGTAAAAATGCCTGACTATAGCCATTACCCTTTTGTCCCTGTCTCTTTAATTGTAGCCTTCTTTCCTTATAAAGTCCCTTAAAATGTAAGACTTCCATCTGGTGCAAACCCAAGAGAATGATAACCGCACCTGTCACATACTGAAACCAAGAGGCATACAAAAGGTTCCCTAAAAAACCAGCTCCATAACCCAGTAAGATAAAGATAAAGGAAATTCCTACTATGAAAGCCAGAGTTCGTAATAAACTAACAACTGAGATTGAAAATTTTCCGCTAGAACTCAGAGCACCATCCTTATCATCCAACAAGACTCCTGCATAGACCGGTAACAAGGGTAAGATACAAGGAGAAAAGAAGGAAAGAATTCCAGCAAGAAAAACACTGATAAAAAAGATAATAGTATCCATTGCCTTCCTCCATTCTTTGATTTGATAGGACTATTATAACCCCAAAACTCCAGAAAAAACAGGGACAATGATAGGAAAAAATAGGAATTTAATCAGCTTATTTAGAAATCTTGCACAAAAAAGAACCTGAGACAAAATAGTTCTCAGCCACAAAAAGCTAGAGATTCTCAATTATGGAACTCTAGCTTTTTAATTTTAAGTCATTCTCTTATTGTATTTTAGGAGGTTATTGGCCATAAGTACCAATCCCATGCCAATTCTCACTTGACGCTCACCCCTCAGATCACATCTCTTGTAACCCAAATAAGCCTTTATCTGCTCAAAAACAGGTTCCACATCAACCTTACGTTGAGCAAAAATCTGTCTACCTTCGGGAGATAAAAGTGCCTGATATTCTTTCGTTTTTAAGTCTTGATAGCTCTCATATTTTTCAGCGCGTACTGAAAAATCATCCTTAACTTTACGCAGGACTTTCTTGAGTTTCCGACGTTGAGTTTTACGTTCATCCTTTCCTTTAACGGGTGTCTCCTCAATGTCTTGGTTCAGTTTTGCCAATTCTTCTTCAAGGACTTGAGCGAATTCAATCAACTGCTCTGAAGAAATCGGCTCTTCTTCATCTAGCCTAATGGCTTGATGGATAAGGGGGGTGATTTCTTCTTGGAAATAGACCTGTATCTGTTCTTGAAGTTTGACGGAAAACTTGTCCCTTGCCTTTTTTCACACGAAACTATACTTGTTGGCATTGGCTTCAATCTTAGTGCCATCAATAAACAGACAATCTAGAGTCACGAACTCTTCTAATTTCAAACGAAGATTGAGGTCAACGAAAAGATCACGAATGAGTTCTTCCATCCTTTCAGCGACTCGAAAGCGATTGATGGTGCGGTAGCTGACAACCAACTGTCCTGCTAGGTACTGCATATCGATATTTTCAATCATCATTTTTTCGATTTTTCGTCCAGAGAAAATCCCTTGTGAATAAGCAAATAGAAGAGTAGCTAAAAGCATTTTAGGGTGATAAAACGTGCAGCCGAGGTCATGATAGAAAGCATGGAAGTGACGCTCCTCCAAGGTATTGACCACTTTTTCAAATGTAAGCAAGTTCTAGTGGTAAAGTTGTTTTAATTTGTTTTAGAGTGAATATGCATGAGATAGCCTTTCTAAATGGTTTATTAGGCAATTCTATTTTACCAAGACTATCACAACCATGCAAAAAAGCAACGGCAAATCCGTTGCTTTTTTGGGAGATAAGGGACTATTGTCCCAGACTCTTTTATTCTGCATTTGTCCGAACGTAAGCTGTAATGACATCTGATGTGTACTGAGCTGTTCCAGTTCCAAATTTGTCAATGTTTTCCTTAAACTCTGGGTTGTAGACGTAGCCTTTGCCGATATGGCCGAAGACTTCAATAGAGCAGTCAAATCCATAAGTACGAATGGCTTGCAAGAGCTTGGCTGCTTGCTCTTGGTTTTCAGTTGCTGTTGCAGGTAAACCAGCTTGAAGATTTTGTGCCAAGGCTTGAAAAACTTGGTTAAAGGCAGCCGTAGACTCATCTTCACGACCTTTTTGGCGTTCGAGGGCTTGATCCATGACTTCTTGTCCATACTTCTCTACCGCTTCTTGGTGGTATTTTTGATTGTCTTGATAGCTAAATCCAGTGAATTTTTCCTCAATGGTCATTTTTCTTTCTCCTTTTTGTTCTTGAATAGTTTTTTGCAAGGTGGAAATCAAGGTATCCAGATGTTGCCTTTCTCGAGTTAGATACTCCAACTGCCTAGTCAAATGGGGCAATAAATCTGTCCTTTCTTCCTTTAACAGCTCTGCTATTTTCTCTAAAGAAAAGCCTAGATATTTGTAGTAAAGAATGACCTGAAGGCGTTCCAAATCCTCTTGACTATAGGTTCGATAGCCGTTTTCCGACTTTAAGGGGACCAGAAGTCCTATCTTATCATAGTGGTACAGGGTCTTGACAGAGACACCTGAAAGCTGCGCAGCTTCTTTTATATGGTACATGATTTCCTCCTTACAAGGATAGTATAACCCCTCCCCTTAGGTCAGAGTCAAGCGTTTTTGCGAAAATTTTTTAACTTTTTGAGAAAGGTGTGAAAACTTGAAAATGGTTTTCTTGACAGGCCTTAGAAAACATGATAGGATAGTCAAGTCTATCAATCAAACAGTAGGCTCATAGAGAGCCATTGAGAGAAGGCTATTTGACAACTCAAGTAGCCTTTTCTTATTTTAAAAACGAGATTGGAGTTTCAACTATGTCAGAAAAATCGCAATGGGGCTCGAAACTAGGCTTTATCCTAGCATCTGCTGGTTCAGCTATCGGACTTGGTGCCGTTTGGAAGTTCCCCTACATGACTGCTGCTAATGGCGGGGGAGGCTTTTTACTGGTCTTTCTCATTTCCACTATTTTAATCGGTTTCCCGCTCCTGCTGGCTGAGTTTGCCCTTGGCCGTAGCGCTGGCGTTTCCGCTATCAAAACCTTTGGAAAACTTGGCAAGAATAACAAGTACAACTTTATTGGTTGGATTGGTGCCTTTGCCCTCTTTATCCTTCTCTCTTTTTACAGTGTTATCGGGGGATGGATTTTAGTCTATCTAGGCATTGAGTTTGGGAAATTGTTCCAGCTTGGCGGAACGGGTGATTATGCTCAGTTATTTACTTCGATCATTTCAAATCCAGCCATTGCTCTAGGGGCTCAAGCTGCCTTTATCTTGTTGAATATCTTTATTGTATCACGTGGGGTTCAAAAAGGGATTGAAAGAGCCTCAAAAGTCATGATGCCCTTGCTCTTTATCATTTTTGTCATTATCATTGGACGCTCTCTCAGTTTGCCAAATGCCATGGAAGGGGTTCTCTACTTCCTTAAACCAGACTTCTCAAAACTAACTAGCGCTGGTCTCCTCTATGCCCTAGGCCAATCTTTCTTTGCCCTTTCACTTGGAGTTACAGCCATGCTGACCTATGCTTCCTACTTGGACAAGAAAACAAATCTAGTTCAATCAGGAATCTCCATTGTCGCCATGAACATCTCGGTATCCATCATGGCAGGTCTAGCCATTTTCCCTGCTATGTCAGCCTTCAATATCCAGTCTGAAGGGGGACCAAGCCTGCTCTTTATCGTCTTGCCTCAACTCTTTGACAAGATGCCCTTTGGAACCATTTTCTACATCCTTTTCCTCTTGCTTTTCCTCTTTGCGACGGTCACTTCTTCTGTCGTTATGCTGGAAATCAATGTGGGCAATATCACTAATCAGGACAATAGCAAGCGTGCCAAATGGAGTACCATTTTAGGGATTTTGACCTTTGTTTTTGGAATTCCTTCAGCCCTATCTTACGGTGTCATGGCGGATATTCATATTTTTGGAAAGACCTTCTTTGACGCTATGGACTTCTTGGTTTCCAATCTCCTCATGCCATTTGGAGCTCTCTGCCTTTCACTCTTTACTGGCTATATCTTTAAGAAGGCACTTGCCATAGAGGAACTCCATCTTGATGAAACGGCATGGAAACAGGGACTTTTCCAAGTCTGGCTCTTCCTTCTTCGTTTCGTCATCCCAATTATCATCATCGTAGTCTTTATCGCCCAATTTATGTAATCAAAAAGGACTTGAGTAGTGAACTCAGGCCCTTTCTTTTTTTATGGATGGCTAACAATCAATTCCAAACCTTGCCCTTCCAAGGTCCAGGCTTCAACATCACTTGGTAGGATAAAGTGGCTACCTTTTTGGATTGGATATTCTTTTCCATCTACAATCAGTTTTCCTTGACCAGCTAAGACACTCAATAAGCTGTAGTCAGCTGTCTTTTCAAAATCAACTTTTCCAGTAATTTCCCACTTGTAAACGGCGAAGAAATCATTGGATACAAGGAGAGTTGAGCGTAAATCATCAGCTTTGACAGTTACTGGACGGCTATTTGCGGGTTCACCAATGTTCAAGACATCGATGGATTTTTCAAGGTGAAGCTCACGCAAGTTACCCTTGTCATCCTTACGGTCAAAGTCATAAACGCGATAAGTGGTATCGCTAGACTGCTGCGTTTCAAGGATTAAGATGCCTGCACCGATAGCGTGCATGGTTCCGCTTGGTACATAGAAGAAATCTCCAGCCTTGACAGGGACTTTTGTTAATAGACCATCCCAGTCTTTAGCTTCGATTTGCTGGCGGAGTTCTTCTTTTGACTTGGCATTGTGGCCATAGATAATCTCTGATCCCTCATCCGCTGCAATGATATACCAGCATTCTGTTTTACCGAGTTCGCCTTCATGCTCGAGTCCGTAAGCATCGTCTGGGTGAACTTGGACACTGAGCCAGTCGTTGGCATCGAGAATTTTAGTTAAAAGCGGAAATACAGGCTCTGGACGGTTGCCAAACAATTCACGGTGTTCCGCATACAAAGTAGCAAGGTCTGTTCCCTCGTAGCGACCATTGGCTACCTTTGAAACACCATTTGGATGAGCTGAGATAGCCCAGTATTCTCCGATTTTTTCACTTGGAATGTCATAGCCAAACTCATCACGTAGCTTGGTTCCACCCCAGATTTTTTCTTGCATAACTGATTGTAAGAATAATGGTTCTGACATGTCGATCTCCTGTCTGATTTTTCTCTTCCCTCATTATAGCAAAAAAAGAGTTCGAATTGAACTCTTTTTCCGATCTTATAAAGTTGGGAGAAGATTTTATAAAAATAGTGAAGAAATCCCTTCTTATGCTATAATTTTTGCTGGCTATCAAACTCTACTATGCCCTTATTTCATCCTATAAAAATCAATCACTAGATCAGCAGGTCCTCTAACTAATAAGGACTCTGTTCCCCAATCAGTTACAGCCGGACCGTGTAAAATCTCGACACCAATTTCTTTCAATCGTTGGTAGTTCTGGTCTACATCCTCAACCTCAATATGAAGAATGATGCCTGACTGAAAATTTTCCAATGGAATCAAATGATTCTCTGACAACATGAGACAGTGACTGCCAATCGTAAACTGAGCAAAACTGCCATCAACATAATCGGCCTTTTTATCCAAAAGCCGCTCCAAGTCAGCACAGACTTGGGGAACATTCGAAACGATGATATCTAATTGATTTAAATTCATTTACTATCCTCCAGAAAAAGACCGGATTACTCCGATCTTTTCAAGTTCGACTCTTGAAAATCAAAGAATAAAATCTACAAAGTTTACATTTGATTTTCGATGAGAGAAATTATTTGATTGCGCGTGATTGCAATCCTTCTTCTTCCAAGAAGAGGCGGAATGGTACGAGTTCTTCTGCTTCGTATTTTTCCTTGAAGGCTTTGATTGCTTCTTCTGAGTGTTGTTTTGGATCCAATTCAAGTACTTCTACTGGAAGTGGACGATGTTGAGAGATGCGAGCATCGATCACAACAGTTTTACCTTCTTTATTGAGTTTCACAGCTTCTGCAACAACTGCGTCGATGTCTTCGATACGATCAACTGTAAATCCAACAGCTCCTTGAGCTTCAGCGATTTTCGCATAGTCAGCATTAGGGAAGTCACAACCAAACAAGTGTTTGTTTGTGTCTTCGTATTTGTCCTTGATGAAGGCATATTTACCATTTGAGAAGACAACGTTGATAACTGGAAGGTCGTATTGAACGTTTGTGATCACGTCTGGGTAGCACATGTTGAATGCACCGTCACCCATGATGTTCCATACTTGGCGATCTGGATTGTCTTTCTTAGCAGCGATACCACCAGGAAGGGCAATACCCATTGTCGCAAAGAGTGGAGATGTACGCCACATGTTCTTAGGTGTCATGTGAAGGTGACGAGTAGATGTTTGAGTAGTGTCACCTACGTCGATTGAGTAGATAGCGTCTTGATCAGCATGTTTGTTGATTGCATTGTAAACTTGATACAATTGCAATTCACCCTCAGTTTTACCTTCGAGTTTGTTCATGTAATCACGCCAGTTTTGGTTGTTCTTAACGTTTGCACGCCACCATGGAGTAGATTCAACTGGGTTGACTTTGTCAAGGATTGCTTTCGCTGCTTGACCTGCATCACCAAGGATAGAAGCGTCAAGGGCATGGCGTTTACCAAGTTTGTAAGGATCGATATCCACTTGGATGAATTTTTCAGTGTTCTTGAAGGCTTCGTAAACTTCAGCAAACGGGAAGTTTGAACCAAGGAAAAGAACAGTGTCTGCTTCAAAGACTACTTCGTTGGCTGGTTTCCAACCAACACGGTAAGCAGAACCTGTCAAACCTTCGTAGTTCCATTCAAAAGCTTCAAAGTTTTTACCAGTTGTGATGATTGGTGCTTTGATTTTACGTGACAATTCAGTAATGACTTCACCAGCTTTAACACCACCGTAACCAGCGTAGATAACTGGGCGTTCAGCATTGTTCAAGATTTCAACTGCTTTGTCAATTTCAACTTCGTTCAAAGCAGGAGCGATGAATGAACGTTCGTATGAACCTGAACCGTAGTAAGAGTTTTCGTCGATTTCTTGGAAACCGAAGTTTACTGGGATTTCAACAACAGCTGGACCTTTTTTAGAAACTGCAGCACGGCAAGCTTCGTCAATTACTTTTGGTAATTGCTCAGCGTAAGCGACACGTTTGTTGTAGACAGCGATACCGTTGTACATTGGGTTTTGGTTCAATTCTTGGAAGGCATCCATGTTGAGTTCGTTAACTGGACGTGATCCAAGGATAGCAAGGAATGGAGTGTTATCCATAGCTGCATCGTAAACACCGTTAATCAAGTGAGTCGCACCTGGACCACCTGAACCAACTGCAACCCCGATTGAGCCGCCAAATTTAGCTTGCATAACCGCTGCAAGAGCACCTGTTTCTTCGTGGCGAACTTGCAGGAAGCGGATATCTTTGTCTTCAGCCAAAGCGTCCATAAGTGAGCTGAGTGTTCCTGATGGGATACCGTAGATGGTGTCTACGCCCCATGTCTTCAATACGTTGAGCATTGCTGCTGATGCAGTAATTTTACCTTGAGTCATAATAACTCTCCTTCAAAATAATTTCATACATTTACAAAAAGCGCTTTATATGTTGTTTGAAAGCGATTCAGTAAATTTACAATCCTAATTTACCACATTTACTTTGAGTATCCTAAGAATGTGCTCAGAAGTTTTCATTCTCTATTACAGCACAGTTTGAAAACGTTTTATATAACTGTTTTATAATAATACTCAATGAAAATCAAAGAGCAAACTAGGAAGCTAGCCGCAGGTTGCTCAAAGCACAGCTTTGAGGTTGCAGATAAAGCTGACGTGATTTGAAGAGATTTTCGAAGAGTATAAAAAGCGAGCAAGCTCGCTTTTAGTCTATTTTACTAAAGTTTAGCATGAGTGAACTGGTTAATACAGATACAGAACTAAAGGCCATGGCTAGACCAGCCAGTTCTGGATTGAGAACGAGACCAATTCCTGAAAAGACTCCTGCTGCAATCGGAATTCCGGCGGCATTGTAGATAAAGGCCCAGAAAAGATTGAGCAGAATTCGATTAAAGGTTTTCTTACTCATGTCAAAGGCACGAACCACTCCTAGGAGGTTATTAGTTGTCAACACCAAATCTGCTGACTCGATGGCAATATCTGTTCCAGCTCCCATAGCAATCCCCACATCTGCTACACTGAGGGCAGGAGCGTCATTGATACCATCACCAACAAAGGCTACTTTTCCAGCTGATTGTAGTTTATGGATTTCATGGGCTTTTTCTTCTGGCAAGACACCTGCAATGACCTCTTCGATTCCGATCTGATCGGCAATAGCACGCGCCACGCCAGCATTATCCCCTGTCAGCATGACTGTTTTAAGACCTCGTTTTTTCAGCTGATTGATGGCAAGCTTAGCATTTTCCTTAGGAATATCTTGCAGGGCAAGCAAGCCTTTGATTTCATTGTCAACAGCCAAGTAGACAACTGTCTTAGCTTCTTTTTCTAGTTCTTCTAGTTTTTCTTGATAAGTGCTAGAAATGTTCATGCCATCCAGCATTTTAGCATTTCCAAGCAGAACTTGTTTTCCATTGATTTGCCCTGAGACACCTTTTCCGTGCAAGGCTTGGAAATTTTCCACAGTTTGAATCTCAAGTCCAGCTTCACTCGCTCGCTTGACAATGGCCTCAGCCAGTGGGTGTTGGGAAGCTTCTTCCAAGGAGGCTGCCAATCCAAGCACTTCTACTTCGTCGCCGATGATATCTGTTACCACAGGTTTCCCTTCCGTCAAAGTCCCGGTCTTATCAAAGACAATAGTTTGAACTTTCTGGATTTCCTGTAGAACCGTTCCATTTTTGAGGAGAACCCCCATCTTGGCACTGCGACCTGTCCCCACCATAAGAGCTGTCGGTGTTGCGAGTCCTAAGGCACAAGGGCAAGCGATAATCAAAACTGCTACTCCATAAAGTAGAGAAGTTACAAAGCTAGCCTCAAGCAAGACAAACCAAATCCAAAAGGTCAGAATCGCTAAAATGACAACTGCTGGGACAAAAATCCCTGAAATTTTATCCGTCAAATCCTGAATCGGTGCGCGGCTGGTTTGGGCTTTCTTCACAAAGTCCACAATCTGTGCCAAAACAGTCTCTGAACCAACTTTTTCTGCCCTAAAAACAAGCGTTCCACTATTATTGATGGTGGAGCCAATCACAGTATCTCCAACTGTTTTGTCTACCGGCAGACTCTCACCTGTCACCATGGATTCGTCAATACTGGAGACACCTTCGACTACAACACCATCAACCGCAATCTTTTCACCTGGCCTTACTCGGATCAGGTCGCCTACCTTGACTTGGTCCAAGGGAACTTGGACATAGCTATCCTCACGCAAGACTTCTGCTGTTTTAGCCTGCAAATCCAGTAGTTTCTCCACAGCTTGGGAAGTATTTTTTCGCATTTTCTCCTCAAAAACGGCTCCCAAAAGAACGAAGAAGAGGATAAAACCAGCACTTTCAAAGTAAACAGGAAGCCCAGTAAAGAGGGCAACTAGGCTATATAGATAGGCCACTAGGGTTCCCAGAGCAACCAAGGTATCCATATTTGCATTGTGCTTTTTAAAGCTGGCCCAAGCACTCTGGATATAAGGACCACCTGCTACTAACATTATAGGCGTTGTGGCTAGAAAGGTACCCCAATGCATGACTTGGTGACTAATGCTGCCTGTCAACATCCCAATCATGAGGAAAACAAGAGGCAGGGTAAAGATGCTAGTAATCCAAAAACGTTGCAAAAGTGACAAAGATTTTCGAGTCTTCTCAACGACTGTATAACTTCCCTTTTGCATCTTCATACCACAAGAAAATTCATGCTCACCCAACTCTTGAGGTGTAAAACGAATTGTCTTCTCTTCATCTACGCCGATTGGTTCTAGAATCCCTTCTTCTTCAAAAAGAATTTCTTTGTAACAGTTTGAAGGCGTGGTACGATGAAAGGTAATCTCAGCTGGAATCCCTTTTTGAAGTTGGATATGAGCTGGATGATAGCCTTTTTCAGCTCGGATACGGATTTTTTGAATGCCATTTTCTAGGCTTACTTTCACAATTTCAGTCATAATTTCCTCCTACTCTACAATCATCTTACCGTGCATCATGTTCATACCACAAGCAAAGCCAAACTCCCCAGCCTGCTCAGGTGTGATTTCCACTACATACTCTTCCCCCATTGGTAGGTCCGCATGCACACCAAAGTCTGGAAAGACGATTTGATCCAGACAGGGTGAAGGATCCTTGCGGTCAAAGACAATACGGGCTGGCACTGATTTTTTAAGGATAATCAACTCAGGCGTATAGCCCCCCATGACTTCCACTCGAATTTCTTGATAGCCCTTTTTTTGCTGAGCCTTTTGTTCAGATTTTTCAGGCTTTTTGAAAAACCAAAACAAGATAAACGCGACAAGGACAATACAAATAATGGTTACAATACTATTTAACATGGCGTCTCCTTTACATACAATTACATTTTACTTCAGCAACTGCCCTGGCTTTCTTCTCAGAAATCACAGCTTCCAAGTCTGCCAAGTCAGCCAAAGTAAAATCACATTCCACAATCAAATCAGCCAACAAGTTCTTAATCCTACGAGAACAAACCTTGTCTTTGATATCTTGGACAAGCAAGTCTCGACTTTGATCCAGAGTTAAAAGGGCCGAATAAACAAAGGACTTGCCCTCTTTTTTTCGAGTCAGGCACTCTTTCTCTACTAAGCGAGCCAAAAGGGTCTGAACCGTGGACTTGGACCAGTCAAACCGCTCCGCCAGAACCCTGATCAAATCCGTGCTGGTCTGTTCCCCTTGCATCCAAATAATCTTCATGACCTGCCATTCTGCATCTGAAATCTGCATAATCACACCTCCTAAATCTACATTTGTCGATTATAAATTTTAGTATACTCTCAAAATCTACATTTGTCAACTATAATTTTTATTATTTTTTCGAAAAATAGAATAATAATCATGTAACGAGAGATTTTCAGTCAAATTTCACTATATAAACTATAAAAATATGCTATACTGTAGAAAAAAGAAAACAACCACTAGGGGTGCGTAAAGCTGAGATTAACGACTGTTAGATCCCTTTGACTCAATCTAGGTAATGCTAGCTGATGGAAGTGGAAATGATGATGAGGACTAGCTGGTCTTCTATTACTTTCCTGAAACAGACTAGCTTGTTCTTAAGAATACAAACTTCAGTTGGTTGGGAGGTTTTAGATGACTTATTTACCCGTTGCTCTAACTATTGCAGGGACTGACCCTAGTGGCGGTGCTGGCATTATGGCTGATTTAAAGTCATTCCAAGCTAGAGATGTCTATGGAATGGCCGTTGTGACCAGCCTTGTCGCTCAAAATACCAGAGGTGTTCAGCTAATCGAGCACGTCTCCAACCAAATGTTGGAAGCCCAATTGGAGAGTGTCTTTTCGGATATCAAGCCTCAGGCTGTAAAAACAGGGATGTTGGCAACTACTGAGATCATGGAGATCATCCAACCCTATCTTAAAAAGCTGGACTGTCCCTATGTGCTTGACCCTGTTATGGTCGCTACGAGTGGGGACACCCTGATTGATTCTAGTGCCAGAGACTACCTAAAAGCAAATCTGCTTCCCCTTGCAAGCATTATCACACCCAATATTCCTGAGGCAGAAGAGATTGTTGGTTTTTCAATCCATGACCCCGAAGACATGCAGCGTGCGGGTCGCCTGATTTTAAAAGAATTTGGTCCTCAGTCCGTTGTTATCAAAGGTGGCCATCTCGAAGGCGGTGCCAAGGATTTCCTTTTTACCAAGGATGAACAATTTGTCTGGGAAAGCCCAAGAATTCAAACCTGTCACACTCATGGTACCGGATGTACCTTTGCTGCAGTGATTACGGCTGAACTAGCCAAGGGCAAAAGTCTTTACCAGGCAGTTGATAAGGCCAAGGCATTTATCACGAAAGCCATCCAAGACGCTCCTCAACTCGGTCATGGTTCTGGCCCAGTCAACCATACAACTTTTAAAGATTAAGAAAAAACTCTCTAGTTCCCATTTTAAGAGAATTAGAGAGTTTTTGATTAGGAAATCATGTCATCCAGCTTTGTTAAAAAGGCATGCACTTTAGCCTCAATATCTTCTGCCTGCATCAGATCACGTACTACAGCTACTCCAGCTATACCAGTGCCAATAAGTTGGTCAATATTCTCTGACGTCAAGCCTCCGATAGCAACTACTGGAATGGCGACCGTTTGGCAAATTGTTTTCAAGGTTGAAATCAGGGTGATGGGAGCATTCTCTTTGGTCGTAGTCGGGAAAATGGCTCCTGTTCCCAAGTAATCTGCACCCGCTGTTTCTGCTTCAAGGGCTCTTTTAACCGTTTTAGCAGTGACACCGAGGATTTTTTCAGGACCTAGGACTTTACGGGCAACCGAAACTGGTAGTTCATCGTCTCCGATATGCAGACCTGCTGCATCGACTGCAAGACAGACATCCAACCGGTCATCGATAATCAAGGGGATCTGATAGGCATCTGTTATTTCCTTGACTTGTTTTGCCAGTTGATAGTATTGATTGGTGGTGAGATTTTTTTCTCGTAGCTGGATTATGCTAACACCTGAACAGCAGGCCGTCTCGACTTTTTCAAGAAAGCTTTCCAAGGAATCTTGGTAGCGATTGGTTACTAGATAAAGTTTAAGTGATTCTCTATTCATAAAATTCTCCTTTGATGGCATCTAGCCAGTTTTCGTCTCTTTTTAGGAGAGAGAGTTGATTGAGAACTTGGTATCGAAAATCTTCCAATCCCATTCCTTGAACAACGATTCTCTCAGCAGAGATATTGAGGTAAGAGACCGCTAGGCAAGAAGCTTCAAAGGCAGTCTTTCCTTGGCTGAGAAAAACGGCTGTCAAGGCTCCAACCAAGTCTCCTGTCCCTGTTATCCTGTCTAATTCTGCACAGCCGTTCCTCAATACAGCAACCTGATTCTCCGAAACGATGAGATCCTTGGGGCCAGTGACTAAGAATGACATACCAGGATAGGTCTGACACCAGTCTTTCAAGACTTTCAGCAAATCCTCCGTTTCTTGGTCTTTAGCACTCGCATCAACCCCAACCCCATGGTGTTTTAAGCCAACAAGACTTCTGATTTCCGACATATTTCCCTTAAGGACCGTGGGCTTGTATTCTAAAAGATCTTTAACTAGACCCTTACGAATGGGAGAAGCCGCTACGCCAACCGCATCTACTACCATTGGGAGACAAGCTTGAGCTGCATAAGTAGCTGCCATACGGATTGCTTTCTCCTTCTCAGCTGACAAATGCCCCAAATTGATAAAGAGAGCCTGGCTTTGCTTAGTAAAATCAAGAACCTCACGGGGATCATCTGCCATGACAGGTTTAGATCCCAAAGCCAAAATGCCATTGGCCAGCATCTCACAGGAAATTTCATTGGTGATGCAGTGAATTAGGGAACTCGTTTCTAGAGGAAAAGGGTTTGTAAATGCCTGCATCAGTCTATCCTTTCTCCAAAGAAATATCCTTGCACTTTTTTAAAGAATTCCTGCTTGATTAGAAATCGAAAGGCGAGAAAAGCTATGGCTGTACCGATCAAGGTCGCTCCGAAAAATCGCGGAGTATAGATAAACCAGCTGAGCTTGGCCGCAGATCCCGTAAAGAGAACCATGACAGGATAGGAAACAATGGAACCGATAATCCCTGTTCCCAAAAATCTCTCCTAGGGCAGAATAGTGAAATTTTTCGACCGTACTTATAAAAGAGTCCTGCAAGGAGGGCTCCAAAAAGTAGCTCCTGTGAGGGCCAAAGGCGGAATGCCTTGAGTAGACATACGGATAAAGGCTGTGACTGTAGCCATGACCAAGGCATAAACAGGTCCCATCAAGATTCCTGCAAGAATGTTGACTACACTGGACATCGGTGCCATTCCTTCAATTCGAAAGATAGGGGTAAGAACTACGTCAAGGGCAATCATCATGGATAAAATGGTTAATTTGTGAACTTGTAGTTGGTGGTTTCTCATTTTCTATTTCTTCTCTTTTTCTAAGGACTGCAAATCACTCGTCCATGTTTGGTGTTGGTAAGCCATTTCCCAAAACTTGGCTTCCATGTGGACACTGCGGTGGAAGGCCTCTAGCATTTTTTGTTTGTCCGTCTCGTCGCTTTCTCGATAAAGCTGATTGACCAGCGCTTCTTCCTCTTTAATCTGCTGTTCTAATTCATCGGTGATATAGGTTTCAATCCACTGTTGATAAAGAGGATTCGGGGATGGTTTGCGATTAAGCTCCTTGCCCAAATCATGGTATAACCAAGGACATGGGAGCAAACTAGCAAAAGCAATGCCTAAGTTTGGCTCTGCAAATTGCCGATAAATGTGAGAAATGTAATGATAGCAGGTGGGAGCGATTGGATGTTGCTCCATTTCCTGATCGCTGATTTCCAATTCCTTGAAAAATTGTTGGCGGATAAACAACTCACCCTCCACTAGACTCTGAGCATTTTGTTTCAAGAGTCTTTTCATCTCTTGATTCGAAGTCTTATCAGCCAAGAGGTGATAGATTTCTGAGAAGGCCTTCAGATAGTAGGCATCTTGAATCAGGTAATAGCGGAAAATATCAGGTTCTAAATTTCCCTCTTGTAATTGTAAAATAAAGGGATGATGAAAAAGAAGCCTGCCAAGCTTCCTTGGATAATTCCATCGCAATATCTGTAAATTCCATAATAACTCCTTTATAAAAATAAACTGGTTTGAAGCAATAAAAAGAAAAGCAGGTAGATTAATTTTGTTTTTTTAGGAATATAAAAAGTCCGATAGCTATTCTCCATCTGTGCATGTTCGTCATATCCATGCGCCGACAGAGCTCTCAGATAAAGATGGCGCCACCTAAAGACTGTCATCAGAACCTTGCTGTAAATCAAGGGAGACCAAACATGCAGTTCTCGACCACGTAATAGGCAAGCTTCTTTGAGGGACTTGATTTCCTGCTGAATGAGGGGAAAGGCATTGAATACTACAATTAAGGCATAGGCCCAAGAACGCGATAACCCCTTTTGAGCCAAGTACAAGAGAAGCTCTTTTAGGGAAATACTGGAAACAAAGACAAGACCAATACAAACCGTCACAAAAGCTCTCGTTCCAAGTATCACTGCCTGCGAAGCATCCCCATGTAACTGTACTGCCCAATAGTTGGCAAAAGATGGTAAAATGGCGAGCAAGAGCATCCAAGCCAACATTTTAAATCGACGATAATAGAGCATAAAGAGGATGCAAAATGCGACTACCGAAAGATTCAGAGCAATCGAAGGAATGAAAGATGTTTCCAAGGATAAAATCAGCAAGAAGAGACTGATAATCGGTGTCTGGGTTGCTACTTTGATCATACTATCTTACCTCCCCTTGAATATTGCTACTCTGAGATATGAGTGGTTTGGTAATTGTCACTTCTTTCACATGACTGAGACCCTCTCTCGTCATCCTTGTCCAATAATCAACCACAGAAATCAAGGGATCTAAACGATGGCTAATAATCAAAAAACTTCTTCCCTGATTTCTATCCTCCAACATCCACTGACAAAAATAGTCGCAGGCTCTATCATCCAAACCAGCAAATGGCTCATCTAGCAAGATCACAGAAGACTTGCTGGTCAAGATGGTCAAAAGCTGAAGAATCTTTTGCTGGCCACCACTTAATTGATAGGGACTCTTATCAAGCGCCTGCTCCAGATCAAAATATCGTAACGCTTGAAGAATTCGCTGATTTCTTTCAAAGTCTGGACTATCTAATTGCAGTTCTTCTCGCAGACTGACTCGGATAAACTGCTTCTCAGCCTCCTGAACAACACCCGTCAGGTCACGATACAAACTCTTCTTCTTTTTCAGGACTGTCCCCTTCCAAGTAATGCGCCCCTTATACTTTTGAAATTGAAGAATGGAGCGAAAGAGGGTTGATTTCCCGACACCATTGTCACCCAAGATACAGGAAATCCCTTGGTAGAATGTAAAATCAGCAATTGAAAAGAGGGGGCGATTTTCCAGCTCACAAGTCGTTCTGTCCATATGAAATAGTTCTGGGCTAGAAGCAACTTCCTTTGAAGCAACCTGTGTCATCTCAGAGCAAGGGATTTGAAACACTTCCCTTAGTTGTCCATCTCTTAGCTCCACCATATGGTCGATATAGGCTTCATAGTCCGTTAAATCATGGTCGCACAGGATGACTGTCTTCCCATCAAGGGCCAACTCTTTTAGAATCTCCAAAATCTCGATTCTGCTCTTGCGGTCAATGGAAGCGAAGGGCTCATCCAAGAGATAGACCCTAGGATTCATAGCAAAGAGAACAGCCAGCGCTGCTTTTTGCTTTTCCCCACCTGATAAGTGGTGGATGGGACGGTGCAAGATTGGCTCGCAGCGACATTGCTGGACCACCTCAGCTATTTTAGAATCAATCTCTTGAACAGGATGGCCGATATTCTCCAAGGTAAAAATCAGCTCCTCAAACAAGTTCTCCATGGTAAATTGATGATTGGGGTTTTGAAAGAGAATGCCAACCGTCTGGACACGTTCGACAATAGAAAGCTGACTGACCTCACTACCATCTATCAGGACTTGGCCACTATAGGGAAGAGAACTAACTTGGGCAATGACTTGAAAGAGGCTAGATTTTCCTGAACCACTACTCCCAACTAACAAGGTAAAGGTTTGCGCATGAAAAGCAAATCAATCGGCTCTGAGAAGATTGAGGACTGAATTCCTCGTAATTCCAGCCCCATCTATGCCTTTCCTCCAGCTGCAAACTGATGATAGAGTTTGACAATGGCACGAACCAAAATGGTACAGAAGAAAAAGACGGAAATAAAACGCACCACCAGCAAGGAAAGGACAAAAGGAAGGGAAAAGGCATAGTAACCTAATTTAATGTATTCATAGACAAAGCTAAAAAGGGTAATCCCAATACTATTAGCAGTTAGAGAGAGCCAACTTTCATAGCGATTCTTGGTCACAAGAAAGCCAAATTCACTTCCCAAACCTTGAACCAAGCCGGACAAAAGAGCACCTAGACCGAATTGGCTACCATAAAGAACTTCAGCAAGCGCAGCAAGCACTTCTCCAATCGTTGCACTTCCGACTCTTGGAACAAAGATGGCCGCAATGGGCGCAGCCATACACCAGAGACCAAAGAGGATTTCATTGGCAAAAGCCTGCAAACCAAGAGGGGCCAAGATCAGAGTGAGGATATCAAACAGATAGCCTGAACCCACAAAAACGCCACCAAAAAAGATAGACAAGAAAGCAAGTAAAATAACATCTTTTAACTGCCATTTTTTCAACATAAAAAACTCCTTTTTTAAAGAAAAGTGGGACATTCAAGGAGAGCTACCAAAAGGCTTGCCGTCAAGCCTATCTTTTGATAAAGAAAAAAACTCCAATTACAAACGAGAATTAGAGTTTACCTTACAAGATTAGACAGTTCTTTTCGATATACGAAAAAAACCTTTTCACATTTCCCTTCGCCAGTATTAACTGTATCAGGTTCAATGGGTATCATCTCAGCCTAAAGCACCCCAAATGTCTTTATTATTTTATTACTGGACCAGTATAACAGAATTTGAAAGCCCTAGCAAGATATTTGATCGGAAAATATATTTATATAGTTTCTGATAACGATTTAATCTTTCTATACACGAAGAAAAAAGCCTCCACATAATGTGGAGGCAATCTGTTTTGTCAATACAATTTTAAGTCACGAGGGTCAACTGGGAAGGTTGGATTGTAAGGATTGTGACGAAGTTTGAAGTGTTTGACATCTTCAATAGTCTGAGTTCCAGACAACTGCATGACTGTCTTCAATTCTGCATTCAAGTGCTCAAAGACTTGACGCACACCAACACTACCACCAAGTGCCAAGCCATAAATAACAGGGCGGCCAATAGCTACCAAGTCAGCTCCTGATGCCAAGGCTTTAAAGACGTGTTGACCGCGACGAACACCAGAGTCAAAGACAATTGGCACGCGCTTGTCAACTGCTTCAGCAACTTCTTGAAGCGAGTCAAAGGCCGCTGGCCCACCGTCGATTTGACGACCACCATGGTTGGTCACCCAAATACCAGAAGCTCCCGCAGCAAGGGAACGTTCAACATCCTCACGGCATTGTGGTCCCTTGACATAAACCGGTAGTCCTGAGTATTCAGCGATGAATTCTACATCACGTGGAGACAAGCGTTGTTTAGCTGATTTGTAAACAAAGTCCATTGATTTACCAGCACCTTCTGGTAAGTATTCCTCAACAATCGGCATGCCAACGGGGAAGACAAAATCATTGCGTTTGTCCACCTCACGATTGCCCCCTACAGTAGCATCTGCCGTCAAGACAATCGCTTTATAACCTTCAGCCTTCACTCGGTCCATGATATGGCGGTTGATCCCGTCATCTTTACTAAAGTAAAATTGGAACCAATGAGGTGTCCCTTGAAGGGCTTCCGAAATTTCTGGAAGGTCTACAGTAGAGTAAGAGCTAGTTGTGTAAAGAGAACCAAACTCATGCACACCACGCGCAGTAGCTACTTCCCCCTGTTCATTTGCTAATTTATGAGCTGCAACAGGCGCCATAATAATTGGTGAAGACAATTTTTCACCTGCAAATTCAATCTCTGTACTTGGATTTTCAACATCGCAAAGCGTATGTGGAACGATGAGTTTGTGGTTAAAGGCGCGAATATTCTCACGTAAAGTGAAAGTATCTTCCGCTCCACTGGCGATATAGCCAAATGCTGCTTTAGGAATAACTTGTTGTGCCATGGGCTCCAAATCATAGGTATTAATAAAATCTACAGGTCCTTCTGCATTGCTTGTTTTATATGACATAAAGTGTCCTCCTTGATAAGTAAGCGTTTACTTTTTCTTACATAAACTATCTTAACTCTTTTTCAGATTCCTTTCAAAAATTTTGTCTGGAAATTTCAACTCATAGCCATGATAAATTTTTTCTATCATTGTGATAAAAAATTCATATTATCCAAACGTGCCCTTTAATGCTACAATAACAGTATTATTTCTAGATAGGAGGTTCTATTTTGGATTGGTCCATTGTTGAACAATATTTACCACTCTATCAGAAGGCATTCTTTCTGACCTTGCATATTGCAGTTTGGGGAATTTTGGGTTCTTTTCTTGTTGGTCTAATTGTTAGTATCATCCGGCATTATCGCGTTCCTATCTTTTCACAGTTAGCAACAGCCTATATAGAATTGTCACGCAATACGCCCCTTTTGATTCAGCTCTTCTTCCTCTATTTCGGGCTTCCCCGAATAGGGATTGTCCTGTCTTCGGAAGTATGTGCCACTATGGGACTGGTCTTTTTAGGGGGTTCCTATATGGCAGAATCTTTCCGAAGTGGACTGGAGTCCGTCAGTCAAACCCAGCATGAAATTGGCCTAGCTATCGGTCTGACACCTGTACAGGTCTTTCGCCATGTGGTTCTTCCGCAAGCAACTGCGGTAGCCCTACCGTCTTTTAGCGCCAATGTCATTTTCCTCATCAAGGAAACCTCTGTTTTCTCAGCAGTGGCTTTGGCCGACCTCATGTACGTCGCCAAGGACTTGATTGGACTCTATTATGAGACAGACATTGCACTGGCCATGTTAGTAGTTGCTTACCTTATCATGCTTCTACCCATCTCTCTACTCTTTAGCTGGATAGAAAGGAGGCTCCGCCATGCAGGATTCGGGAATGCAAGTACTCTTTCAGGGAAATAATCTCCTGCGGATCTTACAAGGGCTGGGTGTCACGATTGGAATTTCCATTCTCTCCGTCCTTCTATCTATGATTTTCGGAACAGTCATGGGAATCATCATGACCTCCCATTCTAGAGTTATTCGTTTTTTAACACGTTTTTATCTGGAATTTATTCGTATCATGCCCCAACTGGTACTACTTTTTATCGTATACTTTGGATTGGCTCGAAACTTTAATATCAATATCTCAGGTGAGACTTCGGCTATTATCGTTTTTACCCTCTGGGGTACAGCTGAAATGGGAGACTTGGTACGTGGAGCCATCACTTCCCTCCCTAAACATCAGTTTGAAAGCGGACAGGCTCTAGGCTTGACAAACTTCCAACTTTACTATTACATCATCATCCCACAGGTCTTGAGAAGACTACTACCACAAGCCATCAATCTTGTCACTCGGATGATCAAAACGACTTCCTTGGTTGTCTTGATTGGGGTTGTTGAAGTTACCAAGGTTGGGCAACAAATCATTGATAGCAATCGCCTGACCATCCCAACTGCTTCCTTTTGGATTTATGGAACTATTCTGATCTTGTATTTTGCGGTCTGCTTTCCTATTTCCAAACTATCTAGTCACTTAGAAAAACATTGGAGGAATTAAATGTCTGAAACTATTTTAGAAATAAAGGAACTAAAAAAATCCTTTGGAGACAATCCCATCCTCCAAGGACTCTCTCTAGATATCAAAAAGGGGGAAGTTGTTGTCATCCTAGGACCCTCTGGATGCGGGAAAAGTACCCTCCTCCGTTGCCTCAATGGCCTAGAAACAATACAGGGGGGAGATATTCTTCTGGACGGACAATCTATTATTGGCAATCAGAAAAACTTTCACCTAGTTCGCCAAAAAATCGGTATGGTCTTTCAAAGTTATGAACTCTTTCCTCACCTAGATGTCCTTCAAAACCTCATCCTAGGACCTATCAAAGCTCAGGGACGAGACAAAAATGAAGTCACTGAAGAAGCTCTGAAACTACTTGAACGCGTCGGCCTTCTAGATAAAAAACATAGCTTTGCTCGCCAGTTATCTGGTGGACAAAAGCAACGGGTTGCGATTGTCCGCGCCCTTCTCATGCATCCAGAAATTATCCTCTTTGACGAGGTGACTGCTTCTCTGGATCCAGAAATGGTGCGTGAGGTTCTGGAACTCATCAATGACTTGGCTCAAGAAGGACGCACCATGATTCTGGTAACCCACGAAATGCAGTTTGCCCAAGCCATTGCGGATCGGATAATTTTTCTCGACCAAGGGAAAATCGCTGAAGAAGGAACGGCTCAAGACTTCTTTACCAACCCACAAACCAAACGAGCACAGGAATTTTTAAACGTCTTTGACTTTAGCCAGTTTGGCTCATATCTATAATAAATAAAGGAGATTATTATGAAAATACTCAAACCAATCCTAACTGTTTTTGCACTTGCCTTTGCCCTTATCTTTGTCACAGCTTGTAGCTCAGGTGGAAGCTCTGATGCTTCATCAGGAAAAGCAAGCGCCAAGGCCCGCACTATCGACGAAATCAAAAAAAGTGGTGAGCTTCGAATCGCCGTATTTGGAGACAAAAAACCGTTTGGTTATGTTGATAACGACGGTTCTTACCAAGGTTACGATATCGAATTGGGGAACCAATTAGCTCAAGACTTGGGCGTGAAGGTCAAATACGTCTCAGTTGATGCTGCCAACCGTGCTGAATACTTGATTTCAAACAAGGTGGATATCACACTCGCTAACTTTACAGTGACTGACGAACGTAAGAAACAAGTAGACTTTGCCCTTCCTTACATGAAAGTATCACTTGGTGTCGTATCACCTAAGGATAAGCTGATTAAGGATGTTAAAGAATTAGAAGGCAAAACCTTGATTGTCACAAAAGGAACGACCGCTGAAACCTATTTTGAGAAAAATCACCCAGAAGTAAAACTCCAAAAATACGACCAATATAGTGATGCCTACCAAGCTCTTCTTGACGGACGTGGAGATGCCTTCTCAACTGATAATACTGAGGTTCTAGCTTGGGCCCTCGAAAATAAAGGATTTGAAGTAGGAATTACTTCCCTCGGTGACCCAGATACTATTGCGGCAGCAGTTCAAAAGGGTAATCAAGAACTTCTTAACTACATCAACCAAGAAATTGAAAAACTTGGTAAAGAAAACTTCTTCCACAAAGCCTATGAAAAGACCCTTCACCCAACCTACGGTGACGCTGCTAAAGCAGATGATCTAGTTGTTGAAGGCGGAAAAGTAGACTAAGATCCAATAAAAATCACAAAAAATCAGGTAATCCTAGTGACTACCTGATTTTCTATGTCTTAGGCATTTTGCCAATTTTCTTGGTCTTCTTTAAAGCGTTTTAAGAGATCCAATCCCTCTGGTGTGATGTAACCTTCTTCTTGAGCTAGGTGGATCAGTTCGCTGTAGTTTGAGAGAGTCACCAGTTTCACGCCTGCGTTTGCAAAGTTCTTATCTGCTTTTGCTAGTTGATAGCTAAAAATGGCTACTACACCGAGAACATCTGCTCCTTCACGCTTGGCAGCTGCTACCGCTTCGAGAACTGAACCACCAGTTGAGATTAGGTCTTCTACAATTACCATTTTTTGCCCCTGAGCTACACGGCCTTCGATTTGATTGCCTGCACCGTGGTCTTTTGGTTTGCTACGGATGTAGGCAAAGGGTAGGTTCATCTTGTCCGCGATGATAGCCCCATGTGGAATCCCTGCTGTCGCTGTACCAGCGATGACTTCTACCTCTGGAAAGGCTGTCTTGATAGCATCCACAAAACCATTTTCAATCAAAGTTCTAGTCTCTGGGTAAGCTAGGGTCACACGATTATCCGTATAAATAGGTGACTTGATACCAGATGCCCAAGTAAAAGGCTCTTCTGGTTTGAGATAAACCGCTTGAATTTTCAATAGATGGCTAGCAATGTCTCTAGCAAGTGTCATGGTATACTCCTTCTTATCCTTAAATCTATAATCAAATACGCTTTAGACCCAATCGCGTGTCCATTCTTCCTTGATAGCATGGTAGGCTGCTACAGGGTCTTCTGCCTGCGTGATTGGACGGCCTACTACAATGTAGTCACTACCGATTTGATAGGCTTGACCAGGGGTCACTACGCGTTTTTGATCCGCTGCTTCAGCACCTGCTGGTCGAATACCTGGTGTCAAGCAGATAAAATCTTCGTTTGTAGCTTCCTTGATGAGTTGGGCTTCTTGGGCTGAGCAAACCACTCCATCCAATCCGGCTTCAGCTGTTTTCTTAGCATAGTGGATGACCGACTCTTGCAGGCTAGTCTGGATATTTTGACAGTCTTGCATCTGTTCCTCAGATGTTGAGGTCAGCTGGGTCACCGCAATAAGAATCCCTTGATCACCAAGGCCCTCACGCGCAGCCTGCATCATTTCAAGCCCACCTGCAGCCTGAACATTGGTCATATCAACACCCAGACTTGACAAGATTTTCATGGTTGACTTGACTGTATTTGGAATATCATGCAACTTGAGATCCAAAAAAACACTATGTCCCAATGATTTCAAATAACGAACAACCTCTGGACCTACTGCATAATAGATTTCCATTCCTACCTTGACATAGAGTTTTTCCTCTGCTGGAAAAAGGGCTAAAAATTCTTTGGCTTCCTCGAAACTTGGAAAATCCAGAGCAATGACCGGGCGACTCTCACGCATTCTTTTCTCCTATTCTTTGCTAACAGTCCATTGCTCAAAAAAGGAACCTGCTAGCAGCTAGGTTCCACGAAAAACGGGTAGTCTCCACCCTTTCACTGTCTAACCTTAGCTGCCTCTCTGGACTGCTTTAAAAGTTTTCTACTATTCTATTATTTATAATGACGCTTGTCAAGTAAAAACTGAAGATTCTTATTCTTGTTTCTTTTCTTCAGCTTTTTTTTCTTCCTGTTTTTTCTTCTCCGCTTCCTGCGCCTCTTGTTTGGCCTTTCCTCAGCTTCTTCTAAACGTTTATCAGCTAGGCTAGTGCTATAAATTCCTGCCTCCATATCAATGAAGCTCGGTTCTGCTAACTGTGGCTTGATTTTGCTGTAATAAGGCAATTTTTTACTTAACTCTGACAAGGGAACCAAGATTTCATCTGTATCCAGCATGGTAATTTTTAGAAGATCGGCAGTTGCCTTACTTGGGGCTAGTTCGATCTTCTGGATTTGACTCTTTATGTCCTCACTGATAGTAGACAATCCCGTGATCAGCTCTTTCACCTGCTGCTCATCGTTAAAGGTAACTGTTAAATAGGTCTCAGGCAGGTTCAAAAGGTTGACAGGGCTTGGGTCAATTGTTCCACTAGACAGGATTGGATAGTGGTCTTCACCTGTCACATAGTAGCCAACAATCTCAAACTCTTTGACTTCAATCGTAAAGTTTGTTGGAAATTTATAGTCAATCTTTGCTGACTCTATCCAATGGTTGGACTTGATTCGCTCAGCGTATTTTTCCTTATCCAACAACAGAGCTAAGGTATAGTCGCTTTCTTGAATTCCAGAAGCTTGTTTAATGTCATCCGCTTGAGTCTGGACATTTCCCTTAACCTCGATATGCTTGAGAGTCGAAAGAGGGGTCAAGAGATAGATAGAAAGGAGGAGAACCAGAACACTCGGCACCAAGATGCTGACTGCCCTCCAAATGTGAACGGGAGCAATTTTCGGCTTGGCAGGTTTTTCTGGCTTTTCTTTTTTCTTCTTCTCTTTTTTAACTTCGGTGTCTTCCTTTTGAGGTTTTTCTTCTTTTTCGGATGGTGCCTTACTTGGACTTGTAGCTTCCTCGTCTGTCTCACTCGAGGATTTTTTGGCCTCCTCCAATAGTTTCGAGTTGGCCTCCTTCCGAGCTTGTTTTTTTCCTTTTCCTTCTCCGCAGCTAAGGCAGCTTCTTCCTCAGCCTTCTTTTTCAGATATTCTTGGTTCCGTTTCTGCCATTCAGACAATTCTTGTTTCTGGTTTGATTCTTTTTTCTTATCCTTTGACATTGGTTTTCCTTATGATAAGTCTTTTCTTAGTAGGGCATAAAAATCATCAAGAGATTTCAATTCAGTTGAAGCCCTCATACTAGCTTGGTATTGATCCTTGTGGCTAAGCAAGTGACTGAGTTTCGCCTCCAAGCTTTCCAAGGTCAAGTCACTTTCTTGAAGTTCTTCTGCATAGCCTTTCTTAACAAAGTAAGCTGCATTTTCAATCTGGTCTCCTCGACTTGCTTCACGACCCAATGGTACGATGAGATGGAGTTTCGCCATGGCCAAGAGCTCAAAAATCGTATTGGCACCACCACGCGTCACCACCACATCTGCTATTTCCATCAAGGGTTGATAGAGGTCCGTCACGTAGTCAACACGAAAGAGATTTTGACTCAATTCATTGAGGCTAGAATCTCCAGTGAGATTAATGATATTGTAGCGCTCTGTCAGTTCTTGCTTATGATCTGTTACCAGTTGGTTAAAGACACGAGCTCCTGCAGAACCACCAACGAATAATACCGTTGGCAATTTGGGATTAAAGTGAGTTTGAATATCCACCAATTCATCTGGCTCTGAAGTTTTTTGGTCTGAAACTTTGGTCACTGCTCCCACATGCTCAACTTTTGCGAGACCAGCAGCCTGCTCAAAAGTTGAGTACATCTTGGTTGCAAATTTGTAGGCAATTTTATTGGCCAAACCCATGGATAGGTCAGATTCGTGGATAAAGACAGGTACTCCAGACACACGCGCTGCGATAACCGGAGGTACAGAGACAAATCCCCCTTTAGAAAAGAGAGCCTGCGGACGCAGTCGTAACATGATAAAGAGGGATTGGACAATTCCCCAACCAACTTTGAAGACATCCAGCATATTTTGCCATGAAAAATAGCGACGCAATTTCCCTGTCGCAATGGAGTGGAAGGTCACATTCAAACCTGACTTGAGGATTTCTTGGTGTTCGATTCCATTCTTATCCCCGATATAGTGGACTTCCCAGCCGTCTTCGATAAACTTGGGCATTAACAAAAGGTTGAGGGTGACGTGTCCAACCGTCCCCCCACCTGTAAAAACGATTTTTTTCATATTATTCCTTTAACTCCGCTACTGTGTCAATAAAGAGGTTGCCACGTACTTCAAAGTTAGCATACATGTCCCAGCTAGCATTGGCAGGACTGAGGAGAACCACATCTCCTTGACTCGCAAGCTCATAAGCCTTGCGGGTTGCATCTGCAATATCTGTCGCATCCACATAAGACACACCAGCCTTATCCGCTGCCCGTTTGACACGTTCTGCAGATTGACCAAGGATGACCATTTTCTTGAGCCCAGTAATATCTGGCACCAATTCGTCAAACTCATTGCCGCGGTCCAAACCACCTGCAATCAAAATGACCTTACTGTTGTCAAATCCTGACAAGGCTTTTTGAGTCGCTAAGATATTGGTTGACTTGCTATCGTTATAGAATTTTACACCCTTTATTTCATCCACAAATTGGAGACGGTGTTTAACACCACCAAAGGATGAAAGAGTTTCCTTAATCGTTTGGTTGTCTACACCTCGGAGCTTGGCTACAGCAATGGTCGCAAGGGCGTTTTCCACATTGTGGCTACCTGGAACACCGATTTCATCAGCTGCCATGACCACTTCCCCACGGAAGTAAAGTTGACCATCTTCCAAATAGGCTCCATCAACCTTTTCAAGTGTTGAAAATGGAACAACAGTAGCTTCTGTTTTGCTAGCCAATTCTTTTGCCAAATCTTGGTTAAAGTTCAAGACAAGAAAATCAACTGCTGTCATCTTGTTCTGGATATTCCACTTGGCTGCTACATATTCCTCAAACGAACCATGGTAGTCGATATGAGTAGGCATGAGGTTTGTAATAACCGCAATCTCAGGATGAAATTCTTGAACACCCATCAGTTGGAAAGAAGAAAGTTCCATGACAAGGGTATCCTTGTCTGTCGCCGTTTGAGCAACCTGACTGGCTGGATAGCCGATATTCCCTGATAAGAGACCATGTTGACCAGCAGCGGTCAAAACTTCCCCAATCATAGTCGTTGTAGTCGTTTTTCCATTTGATCCAGTAATACCAACAATCGGTGCTTCTGAGATCAAGTAAGCCAACTCCACTTCAGTCAAGACTGGAATTCCCTTTGCCAATGCCTTTTCAATCATGGGATTGCTGTATGGAATCCCTGGATTTTTCACCATCAGAGCGAAATCTTCATCCAAAAGTTCTAAAGGATGCCCACCAGTGACGACCTTGATACCTTCCTCTAGTAAGTTTTGAGCAGCAGGATTTTCCTCGAAAGGTTTGCCGTCATTAACAGTGACAATAGCACCCAGCTTGTCCAACAAACGAGCCGCAGACTCACCCGACTTAGCCAAACCTAAAACAAGGACTTTCTTATTTTTAAATTGATCGATTACTTTCATGTCTCAAACTCCATTTCTACTCCTACTATTTTACCATTTTTATGGAAATAAAAAAGCCACAAAGTGTGTTTGTGACTCTTTCTTCTAACAGAATCTTGCCTCATCATCTATGAGATAAATCGGTAACTCGAATTACTTGGGCCACTTGCTCCCAGATAAGGGGATTGTGTGTCGCAATAATAATCGTTCGATTCGGATTTTTTAAAGATTCTAGGATAGAAAGTAGCTCCTCAGAGTTTTTGGGGTCTAGTGAAACAGTTGGTTCATCTACGAGAATCAAAACTAACCTGCACTCAAAAAAGTTCGACAAAAGATATCTAACCCATAGAGTGCAGTTCACCTCCTAGTACTTTATATCCTCACCTGTCTCTCATCTGACCGCTGGCCTGTGACAAACATGGTAAAGGTTGCCTTACAGACATTTCTACCCTCTTGATTGGTGATATCGACATCCACTACACAGGTTGTACGACCTTGATGGACACATTCTCCTTTAATGGTCAGCACATCGTCAAGTTTTCCTGCTTTGAGGTAGTTGATGGAGGATTGGAGCGTCACTCCATCTAGTCCCAGTGAGATGACCACCAAACCGCTGATCTGGTCACAAAGGGTAAAGAGATAGCCACCATGAGCATTGCCATAGTAGTTGAGCGACGAGTCCACTACTTTGGTCGTCACCACAACGTGACCATCTCTCATTTGTTCAATTTCGTAATTTTCAAAGGCAGATATAGCGTCAAAATGAAAATCTTTCATCATTTCCTCCTGATATTTCAAACGACACTATGATACTACTTTTTATAGGACTGTGCAAGGAGAAAGCTCCTAGTCTGACAAAATTCCAACCTGCTCTACAAAGCGCATAAAGGCTGCCTGTCCCTGCTCCGTTTGCTTGTAGACTCCTGCGTCCTCAAGCACACGCGCAAAGATAGCACCCACAGAGTCCTTGACGATTTCAAGGGCTTTTTCTTTATCCGCTAGTTCTGGATGGTGGGCTTTGAGTTGGTCTGCCCATTCCTGATGATAGTCGGCAACTGAGACATCTTCTCCAACAAGGTAGGCTGCTACTTGCTCCACCTCTTCTTTCAGACGCGGTGGCAGGATAGCCAAGCCCATGACCTCAATCAAGCCGATATTTTCCTTCTTGATATGTTGGACATCCTTGTGAGGATGATAGATGCCATCAGGATGTTCTGGTGATGTCTGATTGTCCCGCAAGACCAAGTCCAACTCAAACTGACCGTCGCGTTTACGAGCAATCGGTGTGATGGTGTGATGCGGTGTCCCGTCTGTCTCTGCCAAAATCTGAACTTCAGAGTCTGAATACTGGCGCCATTCCTGTAAAATCTTGTCAGCCAAGTTGATCAAATCTTCTTTGGAATCCGAAGTCAAACGTAGCACTGACATCGGCCACTTGACAATCCCAGCCTTGACCTGCTCAAATCCAGCAAAACAGAAAGTCTTTTGCAGAGGAGCCAATTCCATAGGAAATACATGACGTCCTCCCTGATAGTGATCATGTGTTAAAATAGAGCCTCCCACAATCGGTAGGTCGGCATTTGAGCCTGCAAAATAGCCTGGAAACTGCTCTACAATAGCCAACAAACGCTCAAAGCTCTGCCGACTAATCGCCATAGGACGATGCTGGCCATCTAAGAAAATACAGTGCTCATTAAAGTAAGCATAGGGCGAATACTGGAAGCCCCACTCCTGACCCGCCATTTCAAAACGGATAATACGGTGATTGCTGCGAGCTGGATGGTTGACCCGACCATGGTAACCTTCGTTCTCTAGACAGAGTTGACACTGGGGATAATTGCTAGCTTGCACCAACTTGGCTGCCGCAATCTCTTTCGGATCCTTTTCAGGCTTAGAGAGATTAATCGTGATCTCCAGTTCTCCGTAGTCAGATGGAACTCGATAAGCGATATTTTTAGCAATGGCCTTGAGCTTGATGTAGTCATTTTTCTGACTGAGTTGGTAAATCCGCTATCGCTTGCTCAGGAGATTGGGCATGGGTTGCCCAGAAATCACAATTGACCTGACTCGGACAAGGGGTTACTAAGTCCATCAGTTCAGCACCGAGGATCTCACGCGAAGTCTGACTATCCTCAATCGTTTCTAATCGAACGGCTTCCTCAACCAGCTGGTCCTTGAGGTCAATCACTTTATCCAGATTGGTCTCAACTTCCAAAACACCGTCTCCCACTCGTGCCAAGACACGATTGGTCAGGTAGATTCGATCCATTTCCTCAAATGAACTTTCAGAAATGATATGTGTTACAAATTTGTCTACTAAGGTCACTATAGAGCCTCCTTTGGACTAGTCAAGGACGCGAGTGCCACCTGCAACTTCAGCGATATAGAAGCTTGGAGCGTATCCAACTACTTCTTCGTAGTGTTTACCTACAGCTTCCTTAAAGGCCTCAACAGTATCTTTTTGCACCAAGGCAATGGCACATCCGCCAAAACCTGCCCCTGTCATACGAGCACCGAGAACACCTTCTTGAGCCCAAGCTGTGTGAACAAGAGTATCCAATTCCAAGCCAGTTACTTCGTAGTCATGTTCTAGAGAAACGTGTGACGCATTCATCAAGCGACCAAATGTTTCCAAATCTCCTGCTTGAAGGGCTGCTTGAGCCTTAAGGGTACGTTGATTTTCAAGAACAGCATGACGAGCACGTTTCAAACGATTTTCGTCTTTGATCAGGTAGCTGTATTGGTCAAAGGCCCACTCGTCTAGTTCACCCAAGGTCTGAATATCCAAGGCAACCTGCAATTCTTCCACTGCTTTTTCACATTCAGCACGACGTTCATTGTATTTAGAGTCTGCCAGTTCACGACGTTTATTGGTATTCATAATAACAACGACATTGTCCTTCAAATCAAGTGGCACCAAGTCGTACTCCAAAGTATTTGTATCTAGATAAATAGCACGTTGGTCTGCCCCCATACCGATAGCAAACTGATCCATGATACCAGAGTTGACTCCGATAAAGTTGTTCTCTGTTTGTTTTCCGATTTTAACCAAATCCAAACGGTCTAATTTTAAATCAAAGAGATGCTCTGCCACAACCCCTGTCAAGAGTTCCAAGGATGCTGATGAAGACAAGCCAGCACCATTTGGGATATTCCCATAAACATAAAAATCAAAACCTTTGTCAATCACGTGTCCAGCTTCTTGCAAGAAATGAAGAACCCCTTTTGGATAGTTGGTCCAGTTGTGCCCTTTTTCAAATTTGAGGTCAGCAAGAGGCACTTCGATAATGCCCTTGTCCTCAAAGTTGGCTGAGTAGAAACGCAAAACTTGGTCGTCACGCTTGCGAGCTGCACCGTATGTTCCCAAGGAAATAGCTGCTGGGAAAACGTGCCCACCGTTGTAGTCTGTGTGCTCACCAATCAAATTGATACGGCCTGGTGAAAAGAAAGTTTGGTCTGCTTCTTGACCAAAAACAGCAAGAAAGTCTTTACGAAGGGCTTCAACAGTATGATGTTGTGTCATATGAATTCTCCTTTGACTGTCCGTTAAGTCACCTTAACGTGTAATCGTTTTCTTCTATTGTATCCAAGGCTTTTAGCAAGGTCAATCCTTTTTACTAAAGTTTTACTAAACAATCGGTAAAAAGAGGAAAAATATGATATACTAACCTAAAAGGAGGAGGATTTATGGCTACCTTAAAAGACATTGCACAGCTAGCCTCTGTCTCTATCGCGACCGTATCTCGTGTCCTCAATCGCGACCAGAGCCTATCTGTCACCGAAGAAACCAGACACCGTATTTTAACTGTCGCTGAAGAGCTAGGCTATACCAAGCACCTCAAGACAGGCGAATCCCACAAACCCAAGCAAAAGATTGCCATTATCCAATGGGTCAGCGAACAAGGGGAGTTGGACGACCTCTACTACTACCAGATTCGTCTCGGTATTGAAAAAAGAGCCCAAGAGTTGGACTATGATATCTTGCGCTATTTTAACGACCATCCTTTTACACTGAGTGAGGAAGTAATCGGGATACTCTGTATTGGAAAGTTCAGCCGAGCTCAGATTTCTGCCTTTGAAGAATACCAAAAACCCCTAGTCTTTATAGACAGCGATACCCTCTCACTAGGTCATACCTGTATTATCACTGACTTTTTACACTGCTGTGAAAACAAGTTGTAGACCACTTCCTCAGTCAAGGGGCTTGATCGTATCAGGGATTCTCACCGGCCTTGAAGAAACAACCGACCAAGAAGAGATCATTCAGGATAAGCGGCTTGAAAATTTCAAAGACATTACCCAAGCAAATGGAATCTACCATGAAGAACTGGTCTTTCAAGGGAGCTTTACTGCCCAGTCTGGCTATGACTTGATGAAGGAGGCTATTCACAAGTTGGGTGATCAACTCCCCCAGCATTTTTTTCGCAGCCAGCGATAGTTTAGCCATCGGTGCCCTCCGTGCCCTTCAAGAAGCTGGAATTAGCCTACCAGACCGTGTCAGTCTCATTTCCTTTTAACGACACTAGCCTGACCAAGCAGGTCTATCCTCCCCTATCTAGCATCACAGTCTATACTGAGGAGATGGGCCGAGCAGGTATGGATATTCTTAACAAGGAAGTCCTCCATGGTCGGAAAATTCCTAGCCTAACTATGCTAGGAACTAGACTGACTCTGAGAGAAAGTACTCTCCCATAACTCAACTAATATAATAAAGTCAAAAATCCTAATAGAGATTCTCAAATCTCCATTAGGATTTTCTTTTTAATCAATCACAATCATTGCCTTAATCGTCTTACGTTCATCCATATCTTTATAGGCTTGGTCAATGTCTTCCAATTTATAACTTGAAGTAAAGACACGACCTGGATTAATATCCCCATCAAGGACAGCTTTTAGCAAGAATTGTTTGTCGTAAGTTGTAACAGAGGCTGCACCTCCTGCTATAGTTAAGTTTTGAGCAAAAGTTGAACCGAGAGCTCGATTGCTATAGTGAGGAACCCCGACAAAACCCAATCGGCCACCATTGTGAAGGACTCCTAGGGCTTGATCAATAGCCGCTTCTGTTCCAACACATTCAAGTGCTGCGTCTGCTCCGCCGCCGAGAATTTCACGCACCTTGGCAATGCCTTCTTCACCACGCTCAGCAACTACTGCTGTTGCTCCTGACTCTAAGGCCATCTTTTGTCTATCTTCATGGCGACTCATGAGGACAATTTGTGAAGCACCACGCATCTTAGCTGCGATAACAGCACATTGACCGACTGCACCATCACCAATAACAACCACCTTGTCACCCTTTTGCACATTTGCTACACGCGCCGCATGGTAACCTGTCGGCATGACATCTGCTAGCGTCAAGAAGGATTTGAGCATGGCTTCAGTATAATCAGACGGTTGCCCAGGGATTTTGACAAGAGCCCAGTTGGCGTATTCAAAGCGCATGTACTCCGCTTGCACCCCGTCAGACCAGTTGGTCCCAATATGGTGATCACAAGTCCCATCATAGCCTGCACGACAGGCATCACATTTCCCGCATCCATGAGTAAATGGGGCAATGACAAAATCGCCAGGTTTAACGGTCGTCACTGCATCACCAATTGCCTCAACGATACCAATCGCTTCGTGCCCGCTATTCTGATGCCCTGCTTCAATATCCGGATTGCGATAGCTCCACAGATCAGAGCCACAGACACAAGTCCGAACGATCCGAATAATGGCATCGTCTGCCTCAATGATTTGCGGATGCTCCACTTCAATAAGACCAACCTGACCAGCTTTTGTATAAACTGTTTTCTTCATAAGACCTCTCCTTTTCTACTGATTTTTCACTTTTATTATACACCTTTTGTCAAGCTTTCGCTCTTATCAATCATTATTAACGGCGATAAGGCACTGGTTTAGTCCAATATAGTCTTTTCTTCTTGAGATTTAAGTTTTATTAAGGAGAGATTTTTCGATTACGTTTTTAATAGTTTCCAGCCAATAAAAAAAGTGAATAAAGAAATATTCCTTTATCCACCTTTGGGGTTTAGTTGTTATTCGCTACGAAGCGATTCGACTGGGTCTTTCCTAGCAGCGATGCGTGAAGGGATTAGACCGGCTAACATGGTAAGGACAATCGAAATAACGATAAGGATTAGAGCTACTTCTATTGGTAATTGCGCTACATTTCCCACATTTGTCATTTTCGCAACAATCGCATTTATTGGGAATGTCGCAAGGAAGGTAATCGCGATACCGATCACCCCAGAGACAAATCCTTCGATGGCTGTTTCAGCAGTGAAGATACGACGAATATCTTTCTTCGAAGCTCCCATTGCACGTAAGATTCCGATTTCTTTTGTACGTTCGAGAACTGAAATGTACGTGATAATCGAAATCATTATAGAAGATACAATGAGTGAGATGGCCACAAAGCCAACGAGCACAGTTGTCACTACGCCAACCAATGTCGTAATTGAAGACATGATGGTTTGGATATCATCTGAATAAGCGAGTACCTTATCGTCTTCTCCAGCTTCTTTTTTCGCCGTGTTATAGGCGTTTATGAATTCTTTTAAGTCTTGTTTTTGTTGGAACGAAGAGGTGTAGAGCTCAATGGCAGCTGGTTTGGATTTGTTGATGACGCCCATTTTTGCGAGGTTTTCCTCGTAAGTTGAAGCCAAGTTGTCGTTATATTGTTGGACATACTGCGCCTGTTCTTCAGGCGTCATTTTAGCCAACTGAATTTTTTCTTCTTCGGTTAAATTCTCCGAGCTGAATGGTTTAGGATCTTTGGCAAAGTCTTTACCCGTAAATACATTTAGATTTTGATTGGCTTCCTGTTCCTTAACGATATCACTATTTTGAATGTGTTCGGAAGTGTAATCAATAAGGGTGCTTGTGTAAGCGATTCCTCCTGAAGGAGCATTCACGCTTGAACCTGTGCCGTCTTTTTGGCGAAGGACACCCACAATTTTAAGTTCGAGCCCATTCTCGATTTGAGTTTTCATATAAGAAGCATCTGCAATCTTATTGACCCATAAGTTATTTTCTTTCACAAAACGGTTTGTATTGACAACTGCTTTAAAAGTTTTTCCGATAAAGTCACTATATTGATACGTTTGAGAAGAGAGTTCGTCGAGCTTCTTCGTATCGTTCAATTCACTGGGATCATTGATACGCAAACTATAGAGCAACAAGTCGCTAATTTGATTGTTTTCATCTACGATAAGGACGACCTCGGACTTGTCTTGTGGGAAGCGTCCTTCCAACACGTCGTACTTGCTTTCTAGCATTGAAGAATCACTAGAAAGTTCACTCCAGTAGTTGAGGTTTTGTAAGTATCCCTTCATCGTTTGGTTCGCTGTTTCTACTTCATCAGCTAAGGTTGAAGGCAGAATACTTTTGGGTCCGTTGGAAGTATCACTTGCATAGATAAACGGTTGTAAATTGTATCGGTAACGAATGTCTTTTGTGAGAGATTCAACCTTCGAAGCGTGTTCCTCCAAGTAAGTCTTGAAGGAAGCTAGGTCGTTCTTTCCGATTTGTTTTTTCAATAAATTCGTTAAAACCGTATTGATACCGAGCTCATGATTATCCTTGTAAGGCTTCTCGCTCAAATCTGGAGAGGTCGCCAACAAGTTGCTCTGGTTCTGCTCGCTAATCGTCAGTGGGAGAGAGACGAGAGTATCTTCCTGCACCTTTTTAACGTAATCACTCACACCATTGGAAAGGGCTAAGATAAGAGCAATCCCGATAATCCCGATGGAACCCGCAAAAGCTGTTAGTAAGGTACGACCTTTCTTCGTCAATAGGTTATTAAAGGAAAGTACAAGGGCGGTTATAAAGCTCATCTTCGTCTTCGTGAACTGGATGTCGACTTGCTTTGTCTCCTCTGTTGGTTCGCATGGGTTTGAGTCGCTCAAGATGTTTCCATCTAATACTTGTACGATACGTGTGGGAGTACTTCTGTGCCAGCTCTGGGTTATGCGTCACCATGATAACTAAACGTTCCTTGGCGATGTCTTTTAATAAATCCATGATTTGAACAGAAGTCTCAGAATCGAGCGCTCCTGTCGGTTCGTCAGCTAAAACGACTTTTGGATCATTAACAAGAGCACGCGCAATCGCGATTCGTTGCATTTGTCCCCCAGACATTTGACTTGGTTTCTTATATAAATGGTCTTTTAGGCCTACGCGTTCAAGTACTTCGATAGCACGTTTCTTACGTTCTGCTTTTGAAACGCCCGAAAGAGTCATTGCAATTTCTACGTTAGAGAGTGCAGTTTGGTGCCCGATGAGATTATAAGACTGAAAGACAAAACCGATGGTGTGGTTTCTGTAGCTATCCCAATCGCGGTCTTTAAATTGCTTTGTTGATTTTCCTTGGATGAGTAAATCACCAGATGTGTATTGGTCGAGTCCCCCGATGATATTTAATAGGGTGGTTTTCCCAGAACCCGATTGCCCAAGAATGGAGACAAACTCATTCTCACGGAAGCGAATCGAGATATCCTTTAGCGCGTGGAACTCTTGATTGCCCGTATGATAGACTTTTGAAATGTGTTGTAGCTGTAACATCGTCTATCTCCTTTCAGTGATATATGTAGTCTATCACAATTTCATAATGGAGTAAATATGTTACATTTACAATTCATCAAAAATAATCAACAAATAGAAAATCGACTTCTTATGAATGATAATGTCCATGACTTTGACCTACTTCCAACTCCTCAATTTTTCGCTTATGGGTTTGGTGACTTGCTAGGTTTGCATCAACTTCAATGGTAACATTTTGAAAACCATAATCTTTGAGTAAATTACGAATGGATTCTTTACAATACTCCATCTGTTCAATCTCTTCTAGGCAAACATGAACAATGGCGTCATTTTCCAAACCATCCATGGACCAAATACTGAGTTGATTAACACTTTTAACATTATCTAGCGCTGCTAACTCTTTCTCTAGCTTAGCAGTCTCGATCCCTTCAGGCACAGCATCTAAGAAAATCTTGAGTGTTGACCAAAAACGAGGAATGGCTTTCCAGAGGATAAAACTAGAAATTAAAAGAGACAAGAGTGGATCGAGAAAGTACCAGTCAGTCACATACAAAACACCAGCAACCAGAATAACCGCTAGCCATCCTAGAATATCTTCTAGAAATGCAAGGTCAGGATAGCTTCGTTCTTGGTCTGACCCTTACGAACGATTTGACTAGCCAAGAGATTAATAAGAATCGCAAGAATCCCCAACCACAGCATCCCTTGGTAGTTGACAGGCTGAGGGGATAGGAGACGAGGAATATTCTCCAAGAGCACCATGAAAGATCCTGTCAAAAGGATCAAAGCAGTCAGCATGGCGCCTAGCAGACTGAAGCGTTTATAACCAAGTGTATAACGTTTGTCTTCCTGACGATTGGAAATAGTTTCCAAACAAGCTGATAAACCTATGGCAAGGGCATCTCCCAAATCATGAACCGCATCCGCTAAGACCGCACTTGAATTGAAGATGCCTCCAAAAATAAATTCGACAACAGAAAATGATAGATTCAAGAAAAAGGCTAGCCAGATAGATGTTTTAGAACTCATTTCTCTCCCTCCTTTGGTATAATAGGTATATATACTTCTTTCATTTGTATTATCTAATAAAATCCAAAGAAAGGATAGAAGCAAACTGTCAGCCTTATTCAGTTCTGAACAGTTTGTCTCAAGTGTCTATATGCAAAAAAGAGATCGTCGGGTTAGCAAGACGAAAAAAGCCATTTATCAAGCTTTTCTACAAGTTTTGAACGACAAAGGCTATGATGCCACTACTGTCCAGGATATCATTGACCTAGCAGATGTTGGACGTTCTACTTTTTACTGTCACTATGAAAGCAAGGAACTTCTTTTAGATGAGCTCTGCCGCTACCTCTTTCATCATCTCTTTGAAAGGGAAGGACACTTTACTACCGAGGACTACCTCGCACATATTTTTTTGCATTTTCAAAAAAATCAAGACCATGTCACCAGTCTTCTTTTTTCCAAAAACGACTACTTTCTCCGCCAACTACACAAGGAACTCGAACACCATGTTTACCCCATGGTAGCGGAGGATTTGCAAGAGGCCTATCCGAACATTCCGGCCTCCTACCTCAAACATTTTGTAGTAACCAACTTTATCGAAACACTGACCTGGTGGCTAAAAAAAGGAAATCTTATACTGAAGACCAAGTAGTGAGATTTTACTTAGATGTGATTGAAATGACTTCTACAAAATCACTCGAAATTTAATCCTGTCACGAAGAAAGGAATCAACCATGTTAACTTCTATTATTCTAGGAATTCTAACGATTGTATTGGCTCTTATTTTCTCCCTCCTTCATCTCGCGGCAGCTTTCGCAGCCATGAAAGAAAAAAATTACTGTCAAGGGAACATGTGTATCTTGGTGGGAAGTTGTCTTACTTCACTAGCTCTTGCCATCTTTTTCTTTGTTCCGCTTGCAACTGTCGTCTTATGGATAGTGGGCTCTAGCATCATCTGTTACGGTGCTTACTGGAATGGGCGACAGCAAGAAAACCAACATATATCGCACCACATTATAAGGGGTACACTAGCAGCTTTGATTGCTCTCTTGTTTATCTTACTCTAACACTAAAAATCCCATCTCGTCTATAATTCGAGATGGGATTTTGTCTGCTGAGGAAAGTAGCTAGTAGCTACCACTGACTTTCCTCTCTTTTTATTTCTTCAACAAACCTTGTTCTTGTAGAAATTCTTTGGCTACTTGTTCTGCTGACTTGCCTTCGACACCCACTTGATAGTTGAGCTGGCTCATCTGGCTTTCAGAAATCTTACCTGCTAGTTTATTAAGCACTGTTTCTAACTCAGGATGTTTCTTGAGAAGAGCTTCTTTCATCAGAGGAGCTCCTTGATAAGGTGGGAAGAGTTGCTTGTCATCTTCCAAGACCTGCAAATCATAACGCGCCAACTCTGCATCGGTCGAATAAGCGTCCGTGATTTGAATATCACCTGACTGAATAGCTTGATAACGAAGGGCTGGCTCCATGGTTACTACATTGAGATTGAGACCATACATTGATTGCAACCCCTTATTTCCATCTTCACGGTCGTTAAACTCGAGTGTAAAGCCTGCCTTCAGTTGCCCTTCCACTTTTTTCAAGTCTGAAATGGTCTTCAAGCCATATTCTTGAGCAATCTTTTTCGGAACAGCCACAGCGTAGGTATTTTGATAAGACATAGGTTTGAGATAGGCTAAATGATCCTGTTTGGCAATGCCATCGCGCGCCACTTGATAAACCTGATCTGGCTCATGACCCACCTTGGGTGATGGTTGAAGTAAACTTTCAGTCACCGTACCGGTAAATTCAGGATAGATGTCAATATCGCCTTTTTTCAGAGCTTCATAAAGGAAGCTTGTTTTCCCAAAATTCGGTTTAACAGTCGCATTCATGCTAGTATTTTCTTCAATCAGCAACTTATACATATTGGCCAAGATTTCTGGTTCAGGCCCCAATTTCCCAGCAATAACTAAATTTTCTTTCTCTTTTTGAGTCAAAAGGGATGGGCTATAAGACAGGCCCAGCAATACCGTCACCAAGGCAAAACCAGAAAAAATCGTCCGCAATTTCGCTTTTTCCATTACTTTTAGTAGGAAGTTAAAGGCAATGGCCAGCACTGCAGAAGAAAGTGCCCCAATCAAAATCAGACTGGCATTATTACGGTCAATTCCCAAAAGGATAAAGGAGCCCAGTCCCCCTGCCCCAATCAGGGCCGCCAAGGTTGCCGTACCGATAATCAAGACAGCTGCCGTCCGAATACCTGACATCATAACAGGCATGGCAAGTGGAATTTCAAATTTCTTGAGCCGCTCCAATCTGGTCATCCCAAAGGCAATCCCAGCCTCTTGCAGACTCGGATCAATTCCCTTTAGCCCAGTGATGGTATTTTGCAAAATCGGAAAAATCGCATAAATCACCAGAGCAGTCAAAGCAGGTAAGGTCCCAATTCCCATCAAGGGAATAAAGAGTCCCAACAAGGCCAGAGACGGAATGGTCTGGAAAATCCCCGCAATCTGTAAGACCCAATCTGCCAACTTCTCATGATAACGAAGAAATACTGCTAAAGGTAGGGCTAGTAAAATTGCTAAGATCAAGGTAAAAAGAGACAGTTGAAGGTGCTGACCAAGGGCTGTCGCCCAATCCCCAAAACGCTCCTGAAAAGTTGATATCAAATTAGCCATGGGCTCCACCTCCAAACAAATCTGCTACGAAGCTGGTTGCAGGAGCCTGTAAAATCATTTCAGGATTCGCCACTTGAACAATCTCCCCATCCTGCAAAACAGCAATACGGTCCGCCAATTTCAGAGCTTCATCCGTATCATGGGTCACAAAAACGGTTGTCATCCCAAACTCTTTATGCAATTCTTTAGTCAGAATCTGCAACTGTTTTCTCGAAATAGCATCCAAAGCCGAAAAGGGCTCATCCATAAGCAAAATCTTAGGCTGACCAATCATGGCACGGACAATGCCGACCCGTTGCTGCTCCCCACCAGATAATTCACTAGGTAGGCGATGCCCATACTCAGCTACTGGTAAATCAACCTTAGCCAAACTCTTCTGTTTTCTGAGCAATTTCCTCCTTGGTCCATCCCTTCATTTCTGGAATCAGAGCGATATTTTCCGCAACCGTTAGATTGGGAAACAGGGCAATGGCCTGTAAGACATAGCCTGTAGAAAGACGAAGCTCACGCTCATTATAATCTTTGATGCGCTTGCCATCCATATAAATATTTCCATCAGTTGGTTCCAAAAGACGGTTAATCATCTTAAGCATGGTTGTCTTACCTGAGCCAGATGGACCCACTAAAACCATAAATTCACCATTCTCAATGCGTAAATTGACATCTTTCAAGACATCTTTTTCTGTGTAGCGCAACGCTACATTTTTGTATTCAATCATGTTCTTCCTCAATAAGTTTTCTGTCTCTAAGAATATCCAATAGGCTACTTGCTGGATACCCCAGAATTTTTTCGACATCTGTTGAAACCCCAGCTTGTTCCCCAACTTTTATAGCTGTATAGGTACTGACCCAGGCATCGTACTCCCAAGTTTGTGCTGGCCATTTTTTCCGTGACTCATAGGCTTCTTCTACTGATTCATCTACATAGATGATTAGTTGTTTGGTTGCTTTTGAAAGGAGTGTCACGATCTCTTCCATGGAAAGATCCTCTGGTCCTGTTAGATTCAAGGTTTGATTTTCCCATTTCTTAGCATGTAAGAGAATCTCCGCTGCAACCCTAGATGTGTCCTTACGGGCAACAGCTGACACAAGGCCACTGCTGGCCGGACCACGAATTTCTCCATTTTCAAGCGCAATATCAATAAATAAGTCCAAGTAAAAATTATCTCTTAGAAAAGTATAGGTGAACCCTAACTCCTTGATATAAGTTTCCGTCTGGGCATGATCTCGAGATAAGGTAAAAGTTGCCTTCTCATCTGCCCCATAAAAGGAGGTATAGACGATATGCTGCACCCCCGCTAGCTTTGCGGCATCTAAAAAACTCTTGTGTTCCTTCACACGATCTGGATTTTCCCGAGCAGAGACCATCAAGAGGACATCGATCCCCTTTAAGGCCTCAACCACCTCTGGAGTATTGGCATACACCATCTTACGAATTTCCGCAGATGCGTAGACTTTTGCACGCTCTGGGCTTCGTGCTAGATGGACGGAAGCGATTCCTTTCTTATCGACAAAATCAGCCACATATGAACCTAATTTCCCTGTTACACCCGTAATTCCAATCATAAGCATTTTCCCTTCTATAGTTCATTTTCTTTAGCTTTTAGATTTGAGATAATTCGCTCTTGATAAACCTCAAATTCTCGGATTTCTTGATCCGAAAAGCCTTGGTAGAAAATATCGCCCAACTCTTTACTAACACGATCCCCAATTTCCTTTTGTGCCCAACCCAATTCGGTCAAACTAACAAATTTTCTCCTCTTATCTTGAGTACAAGGTTTTACAGTAACCAAGCCCTGGTCTTCTAACTTCTTAATCATGCTGGTCAGGGTATTGTTAGCTAGTCCTGAAGCAAGGGCGATATCCGTAGCAGTTGCTCTACCATCTTCTTTTTGCCAAAGCACTGTTAAAATTTTCCCTTGTTCACTTCTGTATTGAGCTTCTGGTTCCTTCCTCAATAGTTTTTGAAAGATACGCCCATTTAATAAACGAATCTGTAGAGCTTGGTAGCCCCCTATCATCTTATCCATTTTGTCTCCTTTTTATTCTATATCGAATTATTTTCCATTGTAACACTCATTGTTTCATATGTCAACTATTTGAATTTGGAAATAATTTCGCAATTAAAAAAATCTCCTACTCAAGGTAGGAGATCTTCACTATTTATAAACTTAGTCTGTCATGTCCGCTACTAAGGTACGATGTTCCAGTGGTAAACTGCACATAACCAACAAGAAGATAAATCCTGACTGAACCCAGAAGAGAGCCAGGTCAAAAATTCCATGTACAGCGACTACTGTAAGGAAGGAGAGATAAAGACCGATAATTGGTCGTTTACCAGACTCCTGACTCATGTCCATCATCATGTGAACAGGGATAACCGAAGAAATGGATAGGAGAATTGTTCCAATCAAACCATAACTCAAAATCGTATCAATGTAAAGACTGTGCGCGTGTTCGTGATAGGGAGCATGGATTCTCGGATAAGAATTCATATAGGTCAGTGGACCTTCACCCCAGATCGGATTTTGTTTAAACAAAGTCATCCCCGCATTCCAGATTGAAACACGCTCCTCCATTGAAGAATCTAGAGTTCCCATGCGGACACCCAAGTCACTTGAAAAGAGGAAACAAAGGCCAATCCCAAAAACTCCAATGCTGAGCCAGAAGGCACGCCAGTTTTTAATGGTTGTAAAAAGATAAATGATTGCACCAGCGATGATGGCAGGAAAGGCTGTTCGATTCTGCGTAAAATTCAAACCAAATAGATTTACAAAACCTGCTAGCACACAAAAGATTTTTAACCATCTTAACTTCGTCGTTGTAAAGAGATAAAGGCAATCATGATACAGAAACAACAGATAATCCCATAGTAATTCGGATTAAAGAAGGTTACCTCTGCACGGTTCTGGTGCCATACTTGCATATTGGGCGAAAGAAAGGCATAGTTAAATTTCTTTACAATTTGGAAATGCTCCAAAGTGGCAAAAGCCGCGGAGAGCACACTGCCAAACAAGATTGTCTGCAAAATCAAACGGAAGAATGCATGTGTCAGACGTTTCTGGTAAAAACTAAAGAAAATAAGGAAGAGAAACATCAGTAAAGATGCAACCAATCCAAGCCAGTTCTTGGCAACAATGGAAATAACACTACTGTAGGTAATAAAAAAGAGAAGTACAGGATGTTTGGCCAATCCTTTGATAATCCCCTTCATCTCCCCAGTAACAAGTAAACCTATCAAATATAAAGCAAAGAGCCCTAAGAATAAATAAAAAGGTAAAAAGATACTTATGATCATCAGATACAAAAAGAAATCTTTTCTCGAAAGCCCTCTTATCTTATCCAGTAATCCAATTGATTTCAAAACGGATCCTTTCTGTTCTGGATTTCTCCAGAAGATAAATGCTAAACTATCTTTATATTCTACCATTTTTTCCGTCATTTGGGAACAATGAACACGTTTTCGCCACAAAAAAACTGTTTCATTAATATAGCACTAGAACCGAATTTTTCTGCCGTTTTCCACTACTTGATAGGTCTGACTTTGCAGATCAATTTCTGCTACTGCTGTTACGGACTTGTCTTTATTTTGACGTTTGATTACAATGCTGTATTCCGTTGGTGTTTCCACCTCTATAGTTCCTTCTATATCAAAGGCCTCTGACCGATTACGGAAAGAAAATAGATTGAGAAGAGACTTCACCACAGGACGTTGAACTTCTTCTGCTATTTCCTCATTGCTATAGTAATGACGATTAATATTTCGACCTTCTTTGGTTTCTTCTAATAATTTCAAGTCATTTTTTTCCTGCTAATAGACCCACATAGTAAACCTGAGGAATGCCTGGAGCAAAAGCTTGAATCAGACGAGCGAGGAAATACTTGATATCATCATCTCCAAGCGCAGAATAGTAGGTTGAATTGATTTGGTAGATATCTAGATTGTTATACTCTGCACTAGAGTACTTACGTTTGACATTCGCTCCAACCTTATAGAGCTCATTTGAAGCATAGTCAATTTCCTCATCTGTCAGGATATCTTTGACATCCACCACTCCAATTCCATCATGGGTGTCTAGTGTCGTAAATTGCTTCATCGGACTCATCTTTAACCACTTGGCCAAACGCTCTGTTCTAGAACTGTAAAGAGTATAAAGGGTCACCATTGGAAGGGCAAAATCGTAAACATAGTAATCATGATCCGCTATTTTAAACTGAATCGAATAGTGTTCATGAATCTCAGGTAAGAGCTCTGTCCCATACTCAGCAGCGATATCTCGGACTTTATCCAACAAAGCCCAAATATCTGGCTCCACAAAGAAATCATTGGTATCCAATTTCTTCACTGCATAAGCAAAGGCATCTAGACGAATCAAATCACAACCATTACTTGCCAGGTGCTGAATGGTCTTACGGATAAATGCCATCGTTACTTCTTTGGTCACATCAAGATCAATTTGCTCCTCACCAAAAGTATTCCACAAATGTTCTACTGAACCATCTGCAAAAAGAATCTCTTGCTTTGGTGCACGATCCTTACGCTTGTAAATTAAATCTACATCAGACTGTGTCGGACGGTTCTCTGGCCAAAATTTATCCCAGTTTAAAAAGAGATCTTTAAATTCACTGGCTTCATGTTTTTCTTGATAGTCTCTATAATACTTAGATTGACGAGAAATATGATTAATCATAAAGTCAAACATAAGATAATATTTCTCACCTAAACGCTTAACGTCCTCCCAATCACCAAAAGCTGAATCCACTTCGTCATAGTCAACAGGCGCAAATCCACGATCACCAGTTGATGGAAAAAATGGTAGAAGGTGAACTCCCCCAATAGCATCGCCAAAATGTTCTTCCAAATTCTCATACAGGTCTTTAAGGTTATTTCCAAGACTATCTGAGTAAGTAATCAACATAGTTTTATTTTGAATGGTCATAGATGTTCTCCTTTTTCTGATGAAAGCCAAGTCTTATATGACCTGGCTTCGTAAATGAAAGATATTTTTAGATTTTTGTTCACTTCGAACTCGGACTAATATAGACTGCAAGCAATTAAGTACTACTTTCTGTTTTCTACATAGAATTGTCAATAAGCTGAACCGTTCGTCTATGTATGGAATTATACATTCCCTAAGTACTTTCTTACTTCACTGCTCCGTTACTCATTCCTGAAATGATATGTTTTTGGAAGATGAGGTAGACAATGGTTATCGTTACAATTCCCACAATATAAGATGCAAAACTTGGGCCATAGTCATTGAAGTACTGACCTTGGTAGTTGTATTGGAAGAGAGGTAAAGTCCACATCTTGGAATCCTTATTCAGAATCAACAGTGGCAACATAAAGTCATTCCAGAACCATAGTGCATTGATAATCAAGGTTGTCGCATGCATGGGTTTCAGCATTGGAAAAATGATTCGACGATAAATTGTAAAACGATCAGCCCCATCGATTTCCGCAGCTTCATCCAAACTATCTGGTACACTGATTTTTATATAACCAACATACAAGAAGAGAGTCTGTGGAATAGCATAAGTTAGGTAGAGTATTACTAGCCCCCACATGTTTGCCAGGCCGAGCTTACTCATCATAACTGTGATAGGAATCATAATCACCTGAAATGGAACAAATATCCCTAAAATCAAGAGCGAATACATAATTGCAAAGGCTTTTTTCTTGGACATATTTCGAGCAATGGAGTAGGCTGCAGCTGGTATAAAGAAAGCTACTACAATCAATGATAAAACCGTAATAACAGCTGAATTCCAGAAATAGCCTCCAATTCCATCCGAAACCAAGCGTTCATAATTGCTTAATGTAAAAGGATTGGGTAAACTAAAGAAATGATTCATGATATCCTTAGTTGTTTTGAAAGAACTAAATACTGTTACCAACAAAGGAACAAGTATAAGAATACCACCGACTATCAAGAGGACATATTTCCAAAACTGATTCAATTTTTCTTCTTTTTTCATGTGTAGGACTCCTCTATTAGATTTCAAATTTCTTTGATAGTTTGATTTGGATAAGAGAAACAATTCCAATAATTAAGAATAAAATCAAGGCAATTGCATTCGCATATCCATATTGATTACTCTTGAAAGCATAGTTGTAGACTAAAAGTCCAAGAGACGTTGTAGCATTATTTGGACCACCACTCGTCAAGGCAAAAATCTGGTCAAAGGCTGTCAAACCGGACTTAAGTGCCAGAATAAAAACCATAGAAATCGTTGGCAGCAAATAGGGTAATTCAATCTTCCAAAAAGTTTGTTTGCTTGTTGCACCATCAATTGATGCCGCCTCCAAAATATCACTTGGAATACTCTGAAGACCAGCAAGAAAGAGAATAATTGGCATTGCTACTCCTTGCCATAGAAGAACAAAAATAGTTGCCACTACCGCTCCGACAGGTGTCCCCAATAGACTCTCTTGTAAAAAACCAATCCCTAAAATTCTTCCAATCGTTGGAAGACCATAGTTGAAAAATTGTTTAAAAATCAAGGAAACTGTCAAACCAGACAAAACAGCCGGGAAAAAGAACCATGCTCTAAAGAAGGTCTGTCCTTTCATCTTAGAATTTAAGGCTCGTGCCACAACCATCCCAATCGTAATCTCTCCAATAATCAATGCTAGGGTTAAAATCAAAGTAAAAGCTATGGCTGTGAAGAATTTCCCATCAATCATCAGCAATTTGTAGTTATTCAAACCAACAAATTTATAATTATAGGTCAATCCAGTCCAGTTAGTCAAACTATAGAAAGCACCTTGTACCATTGGAAAGTAAAAGAAGATAGCTTGTAATGCAAGCGGGATGAGCAAAAAAGTCCAACCCCAGTATTTATTTAAAAATTTTCGAATAGCCATATCATCTTAACTCCTATTCTAGTCCAAATCTGCCTTCATTGGATTAAAGAAAGCATTGAGATTGTTTGCCATATTTTTCAGATTTTTATCCATCAAGTAACCTGCACTTAGATTAAAAAAATCTTCTTCAGAATTCCAGTGTTGGCCCAACCAAACATAATGTTTGTCAGTAAATGCCAGTTTAGAAATCTCTGTAAGCGCTGAGTCTTCTTTTTCCTGTACGCCTTTTACAGCAACTGGTGACCCATCTACATCATAATATGACTGCATAGCTTTTGGACTAGTCATATAGCTGATAAATTCTTCGGTTTCTTTCGGATGTTTAGTAGTAGCCGAAGTTGATAATGCCATGTCCCCTGCACCAACAGTGACTTCTTTTCCTACTTCTTCTCCAGGAAAGGCAAACATCCCCACCTCAAATTTGGGATCCTGTTGATTAATTGCCGCTAATGCCCATGATCCCTGTGGCATCATCAAGGCTTTTCCACTCGAAAATGCTACCACCGCATCATTATAAGAAGCACCACGCCAACCATCTTGAGCATTATCCGCCAATAAATCTAGTCGTTCCGCATCGGCTTTTAAAATAGCATCATCTGCAGAGATAGCGTTTGGTTTTGAAAAGCGAAGGTAGTTATTAGCAGCGTCTCCACTACCTGTAATAGTAATGAGAGAAAGTTGGTGGTAACCATTTAGTGTCCAGCCTTCATTGCCTGCAACTGCGAACGGAGAATGCCCACTATCTTTTATCTTTTTAACAATCTCTTGAAACTCTTTAAAAGTCTTCGGTTCCTCAAGTCCTAATTCTTTAAACTTCGTTTTATTGTAGTAGATTCCATAAAGGTTGGCCGTTAAAGGTACACTATAGACCTTGTTATTGATTGCATACTTTTCAGCATAGTCATTCTTGATGTTCTCAAGATAGGTTTTTCCTGTCATATCTGCAAAATAACCTGCCTTCGCCCACTCCTGAAAATCCATATTTTGAGGATAGATATTAATAATATCTGGAACATCTCCTGATAAAATCCGAGTCTTCAGAACAATTCCAGCTGCGGGAACAGTCGTCAGTTTTACATCAATATTAGGGTGTTCCTTTTCAAAATCATCCACTATCCTTTGCAAGGTATCTGCCATTTCGGTCTTCTGGTTAAAAAACTCAATCGTTACCTTGCCATCAGCTGACTTCTCTTGACTACTACAAGCTGACAGTCCCAAAAGGCAGAGTCCTGTAGTAGCAATTAAGCTCATCTTTTTATACCATCTCATGATTTTATCTCCTTATCTTCTAATGAAATGTAACTGCCTGCTGAGATAATCTCCCTGCGGAAGCCCCATAGTAATACCCGCATACATGAGTTCTGCACCTGAGTAAACTACACCATTTTCCTGTAATTCATACCGTCCCTCTTCATCCAAATCTTTTAACTTTAAAGTTGTTTCCATTGTTTCCACAACTGATAAGACTCGGACGTAGGTTACAATCGTTTGATTTCCATAGTTGAATTGTACAGCTGCTTCATTGGAGCCAACATCTGGATTGATTAGCCTATACTGGTTTCCCAAATGGACTACTGGCCGCAATTCTTTATACAAGTTCACCTGATTAGCAATCTCAGCTTTCTCATCATCTGATAAACTTGTCAAATCAAGCTCATAACCCAGATTTCCCATCATTGCTACATGACCACGAGTTTCCAATGGTGTCATTCGTCCCATCTGATGATTTGGTACTGCTGACACATGAGCCCCCATAGAAATGGTTGGATAGAGATAGGATGAACCGTATTGAATTGGTAAACGTGCAATAGCATCAGTATTATCACTAGCCCAGACTTGTGGGAAATAGCGCATCATGCCAAGATCATTTCGTCCACCACCACCAGAGCAGGACTCAAAGAGAATATGACTGTGTTTCTCTGTCAGATAAGAAACGAGTTCGTAAAGCCCCAACATATACTGATGAGACTGCATCTGGGTTTCCAGATAAACTGAACCATTCCCCAGATTAGTAATATTACGATTCATATCCCATTTGATGTAGTCAATTTTATGATGAGAGAGGAGTTCATCTAAAACATTTCAAATATCCTACTACCTGGGGATTGGCAAGATTAAGTACTAATTGATTCCGAGAGTAAGTATGCTCATATCCTGGAACCTGAATGGCCCAGTCAGGATGTTTACGATACAAGTCGCTATCAACAGAAATCATCTCCGGTTCTAACCAAAGCCCAAACTGCAAACCTCTTTCATGGATAGCTGAAATCAGACTTTCAAGACTTCCACCCAGTTTTTTCTCATTAACAACCCAATCACCTAAAGCCCGATTATCATCAAAGCGATTACCAAACCACCCATCATCTAATACAAAAAGTTCTATTCCAACTTTCTTAGCCTCATCTGCCAACTCTAACAGTTTTTCTCTCTGAAAGTCAAAGTAAGTTGCTTCCCAGTTATTGATTAGAATTGGACGTTCTTTTTTAGAAAACTGACTTGGCATAATGTGCTTAAGTACAAAATTTTGACTTTCATGGCTAATACCAGTTAATCCCTGATCTGAAAAGGTCACTAAAGCTACTGGTGTTTCAAAATTTTCCTCAGGATTTAACTTCCAAGAAAAGTTTTCCGGGTTAATGCCAATAGCCACCCGAACTTCATTCAATTGATTCTTTTGAACAAAAGCTTCAAAGTTTCCACTATACAGTAGTTGCAGGGCAAACACATTTCCAGCATCCTCTGTGACTCCTTGATCACATAATAGAAGAGCTGGTGTTTGAGCATGACCAGAAGCACCACGGTTCGAACTAATTGAAAAGATTCCTTGTTCTACCTGTTGACGTCGGACAGTCTTTTCACGAGCATAAGCTCCCTGTAAAGTCACTATTTCGTAAGCTGCGGCAGGAAAATCAGCCATAAAAGAAAAGTCCTTGTGGATGACAACTTCCTGATTACTATTATTTTCCAATTTACTGTAGCTAGCAATTGTCGCATCATTATCAAAAGCAGTATAATAAAGTGTCAGACCAAGTTTAGCTTGAGAATCTTCTAAAATCAAGGCAAGAGTCTCTGTATCGTCCATGCTATGTGGAGAAGGTAAACCCTGTGGACCATTCTGACCTTTTAAAATCTTTGCTTCTACAAATCGAAAATTTGTCACTTCAGTTGCATCGTGCTGAATCTGTAAAGTTGGTCTTCTAAAATCACCTAAGCCATGTTGTCCAAAAATTTGACGTTGCGTATCCAAACTAAAGGCTCGATTAGTAGCTATTGGATTAGCTGAAAAAGCATGATCTCGTTCATAAACACTATTGGCACCTTTATAGTTCTTAATTGTCTTTCCTAAATGTTTCAATAGTAAGAACCCATCCCTATTTTCAATAATCAAACTTAGACCTTTGCTCTCAACGTAAAATAGATTATTTTCTATCCGAATTCCCATAAATTGTACCTCATCAATTTCTTGATAAAATTTTACCACATAAAAGCGCTTTCCAAAATAGAAAAATGTCTCAAGAATATGGTAAAATGTTAGGTAGGAGGTAGCACATGCTCGTTTTTTCAGAATACCAGACTGGAACAATTGACCTTTCCCTAAGCTTTTATGGATATGAGGAATGCAAACCTAATTACTCTTTTGGCCCAGCTATTCGAGATACATACGTCCTACATTACATTACTAAAGGACAAGGAAAATTTCATTATAAGGGTAAAATTGTTGATTTAAAGACAGGAGATTTCTTTTTACTAAAACCAGATGAACTAACCTTTTATCAAGCAGATAGCCAGGATCCTTGGGCCTACTACTGGTTAGGAATCACTGGAGGGAAAGCTCCTGACTATTTTGCTCTTTCTCAAATTTCTGAACAATCCTATCTCATCCAGTCTGAAACTTGTCATACCCAGACTACTGCAAAACTCATCTCAGACATTGTCCGCTTCGCTCAGATAACAAAATCAAACGAACTAGCACAACTCCATATCATGGGGCAACTTCATGAATTGATGTTTCATTTAGGAACTATTGCTCCCAATCAGAAAAAAAAGAATATTTCATCAACCCACCAACTCTATCTTGACTGCAAACAATTAATTGATAGCCACTATCCACAACCACTCACAATTCAAGATTTAGCAAAAGAGCTATCTGTCCATAGAAGTTACTTAACTAGTGTATTTAAAGAATTTCATCAACTCTCTCCAAAAGAGTATCTACTCTACGTTCGGATGCATCGTGCACAACAACTTCTGGAACATACTGAAGAATCTATTAAAGTCATTGCGTACTCCGTCGGCTTTTCAGATCCTCTCCATTTCTCGAAAGCTTACAAGCAGTTTTTTCATAAAACACCTAGTCAAGCTCGAAAAGAACTTTCTCAGCCTTCCCTCTTAGTATGAAAGGAAAAAATCAATGAAATCACACCAGCTAGTCTACCAAATATTAACTAGAGAAAACGACTATATTAGCGGAGAAAAAATCGGAGAAGAACTAAATCTAAGCCGTACATCAATATGGAAAGCGATCCAACGTCTTCAACAAGAAGGCTTAGAAATTGACAGTATCAAAAATAGAGGATACAAGCTTATTCAAGGCGATTTAATTTTGCCTGATGTGATTCAAGAGAAAACCAACTTAAACATTCTCTACAAACCTGAAACAAATCTACTCAAACAGATGCAAAAGAAGGTATTGAGGGTGGAAGCCAAGGCAATACTCTCTATCTTTCCACATGCCAATCAGCAGGTCGTGGTCGTTTTCAGCGTCCCTACTACTCTCCCTCTCAGGGGGGGATCTATATGTCGCTCCATATCCAGCCAAATCTTCCTTATGACCAACTTTCAGCCTACACTCTGCTTACAGCAGGTGCCATTTACAAAGCTATTAAAAACCTCACCCTAATTGACGTGGGTATCAAATGGGTAAATGATATCTACTTTAAAAATAAAAAAATGGCAGGTATCCTCACCGAAGCCATGACGTCAGTGGAAACAGGCCTAGTAACAGACGTCATTATCGGCGTTGGAATCAACTTTGCCATCAGCGATTTCCCTAAAGAGATAAAAGAAAAGGCTGGAAGTCTCTTTACACCACCAGCTCCTATCACACGAAACGAACTGATCTCAGAAATTTGGCGTTGTTTCTACCAAACAGCACCCGAAGAACTACTCTATCTTTATAAAGAACACTCTCTCGTCCTGGGAAGAGAGGTCAGTTTTATCCAAGATCAGACTGAAAAAAAAGGAGTCGCCACGGACATCTCCGACAAAGGACAACTCCTTATCCAGCTTGATGATCAGACAGAAATCTGGCTCCATAGTGGTGAAATCTCACTCACTAGCTGGACTTAATAACAGCACTATATGGTGTCTAGAACCTCAACTAGCAACATATAGTGCTTTTTGAATGTAGAAAGCAACTGATATATAAATAGCTGGCTTCCTATCAACACTTTACAGATGAATAGCTTTCGAGGCATTCTTTTTATATGCCGTGCTATGTGCCAAAGAAACCCCATAACAGTGATTCTCATATCCAAGCATAATCAATGGCAGTGCAAAAACTTTAACAGCATATAAAATCAGCCAAAACATAAAGACTTCAGCTTTTATATTTACCAAATTTTTACTCAACATCTCGTACAAGAACCATGCATTTAAAGCCATATTGAAGAGACTTGCCAACGTTGCTGAGACTATATTGGCTTTCAATTTTGGATGATAACATTTAGCCGCATATAAGGCCAATAATGAAATATTATAAAGGCAAATCGGTTGATAATTTTTCCTATAAATAACCAGCGTCTTACGATTATAGAACGGGAAACTATGAGCTCCACGATGATATTCATTTATCCAGACGTGGATAAGACCTCTAATCTCATTCCAAGATATAAATGAATCAATTTTTCTTAGATAAATCCCAGTTTTATGGATTGAGCACTTCCATTTGAACATGAAAGATAAAAAGAAAAGTAAGGAGTAAAACCGCAACTGTAACAATCTTCAACTCCTCTTGTCCAATAGTCAAGGATAAGTTAAAAAAAGCGAATTTGAGCTTCTGTTGTATCTAAGATCATCGAAATCCCAGTTAGAATCACTACAAATATAAATAGTATAAATCTATAAAAAAATACTACAAAAATTTTTATTCCATTTTTTTCATCTCGATTATCCTCCAGCCACTTAAAAGTCCCTAACCCTAGTATACCACTAAATCTAGTCTACTTATGATTCTTTCTAGTATGAAAGTTACTAAAACAGCATTAGATAATAAAGCTCGATAATTCTGTAGTGAGTAAAACTACTATGGAGATTATGTAGCCTAGAAAAAAAGGCCCAAAAGATCTATAATGAAAAGCGATCAAACCATCATTCGAAAGAATCTTATGGAACAATTACATTTTATCACAAACCTACTAGACATTAAAGATCCTAATATCAAGATTATGTCGTTAATATGAATCCCTACAAGGAAATCATCGCTAAACTGGATTATGTAGCCCCATCTTGCCCTGTTTGCGGAAATCAAATGAAGAAATATGATTTTCAAAAGACTTCTAAGATTCCTTACCTTGAAACGACTAGCATTCCTACTAGAATTCTCCTTAAAAAGCGCCGTTTAAAGTGCTATCATTTCTCAAAAACTAGTTGAAAAAACTTCTATGTCCGATATTGCTCACCAGCCTTCCATTTTAACTTCAACCATCATTCGAAAACTTAATGACTTTAACCGTCTTCCTAAAACTATGTCCTAGGACGAGTACGCCTTTAAAATGAGTTTTATCGTACAAGGCTTTAAGAATCTCAATATCATCACCGTTCTTGAAGTCAGAACACAGCTGTCATCCGAAATCACTTTCTTCGCTACGATCGAACTGTTCGTTGTCAGGTAAAAATCATTACTATGGATATGTTTAGTCCTTATTATGATTTAGCTAGACAACTTCGCTTTCGAATTTCTAAGCTCAGGCTGAAACAGCTTTCCAGACTGTTTCAGTCCCGAATACCAAAATTGTAGCCGATCGCTTTCATATTGTCCAATATCTTAGTCGTACTATGAATCGTATTCGCGTGCAAATCATGAATTAATTTGACCGAAAATCTCATGAATATAGAACCATCAAGCGCTGCTGGAAACTCATCCAAGAGGACAGTCGTAAACTTAGTGATAAACGCTTTTATCCTCCTACTTTTCGCATACACTTGACGAATAAAGAGATTCTAAACAAACTTTTGAGCTATTCAGAAGAACTGAAGTACCACTATAATTTCTATCAGCACTTGCTTTTTCACTTTCAGAACAAGGAGGCAAAAAAATTTTTCGAACTCATTGAAAACAATCTCAAGCTGGTCCACCCTCGCTTTCAGGCTGTCTTTCAAACCTTTCTAAAGAACAAAGAGCCGAAAAAAGGAGAGTACCAATGTGGCTCTCTCCAGAATATGACTTTTCACCAACCCACTAGAGTTGACAAAGATTCTCAAATTATATCACGGAGAATGGGGGATTCGAACCCCCGCGCCAGTTACCCGACCTAACGATTTAGCAAACCGTCCTCTTCAGCCTCTTGAGTAATTCTCCAAAATATTAATTAACAGGTATAAGTTTATACGATCTCCCCACACTCACGTTACAGATCTCTGTATACGGAGAATGGGGGATTCGAACCCCCGCGCCAGTTACCCGACCTAACGATTTAGCAAACCGTCCTCTTCAGCCTCTTGAGTAATTCTCCTACTTTAATGGGCACGAGTGGACTCGAACCACCGACCTCACGCTTATCAGGCGTGCGCTCTAACCACCTGAGCTACGCGCCCAAGTTAAAAACTTGGTAATTTGAACAAAGTTCAAAGCGGGTGACGAGAATCGAACTCGCGACAACAGCTTGGAAGGCTGTAGTTTTACCACTAAACTACACCCGCATAACTATTATAAAATGGCGCGAGACGGAATCGAACCGCCGACACATGGAGCTTCAATCCATTGCTCTACCAACTGAGCTACCGAGCCAAATTGCGGGAGCAGGATTTGAACCTACGACCTTCGGGTTATGAGCCCGACGAGCTACCGAGCTGCTCCATCCCGCGTTAATAATAAAAAGGAGGATGTGGGATTCGAACCCACGCACGCTTTTACACGCCTGACGGTTTTCAAGACCGTTCCCTTCAGCCAGACTTGGGTAATCCTCCAAAATATACAATGGACCTTGTAGGACTTGAACCTACGACCACTCGGTTATGAGCCGAGAGCTCTAACCAGCTGAGCTAAAGGTCCAACAAGATCTTTATAGCGGCGAAGGGGATCGAACCCCCGACCTCCCGGGTATGAACCGGACGCTCTAGCCAGCTGAGCTACACCGCCATCAATCGGGAAGACAGGATTCGAACCTGCGACACCTTGGTCCCAAACCAAGTACTCTACCAAGCTGAGCTACTTCCCGAGTTAAATAGAAAAAATGCACCCTAGAGGAGTCGAACCTCTAACCGCCTGATTCGTAGTCAGGTACTCTATCCAGTTGAGCTAAGGGTGCTCATTATTATATGCCGAGGACCGGGATCGAACCGGTACGATCGTTTCCAATCGCAGGATTTTAAGTCCTGTGCGTCTGCCAGTTCCGCCACCCCGGCCTCTCTAAGCGAACGACGGGATTCGAACCCGCGACCCCCACCTTGGCAAGGTGGTGTTCTACCACTGAACTACGTTCGCATCGACCTCTTCTAGTTTTAATGCCGGCTACATGACTTGAACACGCGACCCTCTGATTACAAATCAGATGCTCTACCAACTGAGCTAAGCCGGCTAAATTCTACTATGCGGGTTAAGGGACTTGAACCCCCACGCCGTTAAGCGCCAGATCCTAAATCTGGTGCGTCTGCCAATTCCGCCAAACCCGCAAATATGACCCGTACTGGGCTCGAACCAGTGACCCATTGATTAAAAGTCAATTGCTCTACCAACTGAGCTAACGAGTCTAAAATAACTTCCGTTATCTTACGGTCCCGACGGGAATCGAACCCGCGATCTTCGCCGTGACAGGGCGACGTGATAACCGCTACACTACGGGACCTATGGGAGTTAACGGGATCGAACCGCTGACCCTCTGCTTGTAAGGCAGATGCTCTCCCAGCTGAGCTAAACTCCCAAAAAGGAAGCCTCTAAACTTCCTATTCTGCTAAGCGACTTCCATATCTCACAGGGGGCAACCCCCAACTACTTCCGGCGTTCTAGGGCTTAACTGCTGTGTTCGGCATGGGTACAGGTGTATCTCCTAGGCTATCGTCACTTAACTCTGAGTAATACCTACTCAAAATTGAATATCTATCAAATTAAAAGAAAACCTCACGCTTCGTATCCTCAGTTACTTTGGATAAGTCCTCGAGCTATTAGTATTAGTCCGCTACATGTGTCGCCACACTTCCACTTCTAACTATCTACCTGATCATCTCTCAGGGCTCTTACTGATATATAATCATGGGAAATCTCATCTTGAGGTGGGTTTCACACTTAGATGCTTTCAGCGTTTATCCCGTCCCTACATAGCTACCCAGCGATGCCTTTGGCAAGACAACTGGTACACCAGCGGTAAGTCCACTCTGGTCCTCTCGTACTAGGAGCAGATCCTCTCAAATTTCCTACGCCCGCGACGGATAGGGACCGAACTGTCTCACGACGTTCTGAACCCAGCTCGCGTGCCGCTTTAATGGGCGAACAGCCCAACCCTTGGGACCGACTACAGCCCCAGGATGCGACGAGCCGACATCGAGGTGCCAAACCTCCCCGTCGATGTGAACTCTTGGGGGAGATAAGCCTGTTATCCCCAGGGTAGCTTTTATCCGTTGAGCGATGGCCCTTCCATACGGAACCACCGGATCACTAAGCCTCGACTTTTCGTCCCTGCTCGAGTTGTTGCTCTCGCAGTCAAGCTCCCTTATACCTTTACACTCTGCGAATGATTTCCAACCATTCTGAGGGAACCTTTGGGCGCCTCCGTTACCTTTTAGGAGGCGACCGCCCCAGTCAAACTGCCCGTCAGACACTGTCTCCGATAGGGATCACCTATCCGGGTTAGAGTGGCCATAACACAAGGGTAGTATCCCAACAACGTCTCCTTCGAAACTGGCGTCCCGAGCTCATAGACTCCTACCTATCCTGTACATGTGGTACAGACACTCAATATCAAACTGCAGTAAAGCTCCATGGGGTCTTTCCGTCCTGTCGCGGGTAACCTGCATCTTCACAGGTACTAAAATTTCACCGAGTCTCTCGTTGAGACAGTGCCCAAATCATTACGCCTTTCGTGCGGGTCGGAACTTACCCGACAAGGAATTTCGCTACCTTAGGACCGTTATAGTTACGGCCGCCGTTTACTGGGGCTTCAATTCATACCTTCGGATTACTCCTAAGCACTCCTCTTAACCTTCCAGCACCGGGCAGGCGTCACCCCCTATACATCATCTTACGATTTAGCAGAGAGCTGTGTTTTTGATAAACAGTTGCTTGGGCCTATTCACTGCGGCTGACCTAAATCAGCACCCCTTCTCCCGAAGTTACGGGGTCATTTTGCCGAGTTCCTTAACGAGAGTTCTCTCGCTCACCTGAGGCTACTCGCCTCGACTACCTGTGTCGGTTTGCGGTACGGGTAGAGTATGTTTAAACGCTAGAAGCTTTTCTTGGCAGTGTGACGTCACTAACTTCGCTACTAAACTTCGCTCCCCATCACAGCTCAATGTTATAGAATTAAGCATTTGACTCAATTCACACCTCACTGCTTAGACAGACTCTTCCAATCGTCTGCTTTAGTTAGCCTACTGCGTCCCTCCATCACTACATACTCTAGTACAGGAATATCAACCTGTTGTCCATCGGATACACCTTTCGGTCTCTCCTTAGGTCCCGACTAACCCAGGGCGGACGAGCCTTCCCCTGGAAACCTTAGTCTTACGGTGGACAGGATTCTCACCTGTCTTTCGCTACTCATACCGGCATTCTCACTTCTATGCGTTCCAGCACTCCTCACGGTACACCTTCTTCACACATAGAACGCTCTCCTACCATACCTATAAAGGTATCCACAGCTTCGGTAAATTGTTTTAGCCCCGGTACATTTTCGGCGCAGGGTCACTCGACTAGTGAGCTATTACGCACTCTTTGAATGAATAGCTGCTTCTAAGCTAACATCCTAGTTGTCTGTGCAACCCCACATCCTTTTCCACTTAACAATTATTTTGGGACCTTAGCTGGTGGTCTGGGCTGTTTCCCTTTCGACTACGGATCTTAGCACTCGCAGTCTGACTGCCGACCATAATTCTTTGGCATTCGGAGTTTATCTGAGATTGGTAATCCGGGATGGACCCCTCACCCAAACAGTGCTCTACCTCCAAGAATCTCTAATGTCGACGCTAGCCCTAAAAGCTATTTCGGAGAGAACCAGCTATCTCCAAGTTCGTTTGGAATTTCTCCGCTACCCACAAGTCATCCAAGCACTTTTCAACGTGCCCTGGTTCGGTCCTCCAGTGCGTCTTACCGCACCTTCAACCTGCTCATGGGTAGGTCACATGGTTTCGGGTCTACGTCATGATACTAAGGCGCCCTATTCAGACTCGGTTTCCCTACGGCTCCGTCTCTTCAACTTAACCTCGCATCATAACGTAACTCGCCGGTTCATTCTACAAAAGGCACGCTCTCACCCATTAACGGGCTCGAACTTGTTGTAGGCACACGGTTTCAGGTTCTATTTCACTCCCCTCCCGGGGTGCTTTTCACCTTTCCCTCACGGTACTGGTTCACTATCGGTCACTAGGGAGTATTTAGGGTTGGGAGATGGTCCTCCCAGATTCCGACGGGATTTCACGTGTCCCGCCGTACTCAGGATACTGCTAGGTACAAAGACTATTTTAAATACGAGGCTATTACTCTCTTTGGCTGATCTTCCCAAATCATTCTTCTATAATCTTTGAGTCCACATTGCAGTCCTACAACCCCGAAGAGTAAACTCTTCGGTTTGCCCTCCTGCCGTTTCGCTCGCCGCTACTAAGGCAATCGCTTTTGCTTTCTCTTCCTGCAGCTACTTAGATGTTTCAGTTCACTGCGTCTTCCTCCTCACATCCTTAACAGATGCGGGTAACAGGTAGTACCTGTTGGGTTCCCCCATTCGGAAATCCCTGGATCATCGCTTACTTACAGCTACCCAAGGCATATCGTCGTTTGTCACGTCCTTCTTCGGCTCCTAGTGCCAAGGCATCCACCGTGCGCCCTTATTAACTTAACCTTATTAACCTTTCAGTCATAAATTTTTTCAAAAATTAGAAAACTCATTAAATACTTACAGCGTTTCGGTTTATTTTCTTGTTACTATTTGATATAGATATTCAATTTTCAATGTGCATTACTTGGTGATCTCTCACCAATGGAGCCTAGCGGGATCGAACCGCTGACCTCCTGCGTGCAAAGCAGGCGCTCTCCCAGCTGAGCTAAGGCCCCACAAGACCTCTCAAGACTAAACAAGACCAATGCGCAGTTCCTTTTCCTTAGAAAGGAGGGTGATCCAGCCGCACCTTCCGATACGGCTACCTTGTTACGACTTCACCCCAATCATCTATCCCACCTTAGGCGGCTGGCTCCTAAAAGGTTACCTCACCGACTTCGGGTGTTACAAACCTCGTGGTGTGACGGGCGGTGTGTACAAGGCCCGGGAACGTATTCACCGCGGCGTGCTGATCCGCGATTACTAGCGATTCCGACTTCATGTAGGCGAGTTGCAGCCTACAATCCGAACTGAGACTGGCTTTTAAGAGATTAGCTTGCCGTCACCGGCTTGCGACTCGTTGTACCAGCCATTGTAGCACGTGTGTAGCCCAGGTCATAAGGGGCATGATGATTTGACGTCATCCCCACCTTCCTCCGGTTTATTACCGGCAGTCTCGCTAGAGTGCCCAACTGAATGATGGCAACTAACAATAGGGGTTGCGCTCGTTGCGGGACTTAACCCAACATCTCACGACACGAGCTGACGACAACCATGCACCACCTGTCACCTCTGTCCCGAAGGAAAACTCTATCTCTAGAGCGGTCAGAGGGATGTCAAGACCTGGTAAGGTTCTTCGCGTTGCTTCGAATTAAACCACATGCTCCACCGCTTGTGCGGGCCCCCGTCAATTCCTTTTGAGTTTCAACCTTGCGGTCGTACTCCCCAGGCGGAGTGCTTAATGCGTTAGCTGCGGCACTAAACCCCGGAAAGGGTCTAACACCCTAGCACTCATCGTTTACGGCGTGGACTACCAGGGTATCTAATCCTGTTTGCTCCCCACGCTTTCGAGCCTCAGCGTCAGTTACAAGCCAGAGAGCCGCTTTCGCCACCGGTGTTCCTCCATATATCTACGCATTTCACCGCTACACATGGAATTCCACTCTCCCTCTTGCACTCAAGTTAAACAGTTTCCAAAGCGTACTATGGTTAAGCCACAGCCTTTAACTTCAGACTTATCTAACCGCCTGCGCTCGCTTTACGCCCAATAAATCCGGACAACGCTCGGGACCTACGTATTACCGCGGCTGCTGGCACGTAGTTAGCCGTCCCTTTCTGGTAAGATACCGTCACAGTGTGAACTTTCCACTCTCACACTCGTTCTTCTCTTACAACAGAGCTTTACGATCCGAAAACCTTCTTCACTCACGCGGCGTTGCTCGGTCAGACTTCCGTCCATTGCCGAAGATTCCCTACTGCTGCCTCCCGTAGGAGTCTGGGCCGTGTCTCAGTCCCAGTGTGGCCGATCACCCTCTCAGGTCGGCTATGTATCGTCGCCTTGGTGAGCCGTTACCCCACCAACTAGCTAATACAACGCAGGTCCATCTGGTAGTGGTGCAGTTGCACCTTTTAATTGACTATCATGCAATAATCAATATTATGCGGTATTAGCTATCGTTTCCAATAGTTATCCCCCGCTACCAGGCAGGTTACCTACGCGTTACTCACCCGTTCGCAACTCATCCAGAGAAGCAAGCTCCTCCTTCAGCGTTCTACTTGCATGTATTAGGCACGCCGCCAGCGTTCGTCCTGAGCCAGGATCAAACTCTCATTAAAAGTTTGAGTTCTCACTCATTTCTGTCACTGACAGATTTATTGTTTTTTCATTGTTCAGTACTACAACTTTAGTTGTAGTGCCCTGCACATTGGTTCGTCTTGTTCAGTTTTCAAAGGTCTTTGTCACTCAGTCTCTCTCAAGCGACAACTATATTAGTATATCACAGCCGTCAACTTATGTCAACACTTTTTTGAAACTTTTTTGAAACTTTTTTGTTTCTTATTTCTTCTCGTGATACACCATAGTCCGTACGGGATTCGAACCCGTGTTACCGCCGTGAAAAGGCGGTGTCTTAACCCCTTGACCAACGGACCTTGAGTTTTTCAACTCTTTCTATTATACCTACTTTTCCTACTTTGTCAAGGACTTTTTCCAGTGAATTTAATTTTTCTTCACTAACTTAACCACTGCCTCTGTCCGTGCGGTGTGAGGAAACATATCGACTGACTGGATGTAGTGGAGGTCGTATACTTTCACAAGTTTAACCAAATCTCGTGCTAAGGTTGAAACATTACAAGATACATAGACCATCTTTTCTGGAACATAGGTTAGGATGGTATCTAATAACTTGTCATCTAAACCCGTTCGAGGAGGGTCGACTATCAGGGCATCAGCCCTATAGCCCTCTTGATACCAGCGGGGAATAATCTCTTCTGCAGTCCCAGCTTCATAATAGGCGTTATCAAATCCCATTCTCTGGGCATTTCTCTTGGCATCTTCAATGGCCTCTGGGATAATGTCCATCCCTCTAAGGCTTTTGACCTTCTTCGCGAATGCGAAACCAATTGTCCCGACTCCACAATAAGCATCAATCAAATGATCTTCTTCACTAACATCTAGGGCCTTAACCGCTTGACTATAGAGAATCTCGGTCTGCTCAGGATTGAGCTGATAGAAGGCGCGGGGGGAGAGAGAAAACTCATAGTCGAGTACTCCTTCTTGAATACACTCTTGGCCCCAGATAATTTCCGTCTTTTCACCATAGATTTCACTTGTTTTTGCTGTATTTGTATTGACTGCAACCGTCACAACCTCTGGAAAATCCTTGACGAGGTCTTTGACTAGTTGATTTAAATTAAGCTGGCGATTTGTGACGATGATGATCTGAACTTGTCCAGTTTTTCTTGCCCGACGTACCATGATGGTGCGAACACCTAGCGTTTTTCTCTCATCGGTAATGGGAATTTGATGGTAAGTGAGAAGCTCAGCTAGGCGATTCGCAATCACTTGGGTTTCCTTATCTTGTACCAAGCAGTCTTTCAACTCTACGAGGTAATGAGAGTTTTGTGCATACAAGCCTGCCTTGACCTGATTGTTGAATTTTCGTGTTTGAAATTGCAGTTTTGCTCTGTAATATTTTGGTTCTGACATTCCGATAGTTGGACGGATTTCATAGTTTTCATATCCTGCAGGAGCAAATTTTTTCAAGGCTTGGTGGAGCAAATCTGTTTTAAACTCTAACTGTTTATCATAGTGGAGATGCATAATTTGACATCCGCCACATTCGTTATAAATGGTACAGGCTGGGACTACTCTGAATTTGGACTTTTTATTAACTTTGAGTAACTTTGCTTCTACAAAGTTACGTTTAATAGAAGTAACCTGACAATAGATATCTTCTCCCTTGAGGGCGCCAGGCACAAAAACAAGGGTTTTCTGGTAAAAACCGATTCCTTCACCATTGATGCCCATCCGCTTGATTTTTAAAGGTATTTTTTGTTTGACTTTCAGATTCATACCCCTATCTTATCACATTTTAGGGTATAATAGAACTATGAAAATCACAAAACTTGAAAAGAAAAAACGTCTCTACCTGATGGAGCTAGATCATCAGCAAACCTCTTATATCACTGAAGATACCATTGTCCGTTTTATGTTGTCTCGAGATAAGGTCATTAGCAAAGAGGAACTTACCGAGATTCAGGACTTTGCCCAGTTTTCTTATGGCAAAAATCTTGCTCTCTACCATCTATCCTTCAAGGCCCGTACAGAAAAGGAAGTGCGAGAGTATCTGAAAAGGTATGATATTGAAGATACAATCGCTAGTCAGGTTATCGCTAATCTAAAAGAAGATAATTGGATTAATGATCGTCAGTATACTTATTCCATCATCAATGCCAACCAACTTTCTGGTGATAAAGGACCTTATTTACTGAGTCAGAAACTAGCTCAAAAAGGAGTGCCGAAATCAACTATTGAAAGTGTTCTAAAGGATTTTGATTTTACAGAAGTCGCTCAACGTGTAGCTGAGAAACTGCTTAAAAAATACACTGGAAAGCTTCCTGCTCGTGCTTTACAAGATAAGATTATTCAAAACTTGACTAACAAGGGCTTCTCCTATTCTGATGCTAAAAGTGCCTTTGATGGCTTGGATAGTCAAGTTGACCAAGAAACGACCCAGGAACTCATTTTTAAAGAGCTAGACAAACAATATGCCAAGTATGCTCGTAAATATGAAGGATACGAACTAAAGCAACGTTTGACCCAAGTTTTAGCTAGAAAAGGCTATGACTTTTCGGATATAGTCAGCGCTCTCAGAGAATATCTTTAACATTTTCGTGTAAAATTCAAAAAAATTAGACCAATTTATGATATAATGGTAAACGATAAACTTATAAATTGTAGAAAGTTGGTTAGTTATGAAACTTCCAAAAGAAGGCGACTTTATTACAATTCAAAGTTATAAGCATGATGGGAGTCTTCACCGTACTTGGCGGGACACCATGGTACTAAAAACAACAGAGAACGCCATTATCGGCGTCAACGACCACACACTTGTTACCGAAAGTGACGGTCGTCGTTGGGTGACTCGAGAACCGGCTATTGTTTACTTTCACAAAAAATATTGGTTTAATATCATTGCCATGATTCGTGATAATGGGATTTCCTACTATTGCAATATGGCCAGCCCCTACTATCTAGATGAGGAAGCCCTGAAATACATTGATTATGATTTGGATGTCAAGGTTTTCACTGATGGTGAAAAGCGTCTCTTGGACGTTGAAGAGTATGAGCGTCATAAACGCAAGATGAAGTATTCTGATGATTTAGACTATATTTTGAAAGAGCATGTTAAAATCCTTGTTGATTGGATTAACAATGGACGCGGTCCTTTCTCAGAGGCCTATGTCAACATTTGGTACAAACGCTACATAGAACTAAAGAATCGGTAAAGTTGTCAAACTGGGGTGAGAACCCTGGTTTTTTTATTTTAAAACCTAGCTTTGTAGCTAGGTTGGGCTCTATATATCTAATTTAGTGACAGTAAACTTGATATGGGAATAGTCTTTTTCAACATCCTTATCCAGCAAGAAAGCTGTGGCATCCTTCTTAATCTGAACAAGGTCAATGTTCTGGGCTTGAGCTGCATAGACGCATCCACAATAACATTGACGATAGATATCATACTCCTCGCACATCTCCACCGAACGCTTGTAGCCTTGATTTTTCTTGAAATCACTTGGAAGATAGTGGGTGGTGTAAATCTTTTGCACGTCGATTCCGATGCTGTTGATGGTTTGAGAATTCTTATGAGGACTAATGGTCAAGGCTGAACCAAAGTAGTCAAAGCCCAAGTCCATAGCTACCTGTGCTGTTTTATCCAAACGGTAGTCAAACAAACCTTGCAACGGTCACCACCTTCTGGTTCTTCTTCCAGTCCTCTGACTAACTTCCGGTATTCATTGGGTTCATATGGGGCTTCTAAATACTGGACCGTATTTCCTGTTCGCTCATTGAAATCACTGACAAATTTCTTGGTGACGTAAGCTCGCTTGTGGTATTCTGCCTTAGGATGGATATTGGAATTGGCAAAATAGATAGTCACATCAGCGTATTTGGTCAGGTATTCTAGGGTATAGGTACTACAAGGAGCACAGCAAACATGCATGAGAATAGTTGGACGTTCCTCATTTTTTTCCCAAACCTGAACCATTTTCTGCATAACACGGTCATAATTAATCTTCTGATTGGGATTCATCTTGCTCAGAATTTCTTCTACATCAATCATGTTCTTCTCCTTTTTCTAGTCTTATTTTATCATATAAGTTAGGAGAGCTCAAATCCATTTAGAAGTGAATATTATAAAAAGGAGGGATAGGCATTCCCTCCTTTTGTGTTTCTTATGAATTGCTTAGTATAGAAAGCTTACATCATTCCACCCATCATGCTTGGATCCATGGCTGGAGCTGGGGCCACTGGTTCTGGTTTATTGGCTACGACTGCTTCTGTGGTCAAATCAAGCTGGCTACAGATGCTGCATTTTGAAGAGCAGAACGACTAACCTTAACTGGGTCGATGATTCCTTCTTCAATCATATTAACCCACTCACCAGTTGCTGCATTGAAGCCTGTACCAAGCTCAGCATTCTTCAAGCGATCAATAACGATTGAACCTTCGAATCCTGCATTGTGGGCGATTTGACGAACAGGTTCTTCCAAAGCACGGAGAACAATATTTCGTCCTGTTGCTTCGTCTCCTGTCAATTCCAAACCAGCCACTGCCGGAATGACATTTACAAGAGCTGTTCCACCACCTGCAACGATTCCTTCTTCAACGGCTGCACGAGTAGCGTTGAGGGCATCTTCGATGCGGAGTTTCATTTCTTTCAACTCAGTCTCAGTTGCAGCTCCGACCTTGATAACAGCGACACCACCTGATAATTTAGCCAAGCGTTCTTGGAGTTTTTCACGGTCAAATTCAGAAGTTGTGGTTTCGATTTGAGACTTAATAACTGCGACACGGTGGGAAATGGCTTCAGGATTGCCAGCACCTTCTACGATAACCGTGCTGTCTTTGTCCACAGTCACTCTCGCTGCCTGACCAAGCGCTTCTATTGTCGCATCTTTCAACTCAAGGCCAAGATCTTCTGTGATAACTGTTCCACCTGTCAAAATAGCGATATCTTCGAGCATGGCTTTGCGACGGTCACCAAAGCCAGGAGCCTTGACAGCTACTACGTTGAAGGTTCCACGAATCTTGTTCAAGACAAGGGTTGGAAGAGCTTCGCCATCCACATCGTCTGCAATAATCAAGAGTGGACGATTGCTTTGGAGAATGCTTTCTAGAAGTGGCAAGATTTCTTGGATGTTGGAAATCTTCTTATCTGTAATCAAGATGTATGGATTTTCAAGGTCAGCCACCATTTTCTCGCTATCTGTCACCATGTACTGTGAAAGGTAACCGCGGTCAAACTGCATTCCTTCAACAACTTCAAGTTCTGTTTCCATGCCACGTGACTCTTCAATGGTGATGACTCCGTCCTTGCCAACTTTTTCCATAGCTTCAGAGATGTATTCGCCGACTTTTTCAGAACGAGAAGATACAGCGGCAACCTGAGCGATGGCTTCTTTATTGGCAACAGGGATGGCATTGTTTTTCAAGGCTTCTACTGCTGCAGCAACTGCTGTTTCAATCCCGCGACGAATACCGATTGGATTGGCACCTGCAGTGACGTTTTTGATTCCTTCACGGACGATAGCTTGGGTCAATACCGTTGCAGTTGTAGTACCGTCACCTGCGATATCATTGGTTTTTGAAGCTACTTCTGATACCAATTTGGCACCCATATTTTCAAAATGGTCTTCCAACTCGATTTCTTTGGCAATAGTCACACCGTCATTGGTAATCAAGGGTGAACCGAATGATTTTTCAAGAACGACATTACGACCTTTTGGTCCCAAGGTTACTTTAACAGTGTCTGCAAGGATATCGACACCACGGACCATAGCTGAACGAGCATCAGATGAAAATTTAATTTCTTTTTGACATACTTATTTCCTCCTATTATTCTTCCACGATTGCCAAGATGTTAGCTTCGCCTACAATGATATACTTTTTATCGCCATCTTTGACATCAATACCTGCATGAGCCTCTACCAAGACAAGATCACCCATCTTAACACTTGGAGCAACCAGATCACCGTTCAAGGTGCGAACACCTTGTCCTGTAGCTACAACTCGAGCTGTTTTGGTTTTTTCTTGGGCTGAGCCTGCAAGGACAAAGCCTCCAACAGTTTGTTCTTTTTCTTCGATTTTCAAGACCACACGGTCTCCTAATGGTTTCAACATTTGCTTTCCTCCATAATGAAATAGATACCATTAGCACTCTTTGTACCTGAGTGCTAAACCATAGTTCTATTGTATCACTTGGTCAGAAATAGTCAAGAAAAAAGTCTGACTTTCTCAATATAAAAAAGCCTGAGACCAACTCAGACTTTTCAATGTTTATACTCAATGAAAATCAAAGAGCAAACTAGGAAGCTAGCCGCAGGTTGCTCAAAACAGTGTTTTGAGGTTGTGGATAAAACTGACGAAGTCAGTTACCTATACCTACAGCAAGGCGAAGCTGACGTGGTTTGAAGAGATTTTCGAAGAGTATTAAAATGGCAATTCCTCCTCTTCCAAAACCAAGTCTGCCAAATCCTGTCCTGCGTTATTTTCACGCATGGCACGTTGGGCACGGCTTTCTAAAAGTTGGAATCCTGTGGCAAGAACTTCAGTCACATAGTTCATCTGGCCATTTTTCTCAAAGCGACGGGTACGAAGTTCTCCATCCACAGAGATAAGACTACCTTTAGTTGCATAGCTTGCCAAGGTTTCAGCCAATTTTCCCCAAAGAACCAAATTGACAAAGTCAGCTTCACGTTCCCCGTTTTGGTCTTTGTAACGACGGTTCACAGCGATAGTTGCACGCGCTACTGACTTGTCATTGTTGGTTTTGTGCAATTCTGGTGTAGACGTCAAGCGCCCAATCATGATAACTTTATTAAACATATTTTCTTCCTCCTACTTATCTATTCGCAGGAAATCAAAAAAAGTTACAGAAATTTGTAACTTTTCGAGAAAATTTTTTATTTTTTATGAACCATGAAACCTGTCGCCTGTTGATTGGCCATAATGGTCATATCTGTAATCTGCACACGGTGGGGCTGACTGGTCACATAGATCACCGTATCTGCGATGTCTTGTGCTTGCAGGGCTTCGATTCCCTGATAGACCGCCTCAGCTCGCTCTTTGTCGCCGTGAAAACGAATTGTAGAGAAATCTGTTTCGACAATTCCTGGCTGAATGGTGGTCACCTTGATGTCTGTCGCAATGGTATCAATTCGCAGTCCATCTGAAAAAGTCTTGACTGCCGCCTTGGTGGCTGAATAAACTGCTGCACCTGCATAGGCATAAATTCCTGCGGTTGATCCCATGTTGATAATATGACCTTGATTGGCTGCTACCATGGAAGGTAAAAACAGCGAGTAACTGCCATTAAACCCTTGACATTGGTATCCAACATGGTCAGCATATCCAATTCTTCATAGTCTTGATAGGGAGCCAAGCCAAGAGCCAGTCCGGCGTTATTGACCAAGATATCAATCTGACCTATCGTTTCTAGAATATCAGAACAGACAGTCTTTACCATGGCCATGTCCGTCACATCCAGTGGAAAAGTCCAAACTTTTTGACTTGGATAGGTTTCTGCAAACTCCGATTTAAGAGCTTCTAGTCTGTCTGTCCGTCGTCCAGTAAGAACAACATTCTCACCCTGCTCCAGATAAGCACGCGCAATCGCTTCACCGATTCCTGAGGTCGCTCCTGTAATCACGACATTTTTTGTCATCTTATTTCCTCCTATCTGGTGTATCAGATACTGACAACTTCCTAGACAGTCCAGTGCTTAGCTGGGTCGAATGGGGTTCCGACAACTTGGTCTTCTGATAATTCAATAACACCACGTTTTTGCGGAGCATTTGGCAAATTCAATTCACGAGGGCTACACATCATGCCAAAACTCTTTTCACCACGAAGTTCGCCTGGGAAAATGAGATTTCCTTTGGGCATCATAGCTCCAGGAAGAGCGACAATGGTTTTCAAACCGACACGCGCATTAGGAGCTCCAGCCACGATTTGAACAGTCTTATCAGCAGCTATCTGCACTTGGCAGATATTCAGGTGGTCACTATCTGGATGAGCTACCATCTCGACAATCTCACCAACAACAAACTTAGGTTCCTTATCGTTGATAATCTCTTCTATAAAACCTTCAGACTGCAACTCTTGGTTTAAACGAGCGACTTGCTCATCTGATAAAAAGACTTGACCACGCTCTGCAATTTCAAATAAACTTGAAAGGTCGAAAATATTCCAAGCCACTGTTTCCCCATTTTCTTTGAGAAAAGCACGGGCTACCTTGCCTTTACGCTCCACGTCCAGTTTGGCATCTCCGCTGTTTTTCACGATGACCATAAGGACATCGCCAACATGTTCTTTGTTATATGTAAAAATCATTGTTTCCTTTTTCTCCTATTTCAGTTCTGCTAAAAAGTCGTTAATTTGTTCCTTGCTTTTACGGTCACGATTGACAAAACGGCCGATTTCCTTGTCCTTTTCTAGAACAACGAGGCTAGGGATCCCGTAAACATCCCAGAGTTTAGCTAGATCCAGATACTGGTCTCGGTCCACTCGAATAAAGGTGAACTCTGGATTGGTCTCCTCTATCTCTGGCAAGGATGGATAGATATAACGACAATCGCCACACCAGTCTGCCACAAAAAGAAAGACCTTCTTGCCATCCTGCTCGACAAAACCTGCGAGTTCTTCTATACTACCGGGAGTAATCATAAGGCTTCCTCCTCATAGACCAGGTCTTCATTTTCATAGACAAAGGTATAGTGACGGCCATCTTCAAATGACGCCTCCAACGAGTCGCTCTAGGCTACTTTCGTAGACTTGAACATAGAGAGTCGCAATCTCTCCCATATCTGAAAAAAGATCCCGCACGATAGCAGTTAACTCCTCTTGCGTCTTCATGAGTTTGTGATGATCTGCTGCTTTTTTAGCTCCCAAAGCAAGGGCACTTAGACCAGCTACAGTCAAGCCAGTCATCCATAATTTCTTAGCTTTCATACCTTTCATTGTAACACAAAAAGGGCTTTAGGACAAATAGGGAAGCTGTATATAAGTAAAGAAAATCCCCTTCCCTCAATGAGGAAAGAGGACATCTTATCCTTATTGCCAAGCACCTGAACTGCCGACATAATAGCCATCAGGTGTGTAGGTATTGCGAAGCATCTTACCTGAGGAATCCAGATAGTACCACTTGTCCTTGTCTTTGATCCAAGCATTGGACTTCATGGCACTTTCCTCCTTTGTTTACATACCATAAAGTGGGGACTATAAAACTCAGTAAATGTCCTGGACTACCGTGCGGTTTTCTTCAAGTGAAATGACTTTCTTTTCAAACTGCAAATCAGGCATGCAAGCAGCCAAATCCTTTTCAATTTCTTCTAACGCTTCTAAACGCATCTCGACAGAAGTGTTTTCATTTCCTTGAATGATGAAAATAGCATTTTTTGTATCTTCATCAAATTTGTAATGTTCACTATCGCGGACATCCAGCCAAGCTAAAACTCCATTTTCATCCCGATAGACATAGTCCGTCTGTGCAACGTGCTTCTCCGTTGACAAGATAGGTAGGAAAATGTCCTCCCTTTGGCTAACAGAAAACTCTATCTGCCCTCCAATCTTATCCAAATCATGTCCACCAATCGCCAGCAAAGAAGAAAGCGCCTCTACATTGTAGATATCAATGATACTATTGATGTTAGGGAGGGAGCGACGATGCTGGATATTGCGAATGAGGGCGACCACCGTCGGTGGATTTTTCTTGACGCTACGCCCGACTCGCTGGAGCAACTGCCTATAACCTTGGATAACAGGAGACTCTTGAACTTCCTTTACATCGCACTCTAGCGCCCATTTCTCCCTCTCCTCTTTCTTTTTCAGAAAAGCAAGAGGCAAAGCAGCGTGAGGATCGACGTTTTTAGCAATACCAACCACGACATTCTTGATCCCCAAGTCATACAAACTTTTATCTAAACGAAACTCCATCGGCAGGCACCTCCTTTGAAAAATGCAGACCATCCTACCTATATTTTACACCTTCTAACCCCTGATTTCAAGGAAATCATCAACTCTCTCCCGACAAATAAAAAGAGAAGATCAAACCGATCTCCTCTGTGAGGCTTCTTATACTTCGTCACTCGTTTCAGCGTCATCATCTGAAAACTCGTCGTCTTCTTCATTGAGTTCGACATCTTCACCCAAGTCATCTGGGGCGATTTCGTTGATTTCCGCATCATAAGCTTCCACTTCATTTTTCTCATCATCTGGATTTTCATCATCGTAAGAAAGAGCTGGATCTGCTTCGTATGCATCTTCGTCTTCTGGATCATCTGCATTGTAGTCAATAGCATCTGAATCGCCATCCATGAAGGCATTGACGCGTTTTTTCTTAGCTTTTGGTGCTACTTCATCGTCGTCACTTTCTTCAAGAGCGATGATTTCTTCGTCGATTTCATCCACACCATACCATGAACGAAGACCCCATTTGTTGTCTCCAAGAGAGATGAAGCTACCGTCAAAGTTCAACTCTGTGTAGAACAAAGGCAAGGCTTCGCGGATATCGCTGTTTGATGTTCCAAGATAGTTTTGAATTTCATTCACAAGATCGCTAAAATGCGTCTCATGGTCACGACCACGAAGTTCCAAGATAGCACGCGCTACCTCAATCATAGATAGTTCACTTTTTTCTTGCCCAGCAAATACTTCTAATTCCAAAGCGTTTCTCCTCATTTTTACTACTATAGCCAGAGCGAACAAACTCTGACCTCATTTTATCATGTACTCTTTATTGTACGATAATTTTGCGGAATAGTCAAAGGTTAAATGGGAGAAAGTGACAGGACTTTTTATCTCTTTGCTACCCAGCCAATGGAGTCAATTGGTGGAGTTGTAAGAACAAATTGACTGAGTTTTTTTATGTGATAAGATGATTTCTAAAAATATTGAACCTTTATAACGTGAAACTATACCAACTAAGATTGCTTTTCAGCATTTCAGATTGAAAAAAAGTTTATTTTTAGACAATTTTTCTTCAATCTTTTTTTCTTTTTACTAGAGAAAGTTAAAAAAATCTTAAAAAAATAACATTACATCAACACTTTTTTTAACATTTTTATCAGATCAAAAAAACTTTGTGAATTCACCAATTCACAAAAAAATTATTTATACAACTATAAATATGATCTCTATATTTTTTTCTATATCAGCCACTGTCAAGTTTTTTTACCATTCTCTTCAAAAGAAATATTCCCATGTGCTAAACTATTTCTCATATCTTTAATAGACTTTAACGATCCACCGTAATCTGAAAACTGTGATTCCTCAAAAGGTACTCCATGTTTATATAAGATTTCCTTAATAGTTCGTACATCAGCATTCCCAGATAAGGAAAAAAATCTTTCTCAAAAATCTAATGAGATAAAAAAATTCTTGATTAATAGAATTTTCAATCATTTCAAATACATCCGAAACAATAGTATTTTTCTTTTTATATCTTTAACCTTACTTGAAATCCACAATTTTCTTAATTCTAAAATCACTTCAGAGTATGAACAGGTTGATGTATTGAATTTGTTATAGAAATCACTCATAGTTTTCCTAACAGCAGCTTCCACATAATTATATAGCATAATGACGACATTTGATTTCATAGCTTTAAAAATAGCTTCTGCTTCATTATGTTGAACAATCTCAACTTTAAAGCTATAGCAGTCATCAAAAGGAACTCCAACAAACGTTCGTTCAATACTCTTTAAAAAAACAATAAAACGATCTACCTCAATTTTTAAATTATCCATACTAATCACTCTGAAGCGAAATTCCCTGTCAATAGGAAATTTTTAACCCCATAAATTCGATCTATAACTTTACTTCTGTTATTTGCTGCATCTGTTGTTGTCCATCTCACAAAGTCATCACTAGATAACATATCTATAATTTTATCTCTGGTAATATCCTTCTCTAACTCAGGATTATCTCTTAAAGCAAGATTAACACCTATCGCTATAGCTTCAAATCTAACACGAGGTGTTTGATTTCTATCTTCTTTTTGAAATCCTCTATCAAAATATTTCTGAACGAATTGCATCGTCTTGTTAAACTCTGCTTTGAAATGTCCTTCTTTGCTTTCATCCCAAGATTCACCTTCTTTTGCAATGTAACGATCAACAAAAATTTGTCACATGACCATCATATGATTCCAAATCATTACTATATGCAAAAAAACGACTAATTAATTCAATATCCATTTTCCTATTAATTGCACTTGTTGAAAGGTTTGTATTTTCTATAAATGTCGGATCACTCTTAAGTTCTTTTATAAGCCTCATGAGAGGATTATCACTTTCTCTCCCTGCTCTAACTTCGCTTGAATTTGCACGAAGAGAACTTGTATTTAATCTATCAAACAAATCTTTACGAACTTCATTTGGGGTAGACTCTTTTAAAAACAATAATTCTTAATGATTTAGCTCTTAGCCTATTTTTTTCTGAATTTGGTAAATCTTCAAAAGAACAATTATTCAGCTTAGTAAGTTTTCTAAGCTGCTCCAACTCAAAAATCATCATTTAAAAAAATTCAGTAAGTGTTGAAATCCGTTGTAAACCATCAATAATTTCTAATTTACCTTCAGTAGTATCAGCTAAAAAAATTAGAGGAATAGGATAATCTAAAATCAAGGATTCAATAAATCGTGATTTGTACAAAAGACTCCAAAGCGATTCTTCACGTTGATAATCCGGCGTAAATATTCTTGAATCATTTTCGTATAGCGAAACAATAAATTCAACAGGATAATCTCGTGTATCATAATTCAAATCGTTTTTTAGTTCTAAAATTTGTCTTTCAATTTCTATTTTATTTTCTTCGTTAAATAAATCAAGTTGCTTTTTCATAGTACACTTCCAAATGTTTCTTTATACTTACTCCAATCACTTCACCTAACTTTGGAGGTACAGCATTGCCAATTTGCATTGCGATCCTCTGAGTGGAGAATGAATCTACTTCATTGATAAATTGATAAGTTCTTGGAAAACTTTGTAAAATAGCTCCTTCCCTAAGACTAAGCGCTCTGTCTTGTTCTGGATGTCCAAATCTACCATTTCCATAACCTGGGAATTGAGTTGTTATTGTAGAGGATGGTTTATCCCACTCTAATCTACCATATACAGAACCATAAGTTGCACCACTCTCTTTTTTAAAACATTCTGGTAATAAAGAATAATCCCAGTCTCTCCATGTCCCTCCTGGTTTAGAACTACGAATTCGACTTAAATTAATATCAGATAGATTTCGAGCTCTATGCAACAAATCTAAAGGATCAGTCTCACCAGCATTTAACTTTGGCAGATCTCCTATCGCCTGTCTAACAGTCGGGTAATCCTTTGTGCTCAACTCTTCTATAAAGGAAATTTCTCCAAATTTAGATGCTAAAAGTAATAAACGTTTTCTATTTTGGGGAATGCCATAAGCAGGGGCAAAAGCAATCTTCCAATTTACTTTATATCCTTCAGTTTCGAGTAATACTAAAAAATTTTTAAAGACAGTTTCTTTAGCTAATTGTGGTACATTTTCCATTGAAACAATATCTGGCTTTACCAATTTAACTTGCTTTCCAAAAGTAGTCTAGTAAATCCATCTTTTTGAATTGTATTTTTTTATTATTTCTATATTTGTGACTATATGTCGAAAAAGGGTTGACAAGGAGCACATCCAATCAGTACTTTTATGTCAGTATCTGGTGGATATAATCCCAATATTTCATTGTCTTCAATTTCCCTTACGTCTTTAAAAAAATAAATTTAGCACCATTATTGTACTCGTAGGCAAATTTACTTTTTTTCATCAATATCATAACCAGCAACAACATTGATACCCGCCTGCTGAATACCGTACGTTAGACCGCCTACACCACAAAAATAAATCAACTGCATTTATTTTCATATCGGCCTCCTATTGCTTTTTTTATTTTTTTATCTTTATATTTTACCATAAATCAACTAAAAAAAGCAGTTCTGATATTAGCTTAATTTATCAGAATCTGCTTATTTTTTTCCTTATTTCACCAACTTCTTCATCTCATCAATACGTGCTACGGTTGCGTCGTATTTAGCTTGGTAGTCGGCTTGTTTGTCGCGTTCTTTTTGGACGACTTCTGGTTTGGCATTGGCTACGAAGCGTTCGTTAGAGAGCTTCTTACCGACCATATCCAGTTCTTTTTGCCATTTAGCCAGTTCCTTGTCGAGACGAGCCAGCTCTTCTTCGACATTGAGGAGGTCTGCGAGAGGCAAGTAGATTTCTGCCCCTGTGATGACGCTCGACATTACCAGTTCAGGTGCAGGGATGGTTGAGGCGATTTCCAAGTGTTCTGGATTTGTGAAGCGTTTGATGTAGTTGACATTGCTGTTAAAGAAGGCTTCCAAGTCGCTATCGCTTGTCTTGACAAGAATTGTGATTGGCTTGCTTGGAGCAACATTTACTTCCGCACGCGCATTACGAACAGCACGGATCAAGTCTTTGAGGCTTTCGACACCAGTGTGGGCCGCAAGATCTTCAAAGGCTGGGTTAACAGTTGGGTATTCTGCTGTGACGATAGAGCCTTCTGAGATTTGTCCAAAGATTTCCTCAGTCACGAATGGCATGATTGGGTGAAGGAGGCGAAGGATCTTGTCCAAGGTGTAAAGGAGAACAGAACGTGTGATAACTTTCTCTTCTTCGTTATCGCTATAAAGGACTTCCTTGGTCAACTCTACGTACCAGTCCGCAAACTCGTCCCAGATGAAGTTGTAGAGGATGTGGCCAGCGACACCAAACTCAAATTTATCAAAGTTTTCAGTGACTTTTCCAATTGTTTCGTTGAGGTTGTGAAGGATCCAGCGGTCAGTGACATTTCCAGCTTCCTTGTTGACAACTTTTTCGACATTGGCAGTTGCTTGCTCAAGGGTCAAGCCTTCATTGTTCATGAGGATGTAGCGTGAGATGTTCCAGATCTTGTTAATGAAGTTCCATGAAGCATCCATTTTCTCATAAGAGAAGCGCACGTCTTGACCAGGAGCAGAACCGTTTGAAAGGAACCAGCGAAGGCTATCTGTTCCGTACTTATCAATAACATCCATTGGATCAATCCCGTTACCAAGAGATTTCGACATCTTGCGTCCTTGCTCATCACGAATGAGACCATGAATCAAGGCATTTTTGAATGGCGACTTGCCAGTAAATTCCAAACCTTGGAAAATCATCCGAGACACCCAGAACGGAATAATATCATAACCAGTCACCAAAGTTGATGTTGGGAAGTAACGTTTGAAGTCTTCTGAGTCGACATCAGGCCAGCCCATGGTAGAGAATGGCCAAAGGGCAGAGCTGAACCAAGTATCTAAGACGTCTTCGTCCTGAGTCCAACCATCACCTTCTGGAGCTTCTTCGCTGACATATATTTCACCCTCAGCATTGTACCAAGCAGGGATTTGGTGACCCCACCAGAGCTGACGAGAGATGACCCAGTCGTGGACATTTTCCATCCATTGGAGGAAGGTATCGTTGAAACGAGGTGGGTAGAATTCTACCTTATCATCAGTATCTTGGTTAGCAATAGCATTTTTAGCCAATTGGTCCATCTTGACGAACCATTGCGTAGACAAGCGTGGCTCAACTACAACACCTGTACGCTCTGAGTGACCAACACTGTGGACACGTTTTTCGATTTTAACGAGGACACCGATTTCTTCCAACTTAGCAACGACGGCTTTACGAGCTTCGAAACGGTCCATGCCTGCAAATTCGAAGGCCAAGTCGTTCATAGTTCCGTCGTCGTTCATGACGTTGACTTGTGGCAAGTTGTGGCGTTGACCAACCAAGAAGTCGTTTGGATCGTGGGCAGGCGTGATTTTCACGACACCAGTACCAAACTCAGGATCCGCGTGCTCATCTCCAACGATTGGGATAAGTTTGTTAGCGATTGGAAGGATAACATGTTTGCCAATCAAATCCTTGTAGCGTGGGTCTTCTGGATTGACCGCAACGGCAACGTCCCCAAACATGGTCTCAGGACGAGTTGTCGCCACTTCAAGGGCGCGTGAGCCGTCTTCTAGCATGTAGTTCATGTGGTAGAAGGCACCTTCGACATCCTTATGGATAACCTCGATATCAGAAAGGGCTGTGCGAGCTGCTGGGTCCCAGTTGATGATAAACTCACCACGGTAGATCCAGCCTTTCTTGTAAAGTTCGACAAAGACCTTGCGAACAGCTTTTGACAAACCTTCATCAAGAGTGAACCGTTCGCGAGAGTAGTCTACAGAGAGTCCCATCTTGCTCCATTGTTCCTTGATAGTAGTGGCATATTCGTCTTTCCATTCCCAGACTTTCTCGAGGAATTTCTCACGACCGAGGTCATAACGGCTAATGCCCTCTCCACGCAAGCGCTCCTCAACCTTAGCTTGAGTTGCGATACCCGCGTGGTCCATTCCTGGTAGCCAAAGCGTGTCAAAGCCTTGCATCCGTTTTTGACGAATGATGATATCCTGCAAAGTTGTATCCCAAGCGTGACCGAGGTGGAGTTTCCCAGTTACGTTTGGTGGTGGAATTACGATCGAATAAGGCTTGGCCTTTTGATCGCCTGAAGGCTTGAAAACATCAGCGTCAAGCCATTTTTGGTAACGACCAGCCTCAACCTCGGCTGGATTGTATTTAGGTGAAAGTTCTTTAGACATGTGTGTGTCCTTTCTCTATTGTATTCATTTTATCTTGAATCTGCTTAGCAACTTCTTCTGCAGACAGATTCTTATTATTTATTTTAAGGTAGTGGTGCAACTCATTAGGTTGACGTTGGGAATTTAATTGAAGTGTTTCAGTAGTCTCCAAAATTTCTCTTTCAGATACCTCAATATGTCGTTTTAAAAAGGTTTGTGCTTTAATCGATTCTCCGTTCGATTTCGATGTAAGCGCTCCTCAAGACTTGTTTCCAACTCCACAAAAAGAATCTCTTGATGATAGTCATCCAACAAATCCTGAATTTGCTTCAAATACAGCAGCTGGTACTGATTTGAAAAATCAATTACGTCTGTTAAAATTACTGATCGCTGATTTCTTGCACTTGCTCCAAGGAAAGAAAAGGTAATTCCACGAACAAATTCCCACATCTCCTCTGTATAATCCTGATAGATTTCTAGTGCAAAATCTATGGCTTGATGGTTATAAAATAGTGTAGCATCCGTCAGTCGAGATAACTCTTGACCAATGGTCATTTTCCCTGATGCTGGAGCCCCAATGATAAAAATGTGCATCAAACCACCTCCCACTCACTCCTGAGAAGTCCATATATCAGACTGTCACAGCGATTGCCCTGAGCATCTTTGCGGTCTCGGATCCTAGCTTCGAGGGTGAAGCCAAGCTTCTCTGCGACGCGTTGACTTTGGACATTGTAGCCAAAGCAAGACAATTCTATCTTGTGAAGCCCCAATTCTTGAAAGCCTAGGTCAATCAAGGCTCGCGCCGCTTCGGGCACATAACCTCGACCCCAATAGTCTGGGTGCAAGGTGTAGCCGATCTCCAGCACATCATCTGCATGGCGATGGTTAAAATCAACAGATCCGATGACCTTACCGGTTCCTTTGGCGACAATTCCATAGCCAGCTGGGAGATTTTCCTTTTGATTGCGCTCAGGAAGGATATGCTCCAGATAATAAATCTCGTCTTCCAAGGTCTTGACGGGGTGAAATGCTGCTGGATAGGCGACTTCTGGCAGACTAGCATAGGCATGAATATCCTCGGCATCCGCCACTGTACGGACGCGCAAGACGAGCCGTTCGGTTTCTAATCGTTCAGGTAATTGTGCTTGCTCCATCTTCAACCCTCACTTTCCAAAAAAAATGGCCCTGCCATCTACATGACAGGGACGAATGTGTTTATCCGCGGTACCACCCAATTTCGGGCAGAGCCCGCATCTTTAGTCTTTAAAAATAAAAAAAGACAATATTATTTCATTTTTCATCATCAGCAACCAGTTTTGACACATTTGTGGACTTCTCAGCGCCGCCACTTTCTGTAAAATGTGGGATTCAAAACACCTCTGATGGCTTTATTGTAGCAAGTTTTTTACGGAAATGCAAGGGACAAGAAAGATTACTTGAACTTGATGCCGTGTTCTTTTAATTTCTTAATCGTAGCTGGGCCGATTCCTTTCAAGGCAAGAAGTTCTTTTTCAGTCCAGTTTTTAAAGTCAGAAGCTGACTTGATGCCTTCATCATAGAAAGTCTTAGCACGATCTACTGAGAGCCCACCCAAAGTAGCTGCGAAATCTTCTACTGAATTCGCCACTTTTTGAGCTTGTTCCTTGGTCGCTTCTACTGCTTGTTCCACTTTTTTAGAGACAACTTTTCCTGCTTCGCTGGCAGATTTTTCCGCATGTTTCACGACTTTTTTGGTCTCTTCTACAACTTTGGTCACTGTAGTTGAAAATGCACCTGAACGACGAAGGCTGTTTCGCAATTGTTTTTTACGTTGGAGTTTCTTTGACATGATAAAATCCTTTCAATAAAAAATCCCTGCTCTGACAAGGATTTAATAAAAATATTCTATCAAGATTTTGGAAAAAATCAAGAAAGGATATTCATTTTAATAGTTTCTCTCACCAAACAAGCCCTCTGGCAAATCATGGAAACCCTTGCCTGCCTTGAAGTTTTCAAACTTACCCAGCAAAAACTGGTAGGCATCCAAACGGCTCTCGTAGCGAATCATGGCGTCTTTGGCACGCTCGTCTTGATCCTCTTCGTAGACTTTTTGACTTTCCTTGTGCGCCATGTCGTTGATCATGATCTGGGTATTAACCCAGGCCTCAAATTCCTTCATAAATTCTTGTTCGTAACTCATTAGTTCTCCTTATTCTAATCCACGGAAGTAGTCCGTATCAATCTCACGATAGGGCTGAATGTCCTGAACGTACTCTAGCACGCCTTGGAATTCCCCGTTTTCATCGTGCACTGCAGCGTAGGTGATGTGGACAAATTTGCCTCGCGACTCAGACTTGAACCACATTTCATACTTGTCCTTGACCCCTTCACGAAGACCTTGCATGATAGCTTTGACTTTCTCCAAATATTTTGGAGGATGACATAACTCGACATTTCGCCCGACTTGGGACGGTGTCCGCTTGAAAATCATCTCATCAGCTGGCGTATTGTCATTGTAATACTGGAAAATATCGTCTTTATTGACAAAGGTAATCTCCATGGGGAGGTGATTGAGGATGAGGTTGGCCTGCTCGACCGAGAGATAGCCATTCCCAAAAGCCTGTTGACTATGGCGGTCCAGCACTGCTTCCTTTTCCTTAGGGGTAAAGGTAATGGTAAACTGGCCTTCTGACGTATCGATAACTTGCCGAACTTGGCCTTCAGCCGTGTCTAGTTGCACAGGCTCCTCTGCACTCTTTTCCTCAACAAAGCGCTGGCGCTTTGGCACCCATTTCTCAGACGGACGGATGATGGCATAACCATAGGCGTCGCTCTCCTCCGCAATCTGAATCCAGTCATCCTGAGTGAAGGACTCAAGGAGAATCATGAGAAGGATGGACTCTTCCTTGAAAATCATGCTCTCAAACTCTGTCGCAAAAGCTTCAAAAGCTTCTTTTACACTGCTAATCGACACTTCTGGTAGTGACTTTGCTGTAGCTAGAGCTGTTTGAAAGAGATCCCTAATCTGGTCATCCACTCCCCACATAACTTTGGGAGGTGAGTCGTGTCCATAGCGCTCCATGATAGGAAAGAAGAGCTCTTCCTTGCGCTGGTAGTGGATGTCAAATTGGCCCAAAAGCCCCAGTTGACGGACTAGTCCCTTTCGCATCTCGGCCAGCATTTCCTCATCTTCCATCGACTCATAGGTATCTAACAGCCTCCGAATGCGAATCAAGGCAGCACGGAGAGCCAGATTTTCATCCTTAAAGACGCGAACGGGGTGGCCAGGATGCTCGGTATCCTCTACTTCGACACCCTTAACAGCGTTTTTAAAAAGATTGGCATGGACATCACAGAGCTCCATGACATCTTCAAAAGTGACACCTGAATCTGAGTTCATCAGCTCATGCTCCATGAGGGAAATCTCGATGGCCGACACACCTGTAAAAGTCGCATCAAAACGCTCCTGAACTGACTCGGGAGAGGCACCGTTGTGCAATTCTAACAAAATATCCCGTAGGATATGAATCCGTTCATCTGCCATTAGTCTAATCCAATCACTTCGTAACCATTCGCTTCCAGCGTGCGAACAATCTTATCCATAGGAGTTCCTTCAAGTTTAGAACCCTGTTTGAGCGATACCTTGCGACCGACGGTATTGCGCATCAAGGGATTAGCAAGTGGTTTAAAACCTAGCTCCACTAGGATTTCCAAGACTTCTGGATGCTTGTCCACCACTTCTGCAACGGGAATTGACACATCGATGATATTGTCCATGACGACCTCCATTGTATGTTTTAAAATGATTTTTCTACTTATATTATACCACAAGGACGATTAGCATACACTAAAAAAGAGGGTCATCCCCTCTTTCTTAATTCTTATCCAGATTGCGTAGCATCTCGTCAATCTTGTTTCCATATTCGATGGATTCGTCTTTGACGAAGGTCAAATCTGGGATTTTGTACAATTTCAAATTGCGACCAAGTTCACGTTTGATGGTACCAGTTGCTTTTTCAAGCCCGATCTGAGCTTTCTGGTTATCCGAAGCAAGGTTACTCAAAATGGTGTAGTAAACCTTGGCAACAGACAAGTCACCCAGCATCTGAACATCAGTGATGGTCACACCTTGGACGCGGGGATCACGGACTTTCTTTTGCAAAATCTCATTGACTTCACGTTTGATTTCCATGCCCACACGATCCGTACGGAAATGATTTGCCATGATATTCCTTTCTCTACTTTGAATCAAAAGCTAGGCCAGCAGACCTAGCTATTTTTAAACTTATTGATTTTCATTTCAAATTGAAACGAAGTTCAATTTGAAACCACCTGCTTCTTTCGCTGTGGTGAAAGTGATGGAACTGATTTATCAGTCCCATCACAGGGGATTTTTGAGACCCTAGGCTCAAAAATAAGCAACGAAACCATCGGTTTGCTTGCGTCCCTCATCACCTAAGAAAGGAGCAAAAATCTTATCTCTTAATTTCTTCCATGACATAAGCCTCAATCACATCATCCATCTTGATATCATTGTAGCCGTCGATCATCAATCCACCTTCACGACCGTTAGTAACTTCTTTGACGTCGTCTTTGTAGTGTTTCAAGCTTGCGAGTTGACCGTCATAGATAACGACACCGTCACGGATAACACGGACTTTCGAGTCACGGGTAACTTTACCGCTAGTAACCATAAATCCACCGATGGTTCCCACTTTAGACACCTTGAAGGTTTCACGGATGATTGCTTCACCGATAACTTTTTCTTCAAATTCTGGATCAAGCATCCCTTTCATGGCTTCTTCCATCTCTTCGATAACCTTGTAGATAATGCTGTGGAGACGGATTTCCACATCGTCTGCTTCTGCTTGTTGACGAGCTTGTGGTGTAGGGCGTACGTTGAAACCTACGATGAAGGCATTTGAAGCTTCCGCAAGAGTCACGTCAGATTCATTGATGGCACCGACCGCTGAGTGGACGATGGTAACTTTAACACCTTCCACGTCGATCTTTTGAAGTGAGGCAGAAAGGGCTTCAACTGAACCTTGTACGTCGGCCTTGATGATAACGTTAACTGACTTGAGCTCACCCGCTTTAAGCGTATCAAAAAGGTTTTCAAGGCTGACACGTTGGGTAGCTTGACGTTGTTTCATAAGGGCACGTTTGGCACGCTCTTCACCAGCTGCACGCGCAGATTTCATCCTCGTAAACGGCAAAGTGGTCACCCGCCATCGGTGCTTCGTTCAAACCTGTGATAGAAACTGGCGTTGATGGTCCTGCCACCTTGACACGACGACCAAGGTCATTTGTCATAGCACGGACACGACCGAAGGTATTTCCGACAACGATAGGGTCTTGCACATTCAGAGTACCTTGTTGCACAAGAAGGGTTGCGACTGCACCTTTCCCTTTATCCAAACGAGCTTCGATAACCGTACCGATAGCACGCACTGTTGGGTCTGCCTTGAGTTCTTGGATTTCAGCTACAAGGAGGACTGTTTCCAAGAGTTCATCGATATTTTGGTTGAACTTAGCTGAAATTTCGACAAACTCAGAATCCCCACCCCAAGCTGTTGACATGACACCATGCTCTGCCAATTCACCGATAACGCGTTCTGGGTTAGCACCTGGTTTATCAATCTTGTTAATGGCTACGATGATTGGAACGTTCGCCGCTTTTGAGTGGTTGATGGCTTCGATAGTCTGAGGCATAACACCGTCGTCTGCCGCTACGACCAAGATGGTGATATCGGTAACAGATGCACCACGCGCACGCATAGATGTAAAGGCCGCGTGTCCTGGTGTATCAAGGAAGGTAATCTTCTTGCCATTTTCCACGATTTGGTAGGCACCGATATGCTGAGTGATTCCACCTGCTTCACCTGTTGCAACACGAGAGTTACGAAGGGTATCTAGAAGGGTTGTTTTACCATGGTCAACGTGCCCCATGATCGTCACAACTGGTGGACGCTCAACCAATTCATCTTCATTGAGATAACCATCTTCGACGAAGAAACGCTCGATATCCGCGTTGTCCACTTCAACCTTTTGTTTGGCTTCAATACCATAATCTACCAATAGGAGTTCAATGGTGTCTCCATCTAAAGATTGGTTTTGTGTGGCCATAACACCCATCATAAAGAGTTTCTTAACGATTTCAGCTGGTTCACGTTTGATACGTTTTGCGATTTCCGCAACCGTCATACCATCTGTATACTCAAATTCTGTTGGCAATTCATGGAACTTACGCTCTGTAACAGGTTTTGGAGTCTGGTTACGGTTGTTTTGCTTGTTCCCTTTTTTATTTTTCTTATTGTTATTCCAGTTACTATTTCTTTGATTTCTCACTTGATTCTGACTACTTCGATTCTTTTGTTGTTTTCTAGGACCATCTTCTTCGTGATCATAATCGTCACGTTCTTTGTCTGGTCGAGCTTGTTTTTTACGACGTGTATCCACTGGCGCTTCTTTCGCTACAGGAGCTACTGTTACTGCTGGCTGCGTTTGTTCAGCTAGCTTAGCAGCTTCTTCAAAGATTTCCTCTGGCTCCTTGCGTTTGTTAGCTTGAGCCAAGGCTTCTTTGGCAGCTTGTGATTGTTTGAAGCGCTCCTCGCTTGAGCGTGCGTACTCTGCATTTTGCTCTGCTTTTAGGGCTGCTGCACGGGCTTTAAAGTCAACACGTGGTCCAGCTTGTTTTGGCTGGAAGTCTTGTTGCTGACGGCGATCATTGCCACGATTTCCTTGACCTTGTGGTTTCTTCCCTTGGTCATTAAATCGGCCATTGTCGCGGTTTGCTTGACCAGGTTTGCCACCATTACGGCCGTCATTTTTCGGACGGTTACCGTTTTGTTGTTGGTCACGGTTGTTGCCCTTATTTTGCTTGCGTCGCTCTGCCTGCTCTTTGGCACGCGCCTCACGCTCCGCTTTGAAGTTTCGACTCTGTGGTCTTGCGGCCACTACTTTTTCTTCCTTAGGAGCTGCAGGTGTAGCTGATTTGCTTTCTTCCTTAGTGGCAACTGGTTTAGCTGATACAGGCTTTTCTGCTTTCTTTTCTACACTTGCTTTTGGTGCTACAGGTTTTGCTTCTGCCTTAGGAGCAGGTGCAGGTTTAAAGCTAGCTGCGATTTGCTCAGCAGCAGCAGCTTCCACGCTCGATGAGTGGCTTTTCACATCCAAGCCCAACTCTTTTGCACGCGCTACAACTTCTTTACTTTCTTTTCCAAGTTCTTTTGCGATTTCGTACAATCTTTTCTTAGACAAATCATGTCCTCCTCTTCTATTCCATAAGAGACCTCATTTTCTTTGTAAATCCAGCATCTGTCACAGCCAAAACCTTTCGCGATTTTCCGACTGCTATGCTTAATTCCAGTGTTGAAAACACGGTTATAACTTCTACTTGATAATAGTCACTTTTATCTTGAATCTTCTTGGTTAGATTGGGACCAGCATCATGAGCTAGAAAGACTAGCTTGGCTTTCTGGTCTTGAATGGCCTTGACCACCAATTCCTCACCCGATATAATCCTGCCTGCTCGTTGAGCAAGTCCCAAGAGATTGCTTATCTTTTGCTTATTCAAGTCCTAACTCTCTTCTTTTTTTACTTTGTGATCCACATAGGCGATCAACTCGTCATAAAAGCTTTCTTCAACTTCCATGTTAAAGCTGCGGTTAAAGACTTTCTTCTTTTTAGCCTCTAGGGCTTCTGCATTGTCTAGCTTGATATAAGCGCCGCGGCCATTGGCCTTGCCTGTCGGATCGATAAAGACCTGTCCTTCTTTGTTCTTGACAATGCGGAGCAAATCACGCTTGTCAATTACTTCGTTGGATACAACAGACTTGCGCAAAGGGATTTTTTTCTTGTTTTCATCTTTCCCTCCTCTAGCAGCTTTTATTCTTCAATCAATTCGTCCGCAACTGCGTAATCAACTTGACCTGCTTCTTCCATAGCTTCAAACTCACTGGCAGACTTGATATCGATACGGTAACCCGTCAAGTGAGCTGCCAAGCGAACGTTTTGTCCACGACGACCGATGGCAAGAGAAAGCTTGTTATCAGGTACAACGACCAAGGCACGTTTGCTGTCGTTTTCATCAAAGATAACTTGGTCAACCTCTGCAGGTGCGATGGCATTGTAGATAAACTCGGCTGGATCCGCTACCCACTCGATAACGTCAATGTTTTTCTTCAACAGGAATCATACGGTCGCTCTTGGCATCGTAGCGAGCTGGGTGGAACTTGCTAGTGATTTTTCTTGATGTTCGCTCCACCACGACCAACGATTGTCCCGATAGCGTCCACGTTTGGATTGTGGCTACGAACAGCAACCTTGGTACGGTCACCTGCTTCACGAGCTACGCTCATGATTTCAACAGTTCCGTCATACACTTCTGGAATTTCTTGCTCCATCAAACGTTTGATCATTTCTGGATGGCTACGACTGACAAAGACGTTGACACCACGAGGATTGTCTTCAACCTTGTAAACATAAACTTCGATACGATCGTGGGAAGCAAAGACTTCTCCAGGGATTTGGTCTTGTTTTGACAATTGAGCTTCGATGCTACCAAGGTTGACATAGATGAAACGGTTGTCAAAACGTTCTACTGTACCAGACATGATTTCTTGCTCATGTTCTTTGTAAGTATTATAAGTGATGGCACGTGTTTGCTTGCGCATTTTTTCCATGATGGTTTGTTTGGCAGATTGGGCTGCTACACGACCAAACTCAGCAGGTGCTTCTTCAAACTTAATCTTGTCACCAAGCTCATAGGCTGAATTAATGGCAAGAGCATCTTTCAAGCTGATTTCCAAACGGCTATCAAATACTTCATCAACCACTTCACGAACAGTATAGACAGTAAAGTCACCAGTCTTTTCATTGAAGTCGATGGCTACGCTATCTGACTGACCATAGCGTCTACGATAAGCGGAACGAAGCGACTCTACTACTGCGTCGATGATGTCTTCTTTTTTGATTCCCTTGTCTTCTTCCAAAATGCGGAAGGCCTCTAGCATTTCTTTACTCATGTTTTCTTCACTTTTGAATCCTCAAAAGCTATCCTTTCTTTTCTATAATTTTACTGCTAAACGTGCTTTTGATACTAAACTGTATGGAATTTGGACGGTTTTCTTACGTGTTTTGTCCATATATTCCATAGTCAACTCATCCTCTTCAAAGGCCAACAAAGTTCCTTCAAAGACTTTTTGCTTATCGATAGCTTGGTAGAGCCCGACATGGATGTATTTCCCAACCGCTCCAGCGACGGCATCCTTGGTTTTCAAAGGACGTTCCAAGCCTGGACTGGTGATTTCTAGGAAATATTGTTCTGGGAAGGGATCGGGCTTGATGGTGTCTAGGACAGGACTGATGATTTCTGTCAGGTCTGCCGTGTCGTTCAAGGTAATTCCTTCAGGTTTATCTACAAATACTGAGAATCATGTCACTGCCAATCTTTCCATACTCGATATCCACGAGTTCAAAAGGTGCTTGGATGACAGGTTCTACAACTTCTCTGACTAATTCTACGATTGTTGCGATTATGTCCACCTCCTCATAAGCAAGAGGCGAAGATATTTCCCCGCCTCTCTTTCTCATATTCTAACTATCAGTATAGCACGTTTGCCAACTTATGTAAAGCAAAAGCACTTATACAGCCTGATTTCAAGCTATTTCTTAAAATTCTGCCTCAACTCGGTAGATCACTTGACCCTTGTTGGAGAATTTTTGCTCATATTCCGTCATGACATTGCCTTCAAAATCACTGGCATGTAAGTCCAACCAAACCCCATTGAGTTTCATCCCATACTGAGAAAAACTCACCAAACTGTACTCAAACAAGCCACGATTGTCTGTCTTGAAATGGATTTCCCCATTCTCAGGCAAGATGCGCTTGAAAGTATCCAAGAAACTCTTGTAGGTCAGACGGCGTTTTTCATGGCGTTTTTTAGGCCAGGGATCCGAAAAATTTAGGTAGAGACGATCAATCTCACCGTCTTCAAAGTAGTCTGTCAAATCCGAACCATCTACCCACAACAACTTGATGTTAGGCACTCCAACTTCTAATACCTTATCCAAGGCATAACTCAAGACCGACTTTTGGATGTCAATCCCGATATAGTTGATGTCAGGGTTTTGTTTGGCCATTCCAGATACGAAGGCCCCTTTCCCACTTCCAACTTCTACATGAATAGGATGATCATTTCCAAACAAATCTCGCCATTTCCCCTTTAGCTTCCAAGGGATTGAGGACAACATACTGAGGATTAGCCTCTAGTAACTCTGTCGCCCCTTTACGATTTCTTACTCTCATCTTCTCTTTCCATACTTGTCACGGAAGATACGCAAGGCATAAATCTCCCGGTTTACATTATCTAAATCTTGATTTACAAAGTATTTGGTAATCTGGCTCAAGTAAGAATACTGCCCGTACCAATACAATTTATCTAACACTGTCTGATTGTACTTATAACCGTAGTCTCTCAACCATTGACGCCACTGATGATCTGGAATGTAGTGGCATAGCAAATGCGCCACATCAAACATACGATCCGTCAGACGAACCGAATCCCAATCCACTAGATAAACGAGCCCACTCTCTGTCTCAATCCAATTACTATGGCGAAGGTCCCCATGCACAATCGTTGCATAATCTTCTCTAAAGCCTGGAACTGTTCTGCGCAAATCATCAATCACCGAATTTAAGTACTGATGTCGTTTCAAGACTTCAGGTGCTTCTTGCCTCCAAGACTGCAACAAATCTACTGGCGTCTCCATGGTATATCCTAAACGGCTCAACTGCTTCATCAAGGGACGTGAGCGGTGGAGACGCGTCAAGATATTGATAATTTGCTTGCGGTTCATGTCGTGCGGGGTCAAGATTTTGCCCGTCAACCATTCTTGGGCACACATATCACGACCGTCCGCTAAACGACGAGTCCATAGTAATTGAGGAGCGATTTGTTCTCTGGCTAGGCCAGGTAGGATTGGAGAGGTGTTCATTTTTACAAAGACGCGCTTCCCATCAGGGTAGCTTCCCATATAAGCCTTGCCACTCTTCCCAGGTATAGGGGTCAGCGTTAGCTCATTATCACCCAAGTCCATTTCTTTCCTCCGTATAAAGTTTCCTTACTATTCTACTAGTTTTTGGTCTATTCGTCAACCGCTTCACACCCGATTCCCAAAGAAAAGCATCTCAATTGATTCAGGCTATCATTATAGCTTAAAGAAGGCAAGCACCGTCTTTCTGCTTACCTTTTCATGATCTTTAGAAATAAGTTAAAAGTGGCAAACTGTTGTAAGACATGTGGACTAGAATAGAAACCCACAAATTTTGGCTCTTTTTGTAAGCAAAGCCCAGCAACAAGCTCCCAAGTAGATAATAGAAAAACGAAGGCACATCATAAGGTTCATGCATGAAAGAAAAGAGAGAGGAAGTCAGTACAAGCCCTAACCAAGAATTTTCAAATATAGCCCCCTGAAGAAGTCCTCTGAACATGAGTTCCTCCTGGATTGGTCCCAAAACTGTAACACTTACAATAAGGAAAGCGGAAGTCCTTTACTCGTTTCCTCAAGGTGTTGAGCCGAGGCACCAGAAGCAACTGAGAAAAAAGCATGATAGCCTATATTTGCCAGCACCGTGAGAAGAAAGATTCCAATGAACAGCAAGAGTTGTTTCTTGCTTAAAATCCCAAAAGAAATCATATCAAACCATCTCGCATAGCCAAAACTAAGGAAAAGCAAGAGACTCTTTATAATAATGAATGTGTACTGGTGTTGAAAATAATCCCCTTGATTAATGGAATAACCCGCTGCACCAACGATTGCAAATACTAAAAATCCCAAAAACAAGGCATGACACTTATTGAAAATGGCCATAAAGCTATCCTCCTCAACAAACAAACTTTCCTACAAGTCATCCTTTAGCTCTAGTCTTTCCAAAACAAACCATTTTAGTAACCAAAATCCGATAACATAACCAGCTCCTAAGAATATAGCCATAAAAGCTAACATGGGATTCAGGGAAGAAAAGACCGCCGCAGATACAAAGGTTAACACAAAAACATTAAAGGCAATGGTGTCAGAAGACAAGACTAGAATATAAGGTGTCAGCCAATCTAAAGTTTTTGAATCTAGGAAAAATAAGTGTTTATACATGATGAACTCCTCTATGGCTGAAAAGTAAACCTTTTGGTTTTTTCACCCCAAGACCCTATGTAGAAAAGTCAGCAAAAATGGTAATGTCGCTACGATATTATTGATAACATGCACCGCATAGGATGGATAAATGCTCTTGGTATAGCGGGTCAAACCAGCAAAGATGATTCCAACTGTTGCAAAGACGAAGATATCTAACAGACTAGGCAGGCTTGAAAAATGAGGGAGAGCAAATAAAATGGACGGAAGAAGCAAATCAAGACCAAATCGCGAATGCTTAAAGAAAGCGTGTTGCAGTAATCCTCTATAGATTAACTCTTCCATCAGTGGAACCAGAAAGAACAGGGCTATATAAATACCTAGCTCTGCAAAGTTAGTCCCACTATAACCAATCAATACAGCCCAACCTTCCGCAGTTGACTGAACATGTTTAGCTGTCTGAACGTTAAAAGAGATCTGGAACACTACCACTAATACTGTCAAAATCGAATACCAAAGCCATTTTTTTCTTGGAATGCGAAAGAGATAACCATGGCCTGTCTTAACAAGAATCCAAATCATGACTCCAATAAAAAGTAAACTCAAGAGATTTCGAATCCAGAAAAAATTTCCTACCTGAGAAGAAAATTGCCAATAGTTTTGGACGATAAGCGTCAGCTGAGAAAGACCAAATACGAAAAATAGGTAGGATAAAATTGCACTTGTTTTGAATAGAAGCTGATACTTTTTCATAGAAATTCTTCCTCATTTCTTATATTTCAGCCTATATTCCACATAAATGAAAACCTGCTCCTATATAACCAAGGTCACGATAACCACGCGGGCAGTACCCACTTACTGGGAAAGGACCTGAATTTTTTAATATAGAAGGGTAAGAACCAAATGGACTGTCCTGATAAGCATACCCTCTATAAATACCAGATACATCCCCACCCTCTATACAAGCAAGCATTTCAGTATCCATAATTTCAAATTGTTCCATCATTTTTTTGTATTCATGACAAATACTCCTTTTTTTTATTTTTTTAATTTTTTTGTCCTGTTGCAACTTTGACAAGTTTAGTATATCACTGTTTATTATATTTTTTTCATCCAAATCTTGAATTGTTAAAAAAATTTAAAAAGCAAGCATTAAAAACATACTTGCCCTTTCACTTTTGTCTATAGGCAAATTCTAGCCATATGTTATTACAAACAAATAATATCATTGCACCTGTTTACCATCTATTTTTATTTATGAATTTTTTGTTTCACTTTAATCATTACAGAAGCCATAAAAAACGCGGCAGCTAGCCGAATCAGTTGGTAACTTTCTTCCTCGCCTGTTTTCGGTAATAATTTTTCATTCGAAGTAATAGACTCGCTTACATAATCAGCGCCCTTAACATCGGTTAAAGGAGTTTTATTTTCTTGAGCAGCATCAAAAATAAGTTTGAGAGTTTCCAATTGATTCTTATTGTCTAACATTGCTAAATCGCCAGATTGAGTAGTTTTAGCTTTAGAAGTTGAGTTTATACTCTCCACTTTCCCACTATTTTCACTATTAGAATTGGGATTATCATTGGATATTTTCATTTCGGTTCTTTTTTCATCACTCATACCTTTGCTTTCACTTACAACTTTATCACTAGTACTCATGCTGTCATTTCTGGTTTTCTCATCATGCACATTTTCAGTTACTGTATCCTCAGAAGATGCTACTGTCTCTGTTTGTTTAGGTGAGTTTCTCGAGTACATATGATCATACACCTGTTGTGCAGTTGCTCCGCCACCAACCCATCCAGATATCGGATGTCCATTTCTTAAATACAAAATTGTTGGTGTTCCTGGAATACCGACTTTTTTAAATAGAAACTCTCTCGCTTCCCCGTCAAAATCTTTACCATCCAAATCATAATACTCTAACTTCTTTCAATCAGGTTATTAAATTCTTTCAATTCAGGAGAAAATTGACGACAATGAGAGCATGTTTTTCTACCAAAATATATAGTATGTTCCAATTGGTCCCCGGTAAAAGATTGACGAACGGCTTCAATATCTATCTTTTTAAATTCCGCAACATTCTGCTCATACTCCTCGGGAGTTACAACGGAAGGTTTATGCTCCACATTTTCCTTAGCCGATGGCAAATCTGGTGCCACAAGAGAACTATCATTCGCCTGGATAGATGAAGTAGTCTGTTCTTCTGCATATACAGCACCTGTAGTAATAGATGCAAATACAAGTGGTACAAGTAATAGCGATTTTATCTTTTGTTTCTTCATAAGAATACTCCTTTACATTTGTTGTCTTTATCTTACCTTATTTAAGATTACAAATTCATATAAATCTTAAATGGTCATCGAAACATCTTGAATTGCAAAATTTTCATTATAAAAAGGGTAAGTATTTCAAAAACACTTACCCTTTTTATACTTCATTAACTTCTACTTTTTTTATAATACTTCAATCCCCAAATGAGCAGAAGCATGATAATCAAGCAGAGAATAGCGCCAATGTAGACAATTAATTGCTGATAGGATTCTGTTGCTGTGATACCTCTGTACAAACAAATAATACACATAAAGCCTGTCAAGCCGATGAACATAAGTTGATTGATTCTAGGACTAACCAGATCATCATCTTCAAACTCTCTTATACTCATTTCCCTAGTGAGATAAACAGTAACCAAAATAGAATCCAAGTTAATAATCGCTAAAAGAAATTGGAAAACCAAGGAAAAATTTAAAAACTGACGAGATAAAAATAGATAAGTAGAGACAAGTAAGGGCACCTGACCTAGGAACAATCTCACTAAGAATACTTTTGCGTTTTTGTTGCAAATATTTTTTTCCATACCTAAACTCCATTACAATTAAATGATATCTAATCATTTTTCTAAAAATTTGATAACTTTTTGTGAAGTGTTTTGGAAGAAACAACTCTATGATTGGTGATATCTAGATAATCACCTGGACAACCAAGAACATATTTCCCATAACCAGCGAATCCTCCTACAACTGTTCCAATCAGACTAAACCTGATATTAGTTGCAAGAAAAGTATTAAGAGCCACCATTAGAATGCGCACATGATTATCCAACCAAACCATATAATTTTTTGAAAAGTTACCTCTTCCCAACCTCCGAAACCTCCTTCAACTTTCGCAAAAAAATTTCGGTATCCATAATCTCAAATTGTGACATCATTTAATATTGTTAATCTAAACAGTAATAGTATCCATTTCCCTATTTTTTAAGATTTTTTGTCCAATATTATGTCATATTGGTTACTTACATATACTACAAGAATGATAAACAGTTATAACAGATATGAACTAAAATAGCCACCGATAGATTTTGACTCTTTTTATAAGCAAAGCCCAGCATGAAACCTCCAAATAGATAATAAATAAACGAAGGAAAATCATAAGGTGCATGCAGGAAAGAGAAGAGAGAGGCAGTCAGTACAAGACCCAACCAAGAATTTTCAAAAACCGCACCTTGAAGGATTCCTCTGAAAACAAATTCCTCCAGAATAGGCCCAAAAACTGTCGCGCTTGCAATAAAGGATAAGGAAATTCCTGTACTAGAAGCCTCAAGGTGTTGATATCCTGCACCAGAAGAAACTGTAAAAAAATTATGATAACCTATATTTACTAGCACGCAAAGAAGAAAGCTTCCAATAAAAAGTAGAACTTCTTTTTTCGTTAATCTTCTTAGCGAAACCATATCAAACCATTTCGCATAGGCAACACTCAGTGAAATCAAGAAAGTCTTTGTGATAATAAATATGTGCTCGTTTTGAAAAAAATCTCCTTGATTGATGGTGTAACCTACTGTAGTAACTATTATAAAGACTAAAAATCCAACAAACACGGCATGACATTTATTAAACAGGTTTGAGTTCTACGCTTAAATAAGCTTCAATTTCTCCTCGCTCAGCTTCAGATAAGTACTTGTATGATTGATTTGTGGTAGAATAGTTTGTGGTAGAATAGTTTGTGGACATGTTCTTCTCCCTTTATACTGTTTTTCGCAACTCTAGTATATCAGATGAACATGTCTTTTGTGTTGCACTTCATTTTACAACAGAGCGAATATATTTAATTGTAAAAGTACCAATTATGATATTTTTCGCTCTGCAGAATAGAAACATCATTTGCTTTCAAATAATGATTAACACAATCATATTTATTTGTTACAAAGATTTCTTTAACTACCTCCTCTCTCAGGCTACATAAGCGTTCTATTCGTATGTCCTATATTTTATGAACAGTAGCCACCATTTATATTTTCATACTTCCATCCTACCAAATAAATAATAAAAACAGACAATTCTACTTTCAATTGTGTACCCTTTCGCTCCACTTCCATTATAGAATCATCCTGACTACTATAGGATTGACTGACTTCTCATGATTAGTTGTTACTATGCTTTCAGCTATCATCAGAATCTCACCTCAATATATAAGTTATACCTCTTTCCTCATTACTATCGACCTATTTGAACTTTAGAATTCAGAAATCCCTCATCTACTATCCCTTCCTCTTCCTACTACCTCATGATTATCCTGCTTACAAGTAACTGTTTAGCCCACCAGTAGCAGGTGCTCACGGAGAACTTACACCTCAGATGAGATACTTGACCTGCTCGTCGTACCCAAATAATTAGGCTAGTCAAAAACTCATTTTTAGGAAAAATAATGCGAATCTCACTACAATAAAACGCATAATATCAAGGTTGTTCAATGCCTGATAATATGCGTTTTTCTGATTTTAAAGACTTTTCCCAGCCTCTTTGATTATTATATTGTACAAATTAGTTAAATTAAGATTATGAAATTAAACTAATTTGAAATGATTTTAACATCTTTTATACTCTCTAAAAACACCTCTGTAATACATCATAATACCTAATACAGCAATAAATTTATGAATAATAGTATTTGATCCGAATAAAATGTTTAGGACCATAGTCGTCATTATAAAACTAATTGCAAATATAAAATAACGCTTCATTTATACCTCAACTAACTGTATCGTAGCAAAAAGCTCCAGTTCCCCCAAGAAACCCTACAATAGCTCCACCAGGTCCAAAACCAGCACCACCCAAAATAGTAGAACCAAGTGTACCAATAATACATCGTGCAGCATCTAAACCACCATTAATGATAGTTAGTTCGCTCGTATCAACTGTATCAAATTTTTCTAAAAATATCAAATGTCATAATTATAATTCCTTAAAATTTTTGTTTTAGCTAAAAATTATTACATGCAAAAACTTGCATATCCTACTAGCACTCCTCCAAGTGCTCCCCAAGGTCCTGCTGCAGCACCAAGACTTCCTATACCAACTACACCTTCAAAGCATGAAACTCCACCTTCAATATTGGATAGCATTACTTCATCCATTACTTCAAATTGTTCCATCATTTTTAGATTCATGACAAATACTCCTTTTTTTATTTTTTTAATTTTTTTGTCTTGTTGCAACTTTGACAAGCTTAGTATATCATTGTTTTTTTAAAAATTTTTTTCATCCAAATCTTGAATTGTCATCGAAACGTCTTGAATTGCAAAAAAACTTCATTATAAAAGGATGAGTATTTCAAAAAAATACTCACCCTTTTATACTTCATTAACCTCTACTTTTTATAATACTTCAAACCCCAAATAAGCAAAAGCATGATAAGCAAGCATAGAACCGCGCCAATATAAGCGATTAGTTGTTGGTAAGATTCTCCTGCTGTGATACCTCTATACAAACAGATAATAGACATAAAGCCTGTCAAGCCGATGAACATGAGTTGATTAGTTCTAGGACTAACCAAATCATCATCTTCAAACTCTCTTATCTTCATTTCCCTAGTGAGATAAACAGTAACCAAAATAGAAGCTAAATTAATAACCACTAAAAGAAATTGGAAAACCAAGGAAAAATTTAAAAATTGACGAGATAGAAATAGATAAGTAGAGACAAGCAAGGGTATCTGTCCGAACAACAACCTCACTAAGAATACATTGCTTTTTGTTGCAAATATTTTTTTCATTACTATCTCCTTCCCTATGCTAACAGGTGAGTGCACCACCAATCCCACCTAGTACAGCACCAATTGCACCTGTTCCTATAGCATATGGTCCCAATAGAAATGTCGAACCATAAGTTGTTGCATACCCATCAATTGCGCCATACGCAATCCCTGCTGCACAACTAATTGTTCTTCCCCAATCAATATCTCCACCTTCAACGCAAGCAAGCATATCAGTATCCATAATCTCAAATTGTGACATCATTTTTGTATTCATGACAAATACTCCTTTTTTTATTTTTTTAATTTTTTTAATTTTTGTCCTGTTGCAACCTTGACAAGTTTAGTATAACATTGCTTTTTTTAATTTTTCACCCAAATCTTGAATTGTCATCGAAACATCTTGAATTAGCTTTTTATTTCAAATCACACCTATAGATTTTTAAAGAAAGATAGTTTCTAATCACTTTTTTTACCATTCAGGAAGTTTCAATGACAATTCAAGATTTTATAAAATATGAACTTAGTATCATGGTATAATAAATTTATATTTTATATGAAAGGATTTGCCAATGACTTCTTATAAACGTACATTTGTTCCTCAAATAGATGCTAGAGACTGTGGTGTCGCTGCCTTAGCCTCGATTGCCAAATTCTATGGTTCAGATTTTTCTCTAGCTCACTTGAGAGAACTTGCAAAGACCAATAAAGAAGGGACGACTGCTCTTGGCATTGTAAAAGCCGCTGATGAAATGGGCTTTGAAACAAGGCCTGTTCAAGCAGATAAAACGCTCTTTGATATGAGCGATGTCCCCTATCCATTTATCGTTCACGTTAACAAAGAAGGGAAACTCCAACATTACTATGTTGTCTATCAAACAAAGAAAGACTATCTGATTATTGGTGATCCTGATCCTTCTGTAAAAATCACCAAAATATCAAAAGAACGCTTTTTCTCTGAATGGACTGGAGTAGCTATTTTTCTAGCTCCCAAACCCAGCTATCAACCCCATAAAGATAAAAAGAATGGTCTACTGAGCTTCCTCCCTCTGATTTTCAAACAAAAATCTCTCATTGCTTACATTGTTCTCTCAAGCTTATTAGTCACTATTATCAATATCGGTGGTTCTTATTATCTCCAAGGAATCTTGGATGAGTACATTCCAAATCAGATGAAATCAACTTTAGGAATTATCTCAATTGGTCTAATTATCACCTATATCCTCCAACAAGCCATGAGCTTCTCCAGAGATTATCTCCTAACTGTTCTGAGTCAGAGATTAAGCATTGATGTAATTTTGGCCTATATTCGCCATATCTTTGAACTTCCTATGTCTTTCTTTGCGACACGTCGTACAGGGGAAATCATTTCACGATTCACAGATGCCAACTCTATTATAGATGCCTTAGCTTCTACCATTCTCTCTCTTCTTCTTGATGTTTCCATTCTGATCCTTGTAGGGAGTGTCTTACTGGCACAAAATCCTAACCTCTTTCTTCTTTCTCTTATTTCTATCCCTATTTACATATTCATCATCTTTTCTTTTATGAAGCCTTTTGAAAAATGAACCACGATGTCATGCAAAGCAATTCTATGGTTAGTTCTGCTATTATCGAAGATATCAACGGGATCGAAACCATCAAGTCACTCACAAGTGAAGAAAATCGCTACCAAAATATTGACAGTGAATTTGTCGATTATTTGGAAAAATCCTTTAAACTTACTAAATATTCTATTTTACAAACTAATTTAAAGCAAGGAACAAAGTTAGTTCTTAATATCTTTATCCTATGGCTTGGTGCTCAATTAGTCATGTCGAGTAAGATTTCTATCGGTCAGCTGATTACCTTTAATACACTTCTTTCTTACTTTACAACTCCTATGGAAAATATTATCAACCTACAAACTAAACTCCAATCTGCGAAGGTTGCTAATAACCGCTTGAACGAGGTCTACTTAGTCGAATCTGAATTTCAAGTTCAAGAAAATCCTGTTCATTCAAATTTTTTGATGGGCGATATTGAATTTGATGACCTTTCTTATAAGTATGGTTTTGGGCGAGATACCTTAACAGATATCAATCTAACGATTAAAGAAGGTGATAAGGTTAGCCTAGTTGGAGTTAGTGGTTCTGGTAAAACAACTCTAGCCAAAATGATTGTCAACTTCTTTGACCCTTACAAAGGACAGATTACCATCAATCATCAGGATATTAAAAATATTGATAAAAAAATCTTGCGACGTCATATTAATTACCTGCCCCAACAAGCCTATATCTTTAATGGCTCTATCTTGGAAAACTTAACCTTGGGCGGTAATAGTATGATTAGCCAAGAAGATATTCTAAAAGCTTGCGAATTAGCTGAAATCCGTCAAGATATTGAAAGAATGCCTATGGGCTATCAAACTCAACTTTCTGATGGAGCAGGTCTGTCAGGAGGACAGAAGCAACGAATCGCCCTCGCTCGTGCTCTTTTAACTAAATCTCCTGTTTTAATACTAGATGAAGCTACTAGTGCTCTTGATGTTTTGACTGAGAAAAAGGTTATAGATAATCTTATGTCCCTAACTGATAAACCATTCTCTTTGTAGCCCATCGTCTAAGTATAGCCGAACGGACTAACCGTGTCATTGTTCTTGACCAAGGGAAAATCATTGAAGTTGGTAGTCATCAAGAGTTAATACAGGCGCAAGGCTTCTACCATCATCTATTCAACAAATAAGGAGAATGTTATGAATCCTAATCTTTTTAGAAGCGTCGAGTTTTATCAGAGACGTTACCATAATTATGCGACAGTATTGATCATACCACTTTCATTACTGTTTACTTTCATCTTAATTTTCTCCCTTGTTGCCACAAAAGAAATTACCGTTATGTCACAAGGAGAAATTACCCCTACAAGTGTCATTGCATCCATTCAGTCAACTAGTGATAATACTATCTTAGCTAATCATTTAGTGGCAAATCAAGTAGTTGAAAAAGGTGACTTACTCATCAAATACTCTGAAACAATGGAAGAAAGTCAGAAAACTGCCTTAGAAACTCAGTTACAAAGACTTGAGAAGCAAAAAGAAGGACTTGGAATTTTGAAACAAAGCTTAGAAAAAGCGACTGATCTTTTTTCTGGTGAGGATGAGTTTGGCTACCATAATACCTTTATGAATTTTACTAAACAAGCTCATGATATTGAACTAGGTATCTCAAAGACTAACACTGAAGTTTCAAATCAAGCCAATCTTGCTAATAGCAGTTCATCAGCTATTGAACAAGAAATCACAAAAGTTCAACAACAAATTGGAGAATATCAAGAGCTGAGAGATGCTATCATAAACAAAAGAGCGCGCTTACCGACTGGCAATCCACACCAGTCAATTTTGAATCGTTATCTTGTAGCCTCTCAAGAACAAACACAAGAAACTGCAGATGAGCCATTTTTATCTCAAATCAATCAAAGTATTGCAAATCTTGAATCATCCATCGCAAATCTCAAAATTCAGCAAGCTGGTATCGGAAGTGTAGCAACTTATGATAATAGTTTAGAAACCAAAATTGAAGTACTCCGCACTCAATTTTTACAAACAGCTTCTCAGCAACAACTAGCTGTGGAAAATCAACTAACAGAATTAAAAGTACAACTAGATCAAGCGACACAGCGCTTGGAAAATAATACCTTAACCGCTCCAAGTAAAGGTATCGTTCATCTGAACAGCGAATTTGAAGGTAAAAATAGAATTCCAACTGGTACAGAAATTGCTCAAATATTCCCTGTCATCACAGATACAAGAGAAGTACTAATCACTTACTACGTATCTTCTGACTATCTACCTCTACTAGATAAAGGACAAACTGTAAGATTAAAACTTGAGAAGATTGGAAATCACGGCATTACCATCATCGGCCAACTTCAGACAATTGATCAAACTCCTACCAGAACAGAGCAAGGCAATCTCTTTAAATTAACCGCTCTTGCAAAACTATCTAATGAGGATAGTAAACTCATCCAATATGGCTTACAAGGTCGCGTCACTAGTGTAACTGCAAAGAAAAACATATTTTGATTATTTCAAAGATAAAAATTTTTAACACATTCTGATTAATTTTTCAGATAACACTCTATAACTATTTATTATCTTATAAAACAGGAGAATCATAGCATGGATAAGAATCAAAACCTAACTTCATTTCAAGAACTAACAACTACTGAACTCAACCAAATTATAGGCGGAGGATGGTGGGAAGATTTCTTATATAACATTAATAGATATGCTTATAACATCGCACAAGAACTTCATCATCCAATACAACTATAAAAAAATAAGACCGAGAAACAAGCACTCTCGGTCTTATTTTTCATCATTCTGTATGTATCATAGTAAGCACATGACGAAAGACTTGATCTTGACAGGTGGTATTGAGACTAGCATTGGGATAACTTTCAACAGTCTTCATGACGGTATAGAGACCAACACCTCGGCCCTCCCCTTTAGAACTAACTCCAAAAGAGAAGATTTCAGAAATATCGATGCCCTCTTCTTTGATGGAGTTTTCAATGATAAAGGTCTCTTGTGCCCCATTTTTTAAAAAGGCAATTGAAACGTGAGGTTGACCAGCCTCTGCACTAGCTTCAATAGCATTGTCACAAAGGATAGATACGATGGTTAAAAAATCAAGCAGACTCATCCCCTCAACTTGAATCTCCTCAGGAACTTCGACATTAAAGACAATATCCTTTTCTCTTGCTTTTATAAATTTTCCTGCTAAGAGACTTTTGAGGGCACGATCCCGAATATTCACCAGTCGGCCCAGGTCATATTTATTGTCCTGCAATTTCTGGCTGGAGTTCTTTAAAACGGAGTTGTAGACCTCTTTTATCTGCTCCATATCCTCCTCTTCAATACCTAGGCGTAAGCTGGTCAAGAGGTTGGTATAATCATGACGAAAGCTCCGTACTTCCTTGTAAAGTTCCTCTATATGTTGACTATACCGCTCCGTATCTCTGTAGCGCAAGGCCTGCTCTTGGTTCAGTTTTTCCTGAAGTTTTTCCTTCAAATAGGTATCCAATTTCTTGATAATACCCATAAAAAAGAGTAGGTAAAACACTAGGATCAGATGGCGAACTATCTTTGATTGAATGCTTTGTTCATATTCAAAAAAAGACAGACTTTCCATGACTAGATAGTAACCCCCCATTATCCAGTTAATTTTAGTTAGGGACTTTTGAAAATCTTTATCTAGAATCTCCCTTCTCAAACTAGTAAAATCATAGTCCAACCATTTCAAAAAAGCTAGAGAAATGAAGAAATTGAAAATTATTATACATAACCCAGTAAATGAGTAGCTATCATATACTTGCCCTTGTCCCAAAAATGGAAGCACAAAATAGGAGACTCCTCTATAAAAGAGATTCACTAATATCATTGGAAAGAGACCATAAAAGAAAAGGAGTTTTTTAGGAAGCCCTCTTAACAATAAGAAAGACAAGCCTATGCCGTACAAGGGTTCCATAAAATAAGATAGGTAAGTATTTCCTACTATATAGCTAATCGTTACAAAAACAAAGGCAGACAGTATCTTAAAAAGAAAAGCCTTAAAAATCCTCTCGAAAGTAAGATTAATTCCATCCACCTTAAAGAAAATGACAATTTCTAGCCCATTAGTAATAAGTGTATACAACAATATCCAAGCAATATTCATAAACTCTCCTAGCTCAGTGTAAGTTATTGATAGCCTCAGACACTTCCCTGACCTTATAACGCGCGATTAGACAGCTTCCCCCATTGGGAAAGAAAAGGAGTTTTTCTTTCTTATCCAAATGAACCACATTGGTAGGATTGATGAGAAAAGAGCGGTGGCACTGCAAGAGACGGGACTCCTGCTTGAGAACCTCCTCTAGGCTCGCCGTAAATTCCAGCCTATCCGTCTTGGTATAGAGAATAACACGATGGGGTCTTGGGGACGTTTCGAGATAGTAAACCTCTTTAAAAGGATACTGGAATTGAGCAAATTTTGATTTAAAGTAAAAGCAATCTTCCGCCAGGCTTTTGCTGTCTTGACTATCGGCATAGAGAAGAGCTGTCTCGATACGAGACTCAAACTCCTCTGCCGACAAGGCCTTATCAATGTAGTCCAAAGCTGATACCTGGTAGCGAAAGGACAGGGGCATAAACTCCGAGTGAGTCGTCACAAAGACAATCAGGGCATAAGGATCTCGATCCCGAATCTTTCTTGCCACTTCTAGGCCTTTCATCTCCTCATTTCGAATCTCAATGTCCAAAAAGAAAAGCTGATGTGCTCCCTTCTCATGCACCTCTGCCAGCAGTTGGTCTGGCTTGCCAAAAACTTCAAAAGAACTCGGAGTGATATGATGTTCCTTCAAGAGTTTCTCAATCACCGTTTCAATCCTAGCTTGTTGGGAGAAATCATCTTCTAAAACAAATATTCTCATCTTCTTACTCTCCTTGTTTCAACCATCTTTGGCGAATATCTCTATAGCGACGTCTGGCATACTGAACAGCATATCGACCTTCTTCTCCAAGAAAAAGAGTCTTTGATTGGATATCCATGGATTCTACTCGTTCAAGGTTGACCAGACAATTTCGATGACATCTCGTCAAGGTTTCTCCATATTGTTTTTCAAGATTGCTTAAATTTTGAAATAGATCAAGCTAGCGTTTTCTGTAACAATCTGCACGGTATGGGCTTTGTTTGGATGCGTTTGGATATAGTAGATATCCTTTATGTTTAATTTGAAAATTTCTTTCTCTTTTTGGATGATAATGTAGCTCATGGATAAAACCTCCTAAAAAGAGGATAGCATAAGTCTAGAAACTATTTTTCACCAAATCCTAAACTGTTCTCAAAAATTCCTAAAGTGTCGAATCATTCGCAAAAATAGCTATGATAACCTTACAATTATTTTATCATAAAAATCCTGCAATTACCATTCAGGAAATTTCAATGACAATTAAAGATTTGAAGGTAAAAAAAGAGTTAAAAGTGATAAGCTCTAATTATAGAAAGAAAATCACTTGAAACAACTTTAGAACCAGCACAAAGGAGGCATTCTCATGACGGTTACAGACCCAATCAAAAAAGCTCAGACACTGATAACTGAGTTAAACAAAGCCTACCAAATCTGCAAACAGGCAACAGCTGATGATGTCCGCTTTCAGGAGCAGCTGGACAGTATCCTTGACTTTCTCTCTAAAACTGAGACAGTGGATAATCGATTCTTGATTGAGCTGGAAAAATTTTACCAGACTTCCAGTCTTCTCCTGGGTCTCAGCGCTCTCAATCCAGATGCTCCTACTCGCGCTGCTTGGCGGGCCTATGACCGTTTCCACTTTGACCAAGTCAAAACCAAGCTAAGTCTCTACGGACCAACTATTATCTTGTAGAAAATAAAAGAAGCTGAGACAGAACTCAACTTCTTTTTTAGTGTCCTATAAGTAAGATTAATCCTGCATCTGACGTTTTACCTGATAAGGCAAATACAAGATTTGTAAGACCAGTGCAGCTCCAAGCAGGGCTAGAAGGGCTAGTTTTTCTTGGAGGGTAATCAAACCAACTATCAGTTGAACCATTAAAACAAAACCTGTCAATCCTCGGATAACTTCCTGTAGTCCCTTCTCTTTTTCACCCTTTTCTAAAGGAAAGAGCTGGGTCAAATACTGGTAGTCAAAAGCACGATAGAGAGCCAACAACTGGAAGAGCATAAGGTAATTAAACAGGACAACTACTGCTGTCGCAATCCAGGACTGCTCGATAAAGATCAGAGCTAACAAGGACAGGAGCAAGAGACGGAGACTGAGGGCAAAGAGGTCTCCATTTCGCAGATAAGAACGAAGATAGAGGTTTTGCCAGATCTTGCCAGGTACCTTCTGAACAGCATTTAAGATAAAGTCTAGATAAGCGCGACGCTTAACATTGTTTGAAACGCCCTTGACCTGAGTAAAGAGGGCAAAGAAACGAAGCAAGACTTGCTTGCGCTTGCTTTCTTGGGCAATGATATAATCCCAGTCCAGCCCAGTATCAGTGAAAAATTTGCTGGCTTTGTGGCGAAAGACTAGGTATTTCCCAATCCCCAATAAAAACACATAGACAAGAAAGACTAGCAAGCCATAGCCCATGGCTAAAAACAAAGGCGCAAACAAGAGTAAAAAGAGGGTTTGAACAATTGTCCAGAAAACCAATGAACGCAACATCTGTCCTTTGAGGTATGACTTGACCTCCTCTTCAGCTACTAAGAGAAAGAGCTTGTCAGGCACTTCTATGTAGGTCGCGATTCCTCCCCAAGCCAAAAGCAAGGCAGATACAATTCCCAAAAACAAGAGGATGGGCCAATGATTTTCAGGAAAATCTTGCAGGAGTTGACTGTACTGGTAGGCTAGAAAACCGATGAGAACCAGCAGGAATAAGACAAAGTGATCATTGAGAACATAACGCAGATAACCGACACACTCCTTACGAAAAACCTGCTTCCTCTTTAAAAACAAGTCTTTCATAGCTCCTCCTCTTTGGTCAGAGCCAAGTAAATGTCGTTCAAGCTAGCCTCGGGCATGTCAAAGGCCTCGCGGAGTTGCTGGAGGTTGCCCTGAGCCCGCACCTCTCCCTTGTGGAGGATAACAAAGGCGTCACACATCTTTTCCGCAGAGTCCAGCACGTGGGTACTCATGAGGATGGATTTGCCTTTTTGCTTTTCCACTTTCAAAAGCTGAATCAAGTCGGCAATCGCCAAGGGATCGAGACCAAGAAAAAGGCTCATCCACGATAAAGAGACTCGGATCCACTACAAAAGCACAGATAATCATGACCTTCTGCTTCATCCCTTTGGAGAAATGAACCGGAAACCAGTCCAATTTTTGATCCAGACGAAACATTTTTAAAAGTGGTTCTACTCGTTCAAAAGCTAGATTTTGTTCAATACCATAAGCCATAGCCACCGTCTCGATATGCTCTCTGAGAGTCAATTCCTCATACAGGCTAGGCGTTTCTGGGATGTAGCCAATCTGCTTGCGATAGTTGGTCGCATCTTCTCTCAGGGTCAGGTCATTAATCTTGATTTCCCCACTGTAAGGTGTCAAAAGACCGATAATTTCATTGATCGTCGTTGATTTTCCAGCACCGTTGAGACCAATCAAACCGACCAACTGCCCACTTTCAACTGTAAAGGACACATCTTTCAAGACAGGGACGTGAACATAGCCTCCTGTCAGGTTTTTAATTTCTAACATATTTTCTCCGAATCTGGTATAATGTAGCTATATTATATCAAAATTCAATACAGTAGAGGTGGATTTTATGTCAGATTGCATTTTTTGTAAGATCATCGCAGGGGAGATCCCTGCTTCAAAAGTATACGAAGATGAGCAGGTTCTTGCCTTTCTTGATATCTCTCAAGTAACGCCTGGCCACACCCTCATTGTACCAAAAGAACATTATCGCAATCTTTTGGAGATGGACGCTACTAGCGCCAGCCAACTCTTTGCCCAAGTGCCACTGGTAGCTCAAAAAGTTATGAAGGCTACTAAGGCCACTGGCATGAATATCATTGCTAACTGCGAGGAAATCGCTGGTCAAACGGTCTTTCATACTCACGTGCACCTCGTACCTCGCTACGGTGCAGAAGATGACCTCAAGATTGACTTTATCGCCCACGAACCAGACTTTGACAAACTTGCCCAAGTCGCTGAAACCATTAGAAATGCCTAAGGAGTTGCCATGAAGCTATCAAATCTACTGCTCTTCGCAGGAGCTGCAGCTGGAAGTTATTTTGTCGTCAAAAATCGCCAAGCCATTCAGGATGAAGTGCTAGATACAACTGACCGCGTCGAAGCTGTTAAGGATGATTTGGATGTCATCCAAAACAGCCTACAAATCATCGACCAACAAAAAGCCCTTATCAAGGAATACCAAAAAGATTTAACCTATAAATTCAAAGTCTTGGAAAAAGATTTCCAAACCAGAATGGCGATCCTCCAAGAAGAAAAACAAGGATAAGAAATCCTCCAACTTTCCTTAAATCCATTTTGGGTTACTAGATTCGAACAGAAAAGGGAGGGAGTGAAAATGAAACAGTTTTTAAAAGTTCTAGCGAAGGTCATCGCGATCCCTTGTGGTTGCCTCTGTCTTCTTGCGGCCCTAGCATTTCTACTAGTGGCCAATCTTTTCAAGGCCTCACCAAGTGACATCCGTGAGGGGAATGAAGCCTTAAAACAAATCTTTATCTCCCTTGACCTCCCTCCTGAGAAAGTAGAATCAAATGGACACTATCAATTCGAGGGTGGTGGCTTAAATTTTTATGTTACTTTCTCAGATGAGGTTATCAATAGTCACACCGTCCTAAAAGAAAGTCCAAAACTCACCAAAAACCGACTCGAAGTCTATGTCCTACAGACAGGAGAGATTTCATACTATAAAGTAGGGGATAACTTGTTCAATCATGGTTTATTGCAGTTTTTAGAGAAAGAAAGCGAGAAGTATCTCCAAGAAATCGGAAAGAAATTTAATCCCAATTACTCAATTCTCTTTTGGAATGATCAGGAAAGTCTAAAAAAGGGAATTGCATTCTATGAAAAAAAGCTTTGACTTTGGTAGATATTCAGGATAATTCAGCGATCAAACACATTGATACCGTCACCATTAAGCCTGGTAAAGAAGCGGAAATCAAGCAACTCATTCGAGAGATGGATGAAGCTGGCTTGCTTACTCAAAAGTATAAATAGCAGGCTAACTGGAAAATGATTTTTCGACGCTAAATGTTCAAAGATAACACAAAAAAGAGCCAATCGGCTCTTTTTAATTTATTCTCCTTCAAAGGCATCTTTTATATGGTCAAAGAAGCCTTTTTTCTTTGGATTGACTTTCAAGTCACCTGCAGCTGCAAATTCTTTAAGCGCAGCTTTTTGGCGGTCGTTCAAGCCTGTAGGTGTTACGACATTAACAGTAACGTATTGGTCACCAACGGCACCACCACGAAGGCTTGGTGCTCCTTTGCCACGTAGACGGAATTTCTTGCCAGTCTGAGTTCCCTCTGGGATGACCAATTCAACATCGCCATGCACAGTTGGAATTTCCACAGTATCACCAAGGGCTGCTTGGACAATATTGAGATTCAACTTGTAGAAAATAGTTGTTCCTTCACGTTCAAACTTATCACTGGCTTCAACTGAAACCACCACGTACAAGTCCCCGTAAGGTCCACCATTAAATCCTGCTTCGCCTTGACCAGCTAGGCGGATTTGTTGGCCTGTTTCCACACCAGCAGGGATTTTTACATGTACGCTATGAGCTTGCTTTTCATGACCTGTTCCGTGACAAGTTGTACATGGATCTTTAATTTCTTTTCCGCGACCATGACAGACATCACAGGTTACTTGGCGACGCATCATACCAAGAGGAGTCTGCGTATCAACGTTAATGACACCTGCACCATGACAGCGTCCACAGGTGACTGGACTTGTTCCTGGCTTAGCACCAGATCCATTACATGTACGACAGCTTGCTTCACGATTGTACTTAACTTCTTTTTCCGTTCCAAAGATAGCTTCTTCAAAAGTCAAATTCACACGATACTGGAGATCATCCCCTTGACGAGGGGCGTTTGGATTGCGCGAAGCTCCGCCTCCACCAAAGAAACTTGAGAAGATATCCTCAAAACCACCGAAGCCACTTGCTCCGTCAAAGCCACCGAAACCACCAGTACCACCAAAACCACCGTTGGCACCTGCTGCACCATATTGGTCGTAGGCTGCACGTTTTTGGTCGTCACTTAAAGTCTCATAGGCTTCTTGAACTTCCTTGTACTTTTCCTCAGCGCCAGGCTCCTTGTTGATATCTGGGTGATATTTTTTAGAAAGCTTACGATAAGCCTTTTTGATCTCGTCTGCCGAAGCGTTTTTTGACACCCCCAGGCGATCATAAAATTCAGTATTGTTCATACAAGATACCAAGACCGTAAAATTCGACTGAAAAATAGGAAATCTGACACTGGAGCGATGCTCCTAGGCAGATTTATCTTTTTTCCGAGAATTTAGGTCGGGTTCAATTCCTTTCTTTTATATTGATGAGACAAAACCCAAACAAATCAGGTTCAGTCCCTTTTTACCGAAAAACAGAGGCTGGGTTGCAACCTCTGGATTTCTTCTTATCATTCTTACCGAGTTAGGCTTAACTGAGTTTCGGCTAAAAACTTCGGAAAAAAGATAAGCCATCTTTTGTGCATCGCACAAGGCGATGGCTTCCTATTTTTCTTTCGTTTTCTTAACGCCTCAACATCTTACTTTTCCGTAAACTCTCCGTCTACGACGTCATCGCCTGCGTTTCCTGTTGCTTGTGCGCCTTCTGCTCCTGCTTGAGCTTGTTGCGCTGCAGCGGCTTGTTCGTAAAGTTTAACAGCAAGTCCTTGAGCTTTTTCGTTCAATGCTTCGAGTTTTGCTTTCATTTCGTCCAAGTTGTTGTCTTCTTGCGCTTTCTTAAGGTCATCAAGGGCAGCTTGGGCAGCGTCACGCTCTGCATCGAAGCCTTTGCCTTCAGTTTCCTTGATAGTCTTTCAGTCGCAAAGATAGCTTGGTCAACTTCGTTACGAAGGTCTACTTCTTCTTTACGTTTCTTATCTGCTTCTGCGTTTGCTTCTGCGTCTTTCATCATGCGGTCGATTTCTTCATCAGTCAAACCTGAGTTAGATTGGATGACAATTGTTTGTTCTTTTTGAGTTCCAAGGTCTTTGGCTTTAACAGATACGATACCGTTCTTGTCAATGTCAAATGTTACTTCGATTTGAGGAATTCCACGAGGAGCAGCTGGGATGTCTGTCAATTGGAAACGTCCAAGAGTCTTGTTATCTGCTGCCATTGGGCGTTCACCTTGAAGAACGTGGATATCAACGGCTGGTTGGTTGTCCGCTGCAGTAGAGAAGACTTGTGATTTAGAAGTTGGGATTGTTGTGTTGCGATCGATAAGTTTTGTGAAGACACCACCCATTGTTTCGATACCAAGTGACAATGGTGTTACGTCAAGAAGGACAACGTCTTTAACATCACCAGTGATGACACCACCTTGGATCGCAGCACCCATAGCAACCACTTCATCAGGGTTCACTGATTTGTTTGGTTCTTTACCAGTTTCAGCCTTAACTGCTTCTACAACGGCTGGGATACGAGTTGAACCACCAACAAGGATCACTTCGTCAATATCTGACAAGCTCAAACCTGCATCTGAAAGGGCTTGACGAACTGGAACTTTTGTACGTTCTACAAGGTCACGAGTTAAATCGTCAAATTTCGCACGAGTCAAAGTCATTTCCAAGTGAAGAGGTCCAGCTTCACCAGCAGTGATAAATGGCAAGCTGATTTGTGTTGAAGTTACACCAGAAAGGTCTTTCTTGGCCTTTTCAGCCGCATCCTTCAAACGTTGCATTGCCATCTTGTCAGTAGACAAGTCAATACCGTTTTCTTTCTTGAATTCTGCTACCAAGTGGTCGATGATTTTTTGGTCAAAGTCGTCACCACCAAGTTTGTTGTCCCCTGCAGTTGACAATACGTCGAAGACACCGTCACCCAATTCAAGGATAGAGACGTCAAATGTACCACCACCAAGGTCAAATACCAAGATTTTTTCTTCTTTGTCAGTCTTGTCCAAACCGTAAGCAAGGGCTGCTGCAGTTGGTTCGTTGACGATACGTTCTACTTCAAGACCAGCGATTTTACCAGCGTCTTTTGTTGCTTGACGTTGCGCATCGTTAAAGTAGGCTGGAACTGTGATAACAGCTTTAGTTACTTTTTCCCCAAGGTAGTCTTCCGCATAGCCTTTCAAGTATTGAAGGATCATAGCTGAGATTTCTTGTGGAGTGTATTCTTTACCGTTAGCAGAAACTTTTTCAGAAGTTCCCATCTTAGACTTGATAGAGATAACTGTATCTGGGTTTGTGACTGCTTGGCGTTTTGCAGCGTCACCAACGATGATTTCTCCGTTTTTGAATGACACTACAGATGGAGTTGTGCGGTTTCCTTCTGGGTTTGCGATGATTTTGCTTTCAGTTCCTTCAAGAACTGCAACTGCTGAGTTTGTTGTACCTAAGTCAATACCGATAATTTTAGACATGTGTTTTTTTCTCCTTAAATTTTATATTCTTTCTTTTTTTGATACCCTTCTTAGGGTGGCGGCGCCGTCAGAGCTTGACTTCGTCAATCTCTTTGACTAAACTTTGAGCCTAAGGTCTCAAAGTTTGCGCAAATAACGCCACGGCGAAGGGTATCGCCTTTGGTTCGCTTCGCTCACTATTGCAAAGCTGAACCACTTTTTTATCTTTCTTTCATAGTTTATTGTCGTTTCGGACAAGTTTTTTTAAGCTTTCTAGCTTAGCTGTAAACTACCACCATTGCTGGTCTTAGGATGCGATCATGGAGTTTGTAACCTTTTTTTGGAAGACTTGAGCGATGGTGTCTGCTGGGTGTTCATCGTCTGCTGGGAGCGTTTGGATGGCCATATGATAGTTATGGTCAAATGTTCCGTCCGCCGCGATTTCTTCAATTCCTTCTTCTTTCAAAGCATGAATCAAGCTTTCTTGCACCATCTCCAAGCCCTTCTTCACATCATCTGTCAAACCTTCAACTGCAAGGGCGCGTTCAAGGTTATCAAGTGATGGCAAGATTGCTTTTGCCAAGTCTTGGCTACGATAGCGTTGTAAGTTTTGGCGTTCTTCATTGGCACGGCGTTGGATATTTTGCATTTCAGCATGTGCTCGTAGATATTTGTTTTCGAACTCGTCCGCACGCTCATTTGCCAAGTCCAACTCAGACTTTTCAGGAGTTGTTTCTTCTGTCGTTTCAACAACTTCCTCTTCTTTTACTTCTTCGTTTTTTATTTCCTCAGACATTTTTCGCCTCCTTTTTAGGAATTTATGTAATTTCATGTTCAACTCACCTCATAATGATTACTACTCAAATAGCGGTAGAAATCTGTGAGTTTCATAGTTAAAACTCGATTGACCACATTGACCTGGTTGATTAGTTGCTGGTAGTCCAGATTGACTGGACCGATAATCGCCAGAATTCCAAAACCACGATAAGGGATGAGGAATTTACTGCTAATCACTGCTAGATCAGCTAGGCATGATTCTTGACTATCTGCAACACGAACGTTTTGCATCTGATCTTCATGCAGACCTTCACGAATTTCCAAGGCCACCTTCTGTGGTTGGTCAAAGAACTGATAGGCTGCTAGATTGGCAAAATTCAAGAGATTGACCTTGCCCGCCACCACAATGTTCTCATTGAACATTTCCTTAAAAATGTGTTCAAAGAGATCCATAACATTGTCCGTTGTTGTAAAGTAACGCTGGATAATCTGCGGAATCTCCGTCCGAATCTTGTAGTGAATATCCAGAACGGTGTGACCGAGGAGACGTTCCTGAATGATGGTCTTCAGTTTCAGCAAATCTTCCTGCAAGAAGTTTCTTGGAATCAGAAACTGACTGGTAACCGTTCGCGATTCGTCTAGGGTGAAAACTGCAAGAGCAGTATGTTGTCCTAGAACGACAATATCGAAAGCTGTCAGGCGCTGTCTACTTGGCTCAACATCCAGAGCCACTACCGTACAGCCACTTAGGTCTGTTAGTAGATTGGCAGCCTCTTGCAGAATATCCTCCAGTTTGAAAAATTCCTGATCGAAGGCTTTAACAATCTCATAAACCTCATTTTCAGCCAGTCGGTCAAAATCCAGTGAATGTTTTACATAGTACTGAAAACCAGCGACACTTGGCATCCGACCACTAGAAGTATGAGCTTTCTCAAGCAAACCTTGCTTTTTCTAGAGCCGCCATATCATTACGAATGGTTGCACTGCTAGAGTTAATAGACTCTTGTAGTGCTTTGGATCCGACAGGTTCGTGCGTTTTGGTAAAGATGTCAATAATCAGATTCAAAATATCCTGCTGACGCTCTGTAACCATCTCATCACTCCCCTCTGTCAGATTGATTAGCACTCGATACACCTAAGTGCTAACTTATGATTCTATTATACACCCTTAAAAGAGAATGTCAAGACAAAAACTCAAAAAATTAGCACTCTTTTATCAAGAGTGCTAAAAATCAGTCTAAAGACCTAGAAACTTACCTTCCATCTACTCAATATTTCCTTCTAAGCCTGAAAAAACCATAGAATAGATAAGAAATTATAAAGGCATATAGAGCAAAAATGACGAAGAAAGATTGCGACAGTTCTTCTCGAAACAAACTCATACAAACAACAAGACCACCCGAGAAAGCAGCTGTACATGAACGAAGTCTATACTGCATAACTTCCCACCTGAGAGTCTTACTCATATAGACTTGATCCTCTGGAAGTAAATCAGAAGATGATTTACGAAGAATTGAACAAGAACCTGTTTCTATCAGTTCCCAACCTCTATTTCTAAAATCTTGCAGTTCATGTTTATACTTTTTAAGAAATCTAGAATCATAGATACGGTAGATGATATCTTCCGGTTGACATTGGTCAAAATAGAAAAAAACCAAAACGACTCGTTCTATACCTCCAACCTTTCAAATGCATCTCATGTAAATATTCTTCTTCCTTGTCCAAATCAAGAATGGTGAAAATCCGAAATTGTGCTTTACTTTTCATAATCCTTCCTCCAAATTAGAAAACATACATTGTTTTATTTATCAGATAATACTTTCCATTTTTGAAACAATCTCCAAAGAATATAAGAAATCTGAATCGCAAATACTATCAATAAAACACCATCTATTATGAAAATCAAAAACAATTCCCAACTGAAATAACTAACTCCACTGACAAGCTTTGAGAAAATCGGTAGTAGAGCTGAAAAGAGAAGCAAAATAGGAAGCATCCGCATTGTTAAAATGCGTTTGACCATAGCTAACTTCCCGGCCGCATCGTTATAAATTTCAAACTCGGTATCTGATTCAATTTCGGAATAAGGCTTGCTAAAGTAAGAAAAACCATTAAAGTCTGTAATATGCTCCCAGCCACAGTCTTTAAATAGTTGTAAATAGGAGGCTCTCTCTGATTTTTTCATAGGATAAAAATCCAACTGATAAGATACTTGCTCAGGTTGGCACTTTTCAAAGATATACTTAACTGTGGCCAATAAGATAGAATAGCTCACTTTTCTAAGTTTCCAACCCTTAGAATGCATTTCCCCTAGAAAAACTGCCTCCCTCTCATAATCCGCAATTGTAACAAGTCGATAAACAATTTTCTTTTCCATCATAGTTCCTCTTGACTGTTTCTGTAGAGCCGTTCAATACGCTTCAATTCAATATCTAAGACTTTGCGTCCCAAGTCTGTTATACGATAGATTTTACGTTTTTCTTCTTCACGAACAAAGGAAATCAAACCAGCCTTTTCCATCTTTGACAAGGTTCCATACATGGTCCCAGGACTAATGGAAACCTGTGAATCTGTCATTTCTTTAACCTTTTGGGTAATACCATAGCCATGGTTCTCCTTTTGCAGACAGAACAAGATATAAAAACCCGTTTCCGTCATCGGAAGATAAACTCGACGAATCTTATCCGTTAATTCCATTTATAACCGCCTCCTATTCAGTTCGAGATATCGAACCTCGTTATATAAAATATATCACACCTCGATATAAAACGCAAGAAAAAAAGACCGCCCTCAGGCAATCTTTCTTCTATATTAGTAAAGGTCTAAATAGTTATCAACTTCCCATTGTGACACAAAGGTTGCGTAGCTAGCCCACTCGATACGCTTAGCTTCAAGGAAACTAGTGTAGATGTGGTCTCCGAGGGCAGCCTTAACTACTTCATCTTCAGTCAAAGCTTTCAAGGCGTTATGAAGAGTTGATGGAAGGTCTGTGATTCCAGCTTCCTTACGCTCTTCAGCTGTCATGATGTAGATATTTTCTTCGATAGGAGCTGGTGCTTCGATTTTATTTTCAATACCATGCAAACCAACTTCCAAAAGAACCGCCATAGCGATGTATGGGTTTGCCATTGGGTCTACCGAGCGCAACTCAAGACGAGTCCCCATTCCACGTGAAGCAGGTACACGCACAAGCGGCGAACGGTTACGACCAGCCCAAGCAATGTAAACAGGCGCTTCATAACCTGGAACCAAACGTTTGTATGAGTTAACTGTTGGGTTCATGATGGCAGTATAGTTATAGGCATGCTTGATCAAACCACCAAGGAAATGGTAGGCAGTTTCAGACAACTGCATTCCTTTTGGATCGTTTGGATCAAAGAAGGCATTATTCCCATCCGCATCAAACAAGGACATATTACAGTGCATACCTGATCCGGCAATACCAAATTTGGGTTTCGCCATAAAGGTAGCATAAAGACCGTGTTTACGAGCAATGGTTTTAACAACGAGTTTAAAGATTTGAATCTTATCACAGGCACGGAGAACTTCATCATACTTGAAGTCAATTTCATGTTGACCAACCGCAACCTCGTGGTGACTCGCTTCTACTTCAAATCCCATTTTGGTCAAGACATTCACGATTTCACGACGCGTATTATCCGCAAGGTCAGTAGGGGCCAAGTCAAAGTAGCCACCTTTGTCATTACTTCAAGTGTTGGGTCACCATTTTCATCTAGTTTAAATAGGAAGAATTCTGGCTCTGGTCCAAGGTTAAAGGATTTGAATCCTACTTCCTCCATGTGACGAAGTGCACGTTTGAGATTACCACGAGGGTCACCTGCAAATGGTTCGCCTTCTGTTGTATAGACATCACAGATCAAACCTGCAACACTTCCATTTTCATCTCCCCAAGGGAAGACTGTCCATGTATCCAAGTCTGGGTACAAGTACATATCTGACTCATTGATACGTACAAAACCTTCAATAGAAGATCCATCAAACATGGCTTTGTTTGACAAGACCTTGTCTAACTGTTCATCTGTAGCAGGAATTTCGACGTTTTTCATAGTTCCCAGAATATCTGAAAACATGAGACGAATAAAGGTAACATTTTTTTCCTTGACTTCACGACGAATATCTGCAGCTGTGATTGGCATGAGTTTTCTCCTTAATTTTTGACTACTTGCGATTGCCTAACGGCGACCAAAAGGCGACTGTGCTGAAGCAAAGCGTCCCTGTTGAAGGAGCTCATTATGAAGCGCACGACGCACCTCCGTTGGGCTCACTGCTTTCTTGGATTTCGCCTCACGTTCAGCATATTTTTCTTAATGGCAGCGATATTATATCCTTCAGAGATATAATCTTTGATTTCAAGCAAACGATCCATGTCATTCAAAGAATACATGCGACGGTTCCCTTCGTTTCGATCAGGCTTTATCAACTCTTGATCTTCATAATAACGAATCTGACGCGCCGAGAGATCGGTCAATTTCATCACACTGCCGATAGGAAAAACAGCCATATTTCGGCGAAATTCTCTTTCCTTCATTTACAATTTCCTTCTTTCTATCTATTATAATCTAAAAAAACACATACGTCAATTGATAATGTCATAAAAATGTAACATTATTTTCTTTTTTTCTCCAGGAGATTTCTGAAACGATCAATATCATAATTTACGAGTATGGCCACAAAAACACCCATAAAAGTTTCAAATACACGCGCAAACACGTACAAAAATGTTTCTCCGCTTGGTATTGATAGGGTAATGATTAACATAGCCGCTACACCACCGATAACTCCTGCCTTGTTGTTCATAGCAACATTTGTCATAATGGTTAACATGGTACATATTGGAACGATCAGCAAGGTCACCCAAAAAGCTTCTTGAAATAGAGTGTTTAAGAGGAAGAAAACAAGAGCGTAGAAACCTCCGATACTGTTTCCTAGAATGCGTGATGTTCCAAAATGAACACTCTTATCAAAGCTTTCTCGCAAACTAAAGACTGCTGTCAAAGCCCCAATTTGAAGTCCCTTCCAACCAAAAAAACCAAAAATCAAGAGAACTAAAAAAACAGCAATTCCGGTTTTAAAGGTTCGTAGACCAAGCTTGAACTGTGACTTATCAAATTTATATTTTTTTTAAAAATAACCCATAATCTCAACTTTCTATTTCCATTTTATCATAAATTAGTTGATTTTATGAGCCAAAAATCAATCGGAAACGTTTTTTTAATTCAAACAACAAGAAAAAGAGGAAACTAAGTTCCTCTTTTCATCATTTCATTTACGAAAGCTTATTTTTCTGTGAGTGCAGCCAATCCTGGCAATACTTTACCTTCAAGGAGTTCCATTGAAGCTCCACCACCAGTAGAGATCCATGAGAACTTGTCTGCACGACCAAGGTTGATGGCTGCGGCAGCTGAGTCACCACCACCGATGATTGATTTCACACCTGGTTGTTTCACGATAGCGTCCATCACACCGATTGTACCAGCTTGGAAGTCAGGGTTTTCAAATACACCCATAGGTCCGTTCCATACAACTGTTTTGGCACCAGTCAAAGCTTCGTCAAATTTAGCGATAGATTTTGGACCGATATCCAAACCAAGGAAACCTGGATCTACTGCTTCACCTTCAGTATCTTTTACTTCAGTGTAGTCAGCAAATGCGTTTGCTTCTTTTGAGTCAACTGGCAAGATCAATTTGCCGTTTGCTTTTTCAAGAAGAGCTTTAGCGACATCCAATTTATCTTCTTCTACAAGTGAGTTACCGATTTCGATACCTTGTGCTTTATAGAATGTGTAAGTCATACCACCACCGATAAGGACTTTATCAGCTTTTTCAAGCAAGTTTTCGATAACACCGATCTTGTCTGAAACTTTTGAACCACCAAGGATAGCTACGAATGGACGTTCTGGAGCTTCAACTGCTTCTTGGATGTAGGCAATTTCGTTTTCAAGAAGGAAACCAGCAACTGCTTTTTCAACATTAGCTGAGATACCAACGTTTGATGCGTGTGCACGGTGAGCTGTACCGAATGCATCATTTACGAAGATACCATCTCCAAGTGATGCCCAGTATTTACCAAGTTCAGGATCGTTTTTAGATTCTTTCTTGCCGTCAACATCTTCGAAACGAGTGTTTTCAACCAAGAGAACTTGTCCATCTTCAAGAGCGTTGATCGCAGCTTCCAATTCAGCACCACGAGTGACACCTGGAAGGAAAGCAACGTCTTGACCCAATTTAGCTGCCAAGTCAGCAGCTACAGGAGCAAGTGATTTACCAGCTTTGTCTGCTTCTTCTTTTACACGGCCAAGGTGAGAGAAGAGGATAGCACGTCCACCTTGTTCAAGGATGTACTTGATAGTTGGAAGAGCTGCAGTGATACGGTTATCGTTGGTAATCACGCCATCTTTAACAGGTACGTTGAAGTCAACACGAACGAGAACTTTTTTCCCTTTCAATTCAACGTCTTTAACAGTCAATTTTGCCATTAGATATGACTCCTTCTTTTTTTATACGTGTTAATTATATCACAAAATCAACAAAAGAGATAGCAAAAGCCTGCACTTTTCCAGTTCTTTATTGCAACTGAAACTAGCATTTCTTAAAATCAAAACTAGAAAAACCTTATCAAATAAGTAATGAATGCGAGATAAAATCATTAAAACAAGATCTGACTGATCTGCAGTCAAACCTTGTTTTTAGTTTTTAAGAGGAAATCCAAGATTCGTAAATCCGATTAGTCTTCTCTCTTTTTCAAAGCTACAAGTCCATAACCACTCATCACTCCAAGAAGTCCCAGAGCTACTAGACTGGCATCTGTTTCTACACCAGTATTTGGAAGTTGTTTGCTTGCTGCTTCACCTTTGATAGGCACTTCTGCAGTTGGAGCATTTGTACTTGGTGTAGCTGGAAGTCCCTTTGCTCTTTAGAGAGGGTATCAGCATGAGGTTTGTCTGGACTTGGCGCCACTTCTTTTGTACCAACTTCGGTAATTTCTGGGATAGCTTCCTTGAGAACTTCTGTTGAACGAAGGGTGCGTTTGCCTTGGGCATCTACTTCTACTAGACGACGAATTTGCCCTTCTTCTCCTTTTTGAACAAGCTGACGTTGACCTTTTAGAAGGCTTGCATTTGGTCGCTCTTGACGTTCGAAGGCAACTGTATCCTCTTCAATTTCTAGTTTCGGAATTTCTAAAACTAGGGCTTTTACTCCCTCAGCCGGTTGGTTGCTTGATAGAACTTTTGTTCCAACTTCGATGATTTCTGGGATAGCTTCCTTGAGAACTTCTGTTGAGCGGAGAGTGCGTTTGCCTTGAGCATCTACTTCTATTAGACGACGAATTTGCCCTTCTTCTCCTTTTTGGACAAGTTGACGTTGACCTTTCAGAAGATCCCGATTTTGTCTTTCTTGACGTTCAAAGGCTGTTGTTTCAGATTCAACAGCTAGTTCAGGGAGGGCTTCAACTGTTGGAGCTACTTCATTTGGATCCATACTACCAACGTGGTGACTTTCTTCTGCAGGTGCTAGTTTCTTATTCAGCTTTTCTTTCATGTCCGCAAAAGCTTGTGGAGTTGGTGTTTGTGAAGACAATAAAGCTTCAGCTTGGGCAATCAACTCATCTTGAGAATCTTTTTCACGGACGGATTCGAGCAAGCCTTCCAATTCTTCTCTAGCAGTTTGATAATGTTGATTTGCCGTCCAAGTCTGCACCTGCTTGTTTCAATTCATTCAAGGCTTTGTTGACTTCTTCTTGACTGGCATCATGGTTTTCAGCAACAGCTTTCGCAGCATTGAGCTTCTCTACTAACGCTTCTTGTTTGTCCTCACTTGAGAAGGTGTAGGCAAGGGTTGACTGACGACCTTGGGCAGCAGTGATTTCTTGTTTGAGGTACTCATCATTGACTGCAGCCTTTGGAGAAACCAAGACATCGAACTCAGCTGTGTGCCCCTTGTAGTGCAGGGTCAAGTTTTGACGGCCAGTCTTCTGAGCATCGTAGCCCGTGATTTCAACACCTTGATCAGTAAAGCCGTGAGTTTCTTCTGTCTCATCATCATAGAGAACTCCAAAGCGACCTTCTGCAAGATCCAGTTGATCTCCTACTAGATAGTCCGTTTTCGGTTTCTGAGTAATGTACAAACCTGCTACTTCTTTTGGTTTTCCTTCATCTTGACCAGTCACTTGTACCTTTAAATCACCAGTAACTGGAAGTCCAAGGTAGCTGACTGTGAGCTTCTGTTCCCCTTTTTGATGAGCGTCGTATCCAGATACCGTCACACCTGAGTGAGTAAGGTTAATCAGCTCGTCGGCTTGTCCCCCTTCGTATTGAACACGGAGTGTTCCGCCTCTGAGGTCGAGTTTTTCTCCCTCTTTATAAACCGTCTTCTTAGGTCCTTTTTCAAGGCTGACAGATTTAATTTTTCTTTCATCCTGTGGAATCGCTACAGCCAAGATGTTACTGATTTCTTTGCCAGGTAGTTGGGTACGATAGTAGAGGAGATTTGGTTGTTTGTCAAAGGCTAATGGTGCTGTTGCCAGATCGCCCCCAGTTTCAGTCTTCAAGGTTGCAATTGGTGTTTGTAAGTCTGCCTTGTCGTAAACGGTGATGGTTGCACCTGCTGGAACATCAGAGAAGCCTAGTTGAACTTGATGGTTTCCAAGTGAACGAGCCGCTACCTTAGCCATTGGAATATTTTGACTTTCTGTATCCAAGGTTTCGTACATCTTCCAGTTGTAGATACGAATGGCTTTCCAAGGTGTTCCGTTATCAGATGTAATGACATGCAAACGCCAGTCTTGGGCGGTGATTGGTTTGTCAAGAGTGATGTCCGTAACGTGCGCTTTATTGCCACGGACTTCCTTAGCTAGTTTCCACTCGCCACCTGTATCTTTGTAATAAAGATCAAAGTCCTTGGTGTTCATCAGACCATCGTTAACAGACTCACCACCAGCTCCCGCATGGTCCATGACCCATCTAACAACACGACGTGGTTGGGTCAAACGAATATCGACACTACCGCTCAATTGTCCTGAAGACCACTTGTCTGATAGACTGGTAATCGTTCCGTTCAACATGCCTTCGATGCCTTCACCGCCTTCAGTATTTGGGAAAGTGCTGCCAATAACCGTTGCCCCTGGAACAATATTTTCAGCCAAAGGTCTTGGGAGAGTTGTATCCTGAACAGTCATCCCCCCCAGTTAAAGAATGTCGTCTCAGCTTCAGAACGAAGTCCATTTTTACCAACTGCAACGACTTTCAATTCTTGAGTCGTACCAGTCGCATTAGCAGAACGGCTAACTTTTGGCAAGTAGATGGTTGAAGCAGATGAACCTGTCAACAAACGCCAGTTGTCACCATCTTTTTCGTAGACTTCATAGAAATCTGCATCTTGATTACCCGAAAATTGAACCACTGCTTCAGCTTCTTGGGCATTCTTAAGAGATTGTTTCACCACAGAGAGACCTGTCGGTGCTTGTGGCGCTTGGTCATTGTCCGAAATTGTCAATTGACCAAGGTTAAATTGATAATCTTTCACAGCACCTTCATGTTCGAAGAAGAGTTTAACTGCATAGATGGTTTTACCTGCTAGTGAGCTAAGGTCAATTTCTTCATTTGTCCAATTGTCAGAAAGAGTCAGTTCTTTCCATGCCTCTGCATCCTCAAATTTGTAGTCTGGAGTCGTAGAGAAGGCCATATAAACTTTCGAGCCTTTTCCTCCCTTGTGGGCAACCCGAAGTTTGGTTTCTCCGTTACTTCTAGTTTAGTAGAATACAAATTCACATCCTGGTCCGTCTTACCAGCTATATCACCTGAGAATTTAAGGGAATTACCACCATTGTAAGCATCTGTAAAGTCATATTCTGCATGAAGTTTTTCCCCCGTTGAAGTCTGCCACCAGCGCCATGTTGGCAAGACACCTGAAACAGAACGGTAGTTCCACTCAGAATCCTTAGAAACTTTGCCGTCTACAAACCACTTTCTACCATGACCTGTATTAAAAGAGGTAGTGAAGGTCCGGCCTACTGCTGGGGTGCGGTCCGCAACTAAATTAGCAATTCCATACCACTCTTTATCAGCAGGTTTTTGAGCTGTCGGATCTCCTTGGTAACCTGTGAAGAAGATATCCTCGTTCTTGTGGTAATCTTCACCTGTTTTTCCTAGACTGGTAATCGTATCTGGTGCAAAGAGTCCAAGTGACAAACGCAACTTGCCTTTTTCATCTAAGAGAGCATCCCATTTGACTTTGGTCTTATAAGAGCCACCTTGTTGCAATTCTAAGCCTGCAAAGACATCATACTGGCTACGTTCCAGCCATTTTGCCATCTCTACAGAGTGGTCATTCTTTTCCTTGTTCCAGTTGAAATTGGCAAAAAATTGATCCGCAGGGACCTTGTCACCTTCTTTTTGCATAAACTGGTAGTTGTAGTCTCCCAAGCCATCTTCGTGGTAACGACCATATTTGTAGGTCATGGCATCGTACCAAGCATATTTGATTGGGTGGTTGACCTTAGCTGCATATTCCTTTGTATAGAGCATGAATTGGCGCATTTTTTCACCAAGAGGTGCTACCAAATCACCCGTTGTTTCCTGGTTAATGAAATAGCCATCAAAGCCATAGTATTTAGCAAGGTCGACAAGTTTTCGTGCGATAGGGAAGGTGCCATCCTCATCTTGTTTCAATGCGGCAGCAAACTTCTCTTGGTCAGCAATACTGTTTGACCAGTTGAAAAAGAGTGTTCCATAAACAGGAACTCCGTTGCGGTGACCTGCATCAATGACATCTGGAGTTGGAACTAGACCTTCCCAGAAGACCATTGAATCCAAGTATTGCCAATAGTCAAAAGCATAGGCCTTGAATTCTTCTCCACCAACAGAAGCGTGGTCTTTAGCCTTTGAGTTGGTATTTGCTAGTGCCTGAACTTTGGCTCTTCTGCTTGCTTTTTCGTTAACCAACTGACCTCTATGGCGCTTGGCTAGTTCAACTGAGGAACGATTGATGGGATCATCCTCACGCGCACCCGGTTCCCATTTCAACAAATCTTCCCAAGTATCAAACTTGATTTCTTTTGGTCGGAGACTCTTCTCTTTATTTTTAGGAACGTCTGCTAAACTTGGTTTGTCGGCTTTATTGTCAACCACTTGAGGAGCTTGCTCCGGCTTGACTCCTTCTTTGTCAGTTGCTGGAGCTGGCTCCTCAACTTTTTTTGTCGGAGCTGGCTTTGCCTCTTCCTTTTCATTGACCAAATCAGTTATTGCTGGAGTGTTTTCTGAAATTGGTTGCTCAGCTACTTTGTTTTCAGTTTTTTCTAATTGTTTTTCGATGGTCGCAGTGTCTGGACTCGCTGTTTCACTAGCGCTTGTAGCTTGGGCGCTCGTATTTGCGACTGCCTCAGGGACAGCGACCTGTTCTGCAAGAGCTGGGCTCGCAAATAGAGCTGAACCAATCATCAAAGAACAAGCCCCAATCGACAACTTACGAATACTGTAACGGCAACGTTTTTCAAAAAATAGATCTTTCATCTTATCCTCCTAATAAAAATATAAAAGTAAGCGCTTTACTTCTTTAGTAAAAAGTATCTGTTCTCAGTACACACCACCAGAACAGGATTATCTTCATTTTATCTTATATGAAAGCGATGTCAATCTATTTGACACAAAAAAACTATAACTAGGATAATAATCAGTAAAATTTGGATAGAATCCTTGCAGACATTTATACTTGGGGTAAGAACTCTATTTTAAGGAAGAAATTTAAAAAAGTTAGCGATTTCTTACTAAAAGATCAAGAAAACACTTGTGGGATTTCCTATTATCCTTTAAAATAGAATAGGAGAAATTCCGTTATTATTTTTTTCGGAGGAAAAAAGAAATGTCCATTAATTGGCAGGAAATTTTATTTCACTTTTTAGGAGGTCTAGGACTGTTTTTATATAGTATCAAGACCATGGGAGACGGTTTGCAACAAGCTGCTGGAGATCGCCTTCGTTTTTACATTGACAAGTACACCAGCAACCCCTTTTTAGGTGTTCTAGTCGGGATTGTCGTGACTGCCCTGATTCAGTCAAGTACAGGGGTTACAGTTATCACGGTTGGACTGGTCAGTGCTAGCCTTCTAACTCTTAGACAGGCTATCGGAATTATCATGGGAGCCAATATTGGAACCACCGTTACTTCCTTTATCATCGGTTTCAAGCTTGGCGAGTATGCTTTACCCCTGATTTTCCTTGGAACCATGTTCCTATTCTTTACAAAAAACAGAACGGCAAACAATACCGGGCGCATTCTGTTCGGTGTCGGGGGAATCTTCTACGCCCTCAACCTCATCAGTGCCGGTATGAGCCCACTTAAAGATTTACCACAATTCAAGGAATACATGGTAACCTTAGGACAAAATCCTATTTTAGGAGTGGTAGCTGGTGCAGTGATTACCGTCCTCATTCAAGCTTCTTCTGCGACAATTGGGATTCTACAAGGTCTCTATGCAGGTGGATTCCTTGATCTTAAAGGTTCACTACCAGTTCTCTTTGGGGATAATATCGGGACAACCTTAACTGTTATCCTAGCAGCAGCTGGAGCCAATGTCTCTGCAAAGCGCGTTGCAGCAACCCACGTTACCTTTAACGTTTTGGGAACTATTCTTTGCTTAATCTTATTAGGTCCATTTACGTCTATGATCGAGTATTTCCAGGCACTCCTTCATCTCTCACCTGAGATGACCATTGCCTTCTCTCACGGTGCCTTTAACGTAAGTAATACTATTGTACAATTTCCATTCATCGGAGCTTTGGCCTACTTTGTAACCAAGCTCATCCCTGGTGAAGATGAAGTTGTCAAGTACGAGCCTCTTTATCTTGACGAACAACTTATCCAGCAATCTCCTTCTATTGCCCTAGGAAATGCCAAAAAAGAACTCTTGCACTTGGGGAACTATGCAGCCAAAGCTTTTGACCTTTCTTATAACTATATCATCGGTTTGGATGAAAAGGTAGCTGAAAAAGGGCACAAGACAGAGGAAGCCATCAACACCATCGATGAAAAATTGACTCGTTACCTCATCAGACTCTCAAGCGAATCCTTAAGTCAGAAAGAAAGCGAAGTGTTGACCAATATCCTAGATTCATCTCGTGATTTGGAACGGATTGGGGACCACGCAGAAGGGTTGCTCAACCTAACAGACTATCTCCAACGCAAAGATGTTCATTTTTCTGAAGCTGCTCTAGAGGAATTATCTGATATCTATCAAAAAACTACTGAGTTTATCAAGGATGCCCTTGATAGTGTGGAAAACAATGATATTGAAAAGGCTCAAAGCCTGATTGAACGCCATAAAGAGATTAACAATATGGAACGCGTTCTCAGAAAGACCCACATCAAACGCCTTAACAAGGGCGAGTGTTCAACGCAAGCAGGGGTCAACTTTATCGACATCATTTCCCACTACACTCGTGTGTCTGACCATGCTATGAACCTAGCTGAAAAGGTCATTGCTGAACAAATTTAATAAGTAAGAAGCCACCTTGACTTAGGTGGTTTTTTCGTCTCTTAATCAAGAATGTCTTTTCTAGCAAATAGAAAAATGCTTTGATTCACAATGGAATCAAAGCATTTTAAAGAGTTCTCCAAACATGATAGCAGAAACTGCAGTCCCCCTGTACTTGGCTTCTTCTCTTTGATAAAGCGAGCCAAATTGATCAATTCAGGTGCTGGGTGTTTGGGATTGGTGAGCAATTCACGTGTGACCAGACCTGAGAGACGAACTGCCAGCAATTGCTCATTTGTAGTAGGCAGTTTCTTAGCAGTCTCTAGGAGAGCAGCGACTAAATCGTCACTCAAATCATGTCGAGCATGGTTGTAAAGATCTTTTATAAGGCTTTCTAGGCTTGGTTCTGCCATTTCGCTCACCTCTCTTATTCTTTAATAATTTTTAATCAAATCAACTGTTGAACGATCCAATTTTTTCACTAAAGCTTGTAAGAAAGCTTGCGCTTCTAGGAAGTCATCCATAGCGTAAAGGGTTTGGTGAGAATGGATATAACGGGCACAAACACCGATAGTTGTAGATGGAACACCACCATTTTTCAGATGAGCTGCTCCAGCATCTGTTCCGCCTTTTCCGCAGTAGTATTGGTACTTGATACCAGCTTCTTCAGCCGTTGTCAAAAGGAAATCCTTCATTCCTGGGAGAAGCAAATGACCTGGATCGTAGAAACGAATCAAGGTTCCATCCCCAATCTTTCCTTGACCACCATAGACATCACCAGCAGGTGAACAGTCAACTGCTAGGAAGACTTCTGGGTCAAACTTAGTTGTGGAAGTATGGGCACCACGGAGACCAACTTCTTCTTGGACGTTAGAACCCAGATAGAGTTCATTGTCAAGCTTTTGACCTGACAAGGCTTCAGCTAACTCGCTCACCATGAGAACACCGTAGCGGTTGTCCCAAGCTTTGGAGATGATATTTTTTTCATTGGCTGTTAAAATTGCAGAGCTATCTGGTACGATGGTATCACCTGGACGGATGCCAAAGCTTTCTGCTTCAGCCTTATCCGCAAAACCACCATCAAAAATGATATCTGAAATAGCTGGCATGGTTGGTCCACCTGTTCCACGTGTCAAATGTGGTGGAACAGAGCCTGAAATCACGGGAATTTCACGACCGTCACGAGTAAAGAGTTTAAAGCGTTGGCTACTAACCACCATGGGGTTCCAACCACCGATTTCAACGACACGGAAGGTTCCATCTGGCTTAATCTCGCTGACCATAAAGCCAACTTCGTCCATATGAGAAGCGACTAAAACACGGGGCGCATCGGTAGCTTCTGAATGTTTAATCCCGAAAATACCGCCCAAGCCATCTGTCACAACTTCATCCACATGCGGAGTCAACTTTTCACGGAGATAGGCACGGACAGATGCTTCATGACCTGAGATCGCAGCAAGTTCTGTTACTTCTTTGATTTTTGAAAATAATGTTGTCATATCAGTTCCTTCTTTCTGTCCTCCATTTTACCACTTTTTATAGGAGAAGGATAGTGGGAAGGTGGATTGGTTTTTACTAGTTTATTCTATAAAAGAGGGAACTAGCACTTATTTCAGGAAATTTAGCTTTTTTTCAGAAAGGTTAAATCCTTCTTCTCTCTATCCTTTAAAGGTCACAATGGTTGCGCCACTACCGCCAGCATTCTGTGGAGCATAGCCAAAACTCTTGACATGCTTGTTTCTTTGTAGGTATTTGGTAACGCCCTCGCGGATGACTCCCGTACCGATGCCATGGATGATGTCTACCTGCGCCATGTTATTAAGCAGGGCTTGGTCAATAAAGGCATCCAGCTCATTCATGGCTTCTTCGTACCGTTTGCCTCGGAGATCCAGTCTAGCTTGTGGACCACGACCAGAAGCTCGTTTCACGACATTGACTTGTTTTTTCTTGACTGGAGCTTCTTGTTGAACCTGAACAAGGTCAAATTCTTTCTCTTCCAAGGTCATCTTTATCAAACCAACTTGGGCTTCCCAACGGCCGTCCTTGAGCTGATTGGTCAAGGTTCCACGTTGGCCATAACTGAGAACCACGATATCATCTCCAACCTTTGGTGCTCGTTTTTTCTTGGCTTTTTGAAGGACCTTGTTTTTAGACAAGTCGACTTTTTCAGGAGCCAGTTTTTTCAGCTCAGCCTTGGCTTCAATGATTTCGTGGGGTTTGAGTTGAGACTTACTGTGGAGGTTCTTAAGAATCTGGTCACTCTCACTTAGCGCTAGTTCCACAATTTCAGCAGCTTGTTCACGCGCCTTGTTGAGCTCAGTTTCCTTTTCACGGTTGAGCTCGTTGTACAGTTTTTTGAGTGCTCGGTTCATCTTGAGGTTTTCTTGCTCCACCTCACGAATATTATCCAGACGTTTACGACTCTCCAGCGTTTGCTCTTCCAATTGCTCAATGATGCGGTTGACGTCATTATCTTGGTTGACCTGCTGACTGGCATCCCCAACGATGACATCTGACAAGCCCAGGCGTTTGGCAATTTCAAAGGCATTGCTTCGGCCAGGAACTCCCTGCATAAAGCGATAAGTTGGACGCAGACTAGCTGTATCAAACTCCATACTGGCATTTTGCACAAAGGCTGTCTCAATACCATAGGCCTTGAGTTCTGGATAGTGGGTTGTCGCCATAGTTTTGACCTGACGCAGGCGAAGATCTTCCAAAATAGCCATAGCAAGGGCCGCACCTTCCTGCGGATCGGTACCTGCGCCAAGCTCATCTAAGAGTAAAAGCGAGTGTTGGTTGACCTTACCAAGAATATCTACGATATTGGTCATGTGGCTGGAGAAGGTAGACAAGCTTTGCTCGATAGACTGCTCATCCCCAATATCTGCGAAAATTTCTTCGAAAATACCGACACGGCTCCCCTTATCAGCTAAAATAGGCAAGCCTGACTGGACCATGAGTTGAGTCAAACCCAAGGTTTTGAGCATGATGGTCTTCCCACCTGTATTGGGACCTGTAATGACAATGGCTGTTAATTCCTTACCAAAGTGTATATCGTTCGCGACAGCATTTTTAACCAAAGGATGGCGAACATGGAGGAGTTGAATCTCTTGATTCTCTGAAAGTTGAGGAACAACTGCTTGTCTTTCTTGGATGAAACGCACCTTGGCACGAATCAAGTCTAAATGACCGATAATCCAAGCGTCATTAGCAATCTCAGCAGCATGAGGACGAACCCGTTCTGAGAGCTCCTGCAGGATACGAATCATCTCATAGCGTTCGTCTGCTCGCAGACTAGCGATTTCTTCGCTCAGCTTGACGACCTCACGTGGCTCGATATAGACTGTGTTTCCACTGGCAGATATGTCATGTACAACACCCGCAATCTTATTGCGATAGGTGTTCTTGACTGGTAAGACTTGACGGCCATTTCTGCTAGCGATAATGCCTTCCGTCAACATCTGAGCTTTTTGCTTGAGCAGGTCGTGCAAGACATCTCGAACTTGACTCTCGCTATCATGGATTTTCCGGCGAATGCGTGCTAGCTCTTCACTGGCGAAATTTTCGATAAATCCTGCATCATTTAGAGATTGAAGACTCCCTTGCAAGTGTGGGAACTCATGCAGTTTTTCAAACCATCTCGCCAACTGCTCCAAGCGTACGTTTTCGAGATTGGTATAAAATCCTTGCAACTCTCTGCTAGCCAGCAAGACCCGTTTGAGGAGCAAGAACTCCTCGATATTGAGGTCCGCCCCCATCTCCAGACGCTTGCAAACAGCTGATATCTCACGCGTCGCTAGGATGGTAAAGTGAGGTTGCTCCACAAATAGGGCTTGCATTTCCTCCATCTCTGTAAAGGCTTGTTTGATTTTATCCTCCTTGGTAGTCGGAGCCAAACTTTTTAGCTCCTCTAGTCCCTGTTCGGTCAGGAGATGCGGTTCAAACAAGGCTTTGATTTTATTAAATTCTAAGGTTTCTAGTATTTTTGTATTCATATTCTTTCCTTGTGTGTTTGTTTACAAAATCGTAGCAACTATAGGTTTTTGACTTTACCTCGCCTTAGTCGTCCAATCTGTAAACAAAGGGCTAGGAAAACTCCCGCCCTTTTTATCCGATTAAATTTGTCACCCAGAGTTGTTTGATAAAGTTTGCCGTTAAAGGGACACTTTGGATGATATGCTTGGCTACCACGCTCTTTTCAAGGGGATTTTGCACAGCTGCCATAGGCACAGTTGCAAGAATGGTCAGAGCCATTTGCAAGACAAATAAGGTTACCAATAGCGACAATAGGCCTGCCCCGATACGAAACCATTTGACATCGAGCTTTTTAGTTGGAATCAAGTGTAGGAACAAACCGATAAAACGTCCGATACTGTAACAAACCCCAAAAACTAGAAGGTAGGCCAGACCCGCATAAAAGACCTTGTCTAGGTGAAAAAGCTGGTCTGAAGGGAAGAAAAAGGTGCCCTGTCCTTCCTGAGGATTGGCATAAGGGATAAGCAAGTGAAAGTTATCCCCCAGTGATTTATAAAACTGTCCAGCAACAAAGGCTGAAATCACTGCCACGAGGAAATAATAAACTTGCAGCACCAAACCTCTACGGTAGCCGATGTAAAAGCTCCCAAGCAAGAACCAGCAAGAGAAGGATCGAAATCATAGGGAATCCTCAATCTTGCTCTGCTCTTGCTTAACAGCTACTAACTTATTTCGAAGGTCTTTAAGCTCCTGCTCCTTATCGTCAAACTCAATCTCACGACTAAGCTGTGTCGATAGGCTGTTAATCGCTAAAAGGAGGGCAATCGTTTCATCATCTGCCCCAGGCATTTGTTCTTTAATTGCTTGGTATTTTTCAGTCGCAACCTTGGCAATTTCCTCCATAAAGAGGTTGTCATACTCGGTTGTCAAGGTTAATGTCTTTTTCCCGAATGTAAACTTATATCGATTTAGATTTGCCATAAAATTCACCTCACGATATTATACCAAATTTCGCTAACTTTGTCAGTTTTTACCAATTCTCCTGCTTTTATGGTACAATAGAAGCTATGGCAAGTATCACACTCACACCTAGCGAACAGGAAATTCAGAGCTTTTTAAGTCAGTATCAGAAAGCTCTCAGTCCTAGTAACAATCCTTATATCCGTTACTTTTTGCGCCTGCCTCAGGCAACGATTTCCATCTATACTTCTGGAAAAGTCCTCCTGCAGGGCGAAATGGCTGAGCAATACGCCAGTTTCTTTGGCTACCAAGTTCAACAAGAAAAGAGCGGACAAGATTTTCCTATGATTGGAACTGATGAGGTGGGAAATGGTTCCTACTTTGGCGGGCTAGCTGTCGTGGCTTCCTTTGTGACACCAGACCAGCATGACTTCTTGAGAAAACTTGGAGTGGGGGATTCCAAAACTTTGACAGACCAAAAGATTCGTCAGATCGCCCCTATCCTCAAGGAAAAGATCCAGCATCAAGCGCTCCTCCTTTCACCGAGCAAGTACAACGAAGTTATCGGAGAGTGTTACAATGCTGTTTCTGTAAAGGTTGCCCTTCACAACCAGGCTATCTTTCTCCTTCTCCAAAAAGGAGTCCAGCCAGAAAAAATCGTGATTGATGCTTTTACAAGTCCTAAAAACTATGACAAGTACTTGATGCAAGAAGCCAATCATTTCCCAAACAAGGTTAGTTTGGAAGAAAAAAAGCCGAAGGAAAAATACATGGCTGTTGCGGTTAGCTCCATCATCGCGCGTGATCTCTTCCTCGAAAAACTTGGAAAAATCTTGGACGAGAACTAGGCTACCAACTGCCCAGTGGTGCAGGAACCGCTTCTGATAAGGTTGCTAGCAAAATCCTTCAGGCCTATGGTATGAAAGGGCTCAACTTCTGTGCCAAACTGCATTTTAAAAATACTGAAAAAGCTAAAGCACTGCTAGAAAGGTAAATTATGAATTATTTTTAAAAACATTTCTAAAAAGAGTGGGGACTTACGTTCCTCATCATAGTAGTGGGGCTCAGTCGCCTCTTTCTCTGGACCAATGTCCGTGTGGAAGGACACTCTATGGACCCTACCCTAGCTGATGGAGAAGTTCTCTTCGTTGTTAAACACCTCCCAATTGACCGCTTCGACATCGTTGTTGCCCATGAGGAGGATGGAAATAAAGACATTGTCAAAAGGGTTATCGGTATGCCTGGAGATACCATCCGCTACGAAAACGATAAACTTTATATCAACGATAAAGAAACGGACGAACCTTACCTAGCAGACTACCTCCAACAGTTTAAAAACGACAAACTTCAGAGCACTTATTCAGGGAAAGGCTTTGAAGGGGATAAGGGGTCTATTTTTAGAAGCCTTGCTCAGAAGGCTCAGGCCTTTACTGTCGATGTAAATTTCAACACCAGCTTCAGCTTTACAGTACCTGAAGGTGAATACCTCCTCCTTGGAGATGACCGTTTGGTTTCTAGCGACAGTCGCCATGTTGGAACCTTTAAGGCCAGTCAAATCAAAGGGAAGCCAAATTCCGTTTCTGGCCACTCAACCGTATCGGAATCTTTTTAAAAACCAGCAACCAGATGCTGTGATAGTCTTTTTGAGTTAGCCTTTTTAGGATTAGATTGCAACTTGGCGATATCTTGTACCAAGTTCCAGATCCAAGAAAAAGCCTAACTGAGAGCTCTATCCCAGCTCTTTTTTTCTATCAAAAAAAGGAAACCTATGGAAGTTTATTTTTCAGGCACCATTGAACGTATTATTTTTGAAAATGTCAGTAATTTTTATCGCATCCTCCTCCTAGATATCCAAGATACCAATGCGGAGGACTTTGACGATTTTGAAATCATCGTTACAGGAACCATGGCGGACGTGATTGAGGGCGAAGACTACACTTTTTGGGGGCAAATCGTTCAGCACTCCAAGTATGGTGAACAGCTACAGATCAGTCGTTATGAGCGAGCAAAACCCACTAGCAAAGGCCTAGTCAAGTACTTTTCGAGTAGCCATTTTAAGGGAATTGGACTCAAGACTGCCCAGAAAATCGTGGATACGTATGGCGAAAATACCATAGACGAAATTCTGGAGCATCCTGAAAAACTGGAAAGTATTGCAGGACTCTCTGCCAAAAACCGTGAGGCTTTCCTCTCCACCCTCCGTCTCAACTATGGGACAGAAATGGTCTTGGCTAAACTGGCCAACTACGGCATTCCCAATAAACTGGCCTTTCAGATTCAAGACTTTTACAAGGACGAAACGCTGGATATTGTCGAAAACTATCCCTATCAACTGGTTGAGGATATCAAGGGTTTGGGCTTCACCATTGCTGACCAATTAGCTGCTGAACTAGGTATTGAAAGCCAAGCTCCTGAGCGCTTCCGTGCAGGTCTTGTCCACAGCCTCTTTCAAGGCTGTATGGATACGGGCGATACCTATATGGAAGCCCGAGATTTGCTGGAACAAACCCTGACTCTCCTCGAGTCTTCCCGTCCCGTAGAACTGGACCCCAACCAAGTTGCCCAAGAACTCTCCTACCTAATCGAAGAAGACAAGGTTCAGCAGATTGACACTAAAATCTTTGATAATAGCCTCTTTTTCGCTGAAGAAGGCATTCGCAGTCACTTGATTCGTATCCTTGAAAAAGGAAAGAAACAAAGTCAAGATTTGGAAACCATTCAAAAGCATATCGCTAGCGTTGAGGAAGAACTAGGTATCCAATACGATAGTATCCAAAAACAGGCTATCTGCGATGCCATCCAGAACAAGGTCTTTATCCTAACAGGCGGTCCTGGTACAGGTAAGACGACTGTTATCAATGGAATTATCGCTGTCTATGCCCTGCTTGAAGGACTCGATCTCAGGAAAAAGAACAACTTACCTATTCTTCTCGCTGCACCAACTGGTCGAGCGGCTCGGCGCATGAATGAATTAACAGGTTTGCCTAGCGCTACTATACACCGTCATTTGGGAATGACAGGTGACGATGATACCAGCCATCTGGAAGATTATCTGGATGCTGATTTTATCATTGTAGATGAGTTTTCTATGGTGGATACTTGGCTAGCAAATCAACTCTTCTCCAACATCTCTTCAAACAGTAAAATCCTCATCGTGGGAGATAGCGACCAGTTGCCTTCTGTCAGTCCTGGGCAAGTCTTAGCTGACCTACTCCAGATACCCCTGATTCCGCAGACTCGCTTGGAACGGATTTACCGTCAAAGTCAAGAATCAACTATCGTTACCTTGGCTAGCCAGATTCGACAAGGCATCTTGCCAGCTGACTTTACCCAGAAAAAAGCAGACCGCTCCTACTTTGAAATCATGAGTAGCCATATCCCAGCTACCATTGAGAAAATTCTTGGCGCTGCCCTCAGAAGTGGTATTCCGGCTCGTGATATTCAGGTGCTGGCGCCTATGTATCGAGGAACTGCTGGTATTGATGCCATCAACCAACTCATGCAAGACCTGCTTAACTCACCACAAAAAGACCAACTCAGTTTTGAAGCTCCCCAGTGCTACTATCGTAAGGGTGATAAGGTCATTCACCTAGTCAACGATGCCGAAGTCAATGTCTTTAACGGAGACCTAGGCTACATCACAGATTTGATTCCTGGAAAATACACTGAGTCCAAACAAGACGAGATTGTCATTGATTTTGATGGCAATGAGGTTATCTATCCACGCAACGAATGGTACAAGATTCGTCTGGCTTATGCCATGAGTATCCATAAGTCTCAGGGGAGTGAGTTTCCCGTTGTCATCCTGCCCATTACTAGTGCTAGCAAGCGCATGCTGGAACGCAATCTCCTCTATACGGCTATTACACGGGCCAAGAGCAAGCTCATCCTACTTGGTGAATTACAGGCCTTTGACTACGCAGTCAAACATATCGGAACTGCCCGTAAGACCTATCTGATTGAGCGTTTTCAGGATCTGGTCGAAGCCACTAACCAAACCAGCCCAGCCCCAACTGAAACGACAAATCAAGAGGATTCTCCTCTATCCTACATCCTCACCGAGGAAAACTGGTCTAATATTCCCGCTATGATTGGGATTACAGACGCAGACCTCAAAGAGATTTTTGGGAAATAGAGCAGCAGAAAGCCCACCTGATTAGGTGGGCTTTTTATCTTTTAAGATTATTTTACTGTTGCAGTGCTTGTGATCAATTCAACAGCTTTTTTGATTGCGATATCATGTTTCAACATATCAGCTGAAAGCAAGTTTTGAACTTGTGCAACTTCCATGTTGTAAGTTGCAGCCAATTGTTCGATTTCTTTTTGGATTTCTTCTTCAGTAGCGTCAAATCCTTCAGCTTTGGCAACTGCTTCGATTACAAGGTTAGTTTTAGTACGTGACTCAGCTTCTGCTTCGTATTGTTTGTGAAGGTCTTCTTGAGTAGTTCCAGTGATTTGGAAGTACATGTCAGGGTTGATACCTTGATGTTGCAAGTTTCCAAGGAATTCGTTTACTGAACGGTGAACTTCTTCGTGGATCATTTCTTCTGGAAGTTCTACGATTTCAGCGTTTTCTACAGCTTTATCGATTGCTGCACCTTCAAGGGCATCTTTGTATGCTTCTTCTTTCGTAGCAGTCAATTCTTTGCGGTATTTTTCTTTCAATTCGTCAAGAGTTTCCACTTCTTCGTTGATGTCTTTTGCAAGTTCATCATCAAGAGCTGGAACTTCTTTAGCTTTTACTTCGTGGATAGTTGTTACGAATTTAGCTTCTTTACCTGCAAGATCTTCTGCTTGGTAGTCTTCTGGGAATGTTACGATAACGTCAACAGTTTCGCCAGCTGAGTGACCAACCAATTGGTCTTCGAAACCAGGGATGAATTGACCTGATCCAAGTCCAAGTGAGAAGTTTTCACCTTTTCCACCGTCAAATTCAACACCGTCGATAGAACCAACAAAGTCAATGACAACAGTGTCGCCATTTTCAGCAGCAGCTTCCTTGATAACCAATTCAGCCAAGTTGTTGCGTTCGCGTTCGATACGTTCTTCAACGTCAGCGTCTGTTACTTCTTTTTCTACATCTACTGATACTTCAAGGTTTTTTTGTAGTCGCCCAATTTTTACTTCAGGTTTTGTCACGACTTCAGCAGTGATAACCCAGTCTTGACCTTTTTTTCCATTGAAGTTACGTCAATTTTTTTGGTTGCGCAACCACTTCAAGACCAGCTTCTTTTACAGCTGCTTCATAAGCGTTTGGCAAAAGAGCGTTCAACACATCTTGGTAAAGTGTTTCTTCACCAAATTTTTTTATCAAAGATAGGACGTGGAAGGTGACCTTTACGGAAACCTGGAACGTTAAGAGTTTTCTTTACTGAGTTAAATACACGGTCCACTTCTGGTTTGATTTGGTCTTGAGAGATAGTGAAAGTCAAGACACCACGGTTTGTTTCTTTGTTTTCAAATGATACAGACATTCTGTCATTTCTCCTTAAAAATTTTTTTAAATACAGTCTATTATAACATAAACGGGCGACTTTTTTCAAGTAATGAATACGCTTTTCAACGACGCTAAAGGTACTTGCTGGCTTCTTTGATACTAAGTTCAGCCATTCTCTCCTTGTTTTTTTCGATGAAGCTTGCTACCCAGTCTGCATTGGTTTTGGAGTAGTCTCTTAGGGCCCAACCGATGGCTTTGTTGATAAAAAATTCTGTCTGGTCCAGATTATTGAGCAGGATCTTTTCCATCAGTCGGACATCGGTTTTCTCTTTTCTTAACAACTGATGGTCAATGGCGACTCGTCTCAGCCAGATATTATCTGATAAACTCCATTGGAGGATGATTTCTCCCAGCTCTGGTTTGGCATATACCAAACTTCCTACAACTCGGTCTAGGATATCTACTGTGTCCCACCAAGATTTTGTGACGACCAGGCGCTCAATCTTAGGCAAAGCGCTCTCTGTTAGATAAGACTGCATAGTTTTCAAATAGTTGGCAGCCACATATTGGTATTCTCTAGGTTCCTTTTCCCAGCAAGTGTCCACAAAATCCCAATCGATGATCTTTGTTTTTTTCGCACTTGGAAAGTATTTTTTATAAAGGGAATTTCTTTCAGGAGCTGCAATACCTAGAAAAGGAAATTGATGGCGCATATAGGCTTCCATGGGGCCTGCTTTATGCGGATTTTTTGCCGCTTCTAGCTCCTCAAGTAAATCTGCAAGACTCATCTAAAAGTCCTCATGCCCTACCAAGTGGTGCTGAAAGGCATAGACCGCAGCCTGGGTGCGATCACTAACTTCAAGTTTGGCTAGGATGTTGGACACGTGGGTCTTGACCGTCTTGAGAGAGATGAAGAGTTCATCTGCGATACGTTGATTTTCGTAGCCCTTGGCGATGAGTTGGAGCACGTCTCGCTCACGCGCAGTCAGATCCTCATGAAGTTCGATATGATTGCGGTGGTATTCGACCTTCTTGCTGACCTCTTGCTCAATAGCAAGCTCTCCAGCGGCAACCTTACGAACAGCGTGCAGTAATTCATCCGCACTAGAAGTCTTGAGCATATAGCCTCTAGCACCAGCGTTCAAGACAGGCATGATTTTTTCATTGTCTAGGTAAGAGGTCACAATCAAAATCTTTGCTTCAGGCCATTCTTTGAGGATGGCTAAGGTTGCGTCAATCCCATTCATCTCAGGCATGACGATATCCATGACAATGACATCTGGACGCAATTCCAAGGCCAAGGAAATCCCTTGAACACCGTTGGCCGCCTCGCCCACAACTTCTACATCTTCTTGGAGGTCAAAGTAGCTTTTCAAGCCCAATCGGACCATTTCATGGTCATCTACCAGTAAATTTTCATCTTTACTCCTTTATGATTCCTTGTCTAGCAGGGGTATACGGATATCAACCGCCAGTCCCTGCTTAGGTGCTGTCAAGAGTTGAACTGTTCCTGCCATATCCTCGACCCGCTCCTTAATATTTCGCAGTCCATAACTCAAGTCATCTAAGCTCCCCAACTGGAAACCAATCCCATTGTCTACCACCTTCAGCTGCAATTCAACATCTGTCTGATAGAGATAGACATCCAAACAAGATGCTTGGGCATGGCGAAGGGTATTGCTGATCAACTCCTGCAAAATACGGAAGATATGCTCCTCGATTTTCTTAGGCAATTTCGTCACATTTTGCTTGAGACTAACCTTGAGATCACTCTTATCTTCAAGCTCTTTTAAGAGGATTCGAATCCCCTCAACCAGACTCTTGTCTTCCAACTCAACTGGTCGCAAATGCAGGAGCAAGACCCGAAGATCCTTCTGGGCTGTTTCTAGTATAGCTGCGACACTTTGCAACTGGGTCTGCATCTTTTCTCTATCAAGCTTCAAAGCCTGCTGACTGACACCTGATAAAATCATATGGGCCGCAAACAACTCCTGACTAACCGTATCATGTAAGTCACGTGCTATCCGTTTGCGTTCTTTCTCGATGATTGCTTCTTCCTTGACCAGACTTTGGTTTTCAGCCTTTTGAACGGCCTCAGTCAAGAGAATCAGCTTGCCAGATAAGGACTTGAAACTGGCATCCAAGTCTGGATCTGCAAAAGAAACTACCTCTTTTCCTGCTAATAAGCGCTTGAGATTGACCTGCATTTTTCTGCGAGAGACTTCTTCTATCACGCGCCAAAAGAGGACAAAAAAGAAAGTCAGGGAAAGGCTAAAGACAAAGATCAAGAAGATTAACTTTCTGTTTTCTCGATATCCTGTAGCAAATAAGACCAATCAAGATTAAGAATATCAAGCAGACTATTGGTCAAAAAGAGGATAAAGAGGAAAGAAGTCAGGCCGATTAACAGATACGATTGCTTTTTCATCCTCTGACCACCTCCACATCGCCAACCATAGTAGTTAGGAAAATCTTGACGCTCTTGTTACTCTTGAGATAGTCTCTGGTCTCCTGATGATAGTGTTCATTGCGGAGGGATCTCTTAGGCTGATGAAGGAAGGTTAGATCTCCATAGAGGCAGTTGACACTGAGGCTGATTTCCACATCTACAGGTACGATAATCCTAGTCGTTCCCACCATCTTTCTAAGGATAATGACATTGTCATGATTGGTTAGGATAACTCTTTCTAAATGAATGGTGTCCTTGCCCATGAGGCGAAAGAGGTTGATATCGTCAAACTGGCAGGTCTGGTGACTAGAGAAATGATGGAGATTGCCAAACCAAGGATTGCGTTCATTTTTAACCGTCACCACCTCTTCAAAGACCAAATCGGTCTCCTCTCTTTCTTGATTCATCATTGGATAGAGAAGAAAGAGGCTATAGATCACCGCTACAAAGATGGCTAAAATCACAAAGGGATTGAGCATGACGATGAAAAAGAAAAGAATGGTTGCCACAAGGAGGAACACATTGTTACCCTCTTTACCTGTATAATAGCGGAGCAAGAGCAAGAAGAGGAATAGAATCAGCAGAAAACGCGAAAAATGCTCTGATACCATCAAAATCAGAGCTCCCGTCAATAGACAGGCTTCAATAAATAAAAAGATTTGAAATTTTTTCATAGCTGTATCCTCTCCCTTCTATTTTATCACAATTCAAAAAAGACACCTCGGTCTGAGGATGGAAAAGGAGATTGGACAGAAAACGCTCCTACAAGCTAGCTTCTTTCAGCCCACCACAGTTGACAAAAGGCTACAAAAAAGGGCGGGATTCTTGTCCCGACCTCTCTACATCTGATCTTTTGCTTCTTTTAGTTTTCCATAAAGAATATAGTCTACGTTTGCAGATCCGCTATGGTTGCACAATTAAGGGCACACATGATCAAACGCAGGTCTTCTTTCCAGCCTTGGACAATACCAATCACCTCTTCAACGGAATAGGTTTCAACTAATTCCAGAACGGTACGTGACAGTCCTACAGCCTTGGCACCAAAGACCAAGCACTTAATCATATCAAGCGGGTTCCGAACCCCTCCACTAACCAAGAGCTCTACCTTATCTTTCCAGTCTTGGGCATTGAGAAGGGCTTGCATGGTAGACTGCCCCCATTGATTAAGGTAATCACGCTGACCACTGCGACGGTTTTCGATATAGGCAAAGCTGGTGCCACCACGACCTGACAGGTCAAAGGTTCGAACACCCAGTTCATAGGCTCTCTCGATGGTCTTGTCATCCATCCCAAAGCCCACTTCCTTTAAAATGATGGGAACGGGGATTTGCTTGCTATAATCTGCCAGATGCGATTGCCAGCTTCTAAACTTCCTTTCTCCCTCAGGCATGAGCAATTCCTGCATGATATTGACATGCACTTGTAAAAGTAAAGGATTCATCTCCGTCACGGTCTGCAAACCAAGTTCAACCGGCTTGTCCAATCCAATATTGGTTCCAAGGAGGAGATTTGGATGGCTAGATTTGACAGAAAAGTATCGTCTGTTGGATCCTTGAGAGCTGCACTATAAGAGCCCGTCACAAACAAAATCTCACAGGCTTCTGCCACCTGAGCTAGTCTTTGATTGATTTCTTTACCTTTTTCGCTTCCACCCGTCATGGCATTGATATAAAAAGGAAAGTCCCACTTGCGACCTGCAAATTCTGTAGACAAATCAATCTCATCTAGGTCATAGAGCGGTAGTGAAGAGTGGATTAACTCGACCTCATCAAAACTATTATAAGAGCTTTTCTGCTCAAGGGCATATCGGATGTGCTCATCCTTACGATTTGTCGTCATGTCCTATCCTTTCTTGGTATAAGAGTTCAATCCCCAGATCGGCCCAACGGTTTTTAAGGGTTTCAGTTGATTGCTCATCAAAACTCAAGGCAATCCCACAGTCACCGCCACCAGCGCCACTGCTCTTGGCAACGGCTTGCAATTCTTGACTGGCTTCTTTCAGCTGTCTAAGCGAAGGCGTGTAAATATCTGTGCTCAAGCCTTCTAAAAGCTGGCTGGCTGTTTCCACTAGCTCGATGATTTTTTCTACATTTCCCTGCTCCAAGGATTCTACCAAAGTAGCTACCGTTTCTTTTGAGGAAGTTAAAAAGTTCTGGTCTATGTTTTGCTTGATTTGCTGGACCATGTCACTTGATACAGCCACTTCCTTAGTCCATCCCACTAGGAAATCACATTCTAGAGCTGGTTGCACTTGCGAGATAGAAAAGCCCCAATCACGCTCTAAAACTGTCGCCAAGTTTTCTTCTTCCAACCAAGCGGCTACCTTCTGGCGATCAAAAGACTGGTAGAGAACCAAATCCTCTGCCACGATACAGGCAATGTCTCCCATAGAGCCATTGTCTCCTCGCTTGAGCAAGACCGCGCTGGCCAGTTTGAACAAGAGATCCTGATCAACTGAAAAATCATACAGAGCCAGCAGAGCCTTGACAACCAAGACAACGACGCTACCACTAGAGCCTAGGCCAAACTTTTTCCCTTCTCGTTCCATTTTTCCACGGATTTCCAAAGAAAAAGGTCGCAAAGTCTGACCACGATCGGCGAGAAAGGCATTCATCAAAGCAATTGTTTCTTGAATCAAACTGTAGGCAGGATTTGGCGTCAAGTCCACTGCAAAATCAAACATATCTGAATAGATACGGTAGCTATCAGAAAAGGCAATCTCAGCTCTCATATAGATGGAAATGGCCTTAATCAAGGCCAACTGTCCTGGCTCTAAAATAGCATACTCACCCGCCCAATAGAGTTTTCCGCAAGTTTTAACAGCAATCATCTTGACTCAAATCCTTTGTTTTTGACACAATCAAGCGATAACGTTGACCGAAGATCTCTGACAAATGCTCCAATTCTTCCTCTAGACAAAGAACCTTGACATTGGGACCAGCATCCATAGTAAAGTAGCAGGCTTCCCCTTGCTCACGAAGCTGGCGAACAAAGTCCATGGCTTCATAGCTTGCATCGGTCAGATAAGAAAAAGCTGGTGATGCTGTTTTGGTCGTAGCGTGCATAGCCAGGGCATTTTTCTCCGTTAATTCCCCAACCTTGGCAAAGTCATTCTCTTTGAGATAGACCAGCATATCCTGATAGTCCTTTTCAGACTGACGCACCCAGTCATAAAAAGTCGTCGAGGTTTCCACACAGAGTTTCATACCATCACGGCTGGAAATAGGTTTTTTCTTGTCCTCTAGGACCAACATGATCATAGCTAGTTTTAAGTCTGTCTCTACAGGGTAAATTTCCCCACTATCCTTGTCCCAGGCACCGAGTGGCCCATAAAAACTACGAGAGGAAGAACCTGAGGCAAACTTAGCTTCCTGCGCCAACTGACTCCGATCCAAACCAAGCTGGAAATAAGCATTGCAAGCCTTAACCAAGGCGGACAAACCACTGGAACTTGAGGACAAACCCGCTGCGGTCGGCATATTGTTTTGGGTATCAATACGGACAAAGCCCTCACCTTCTGGACGGTAACGGTCGATGATTTTGCTCATCTTGGCATGCTCCGCCTCATTTTTGGAGCTGACCATTGATATAAAAGGCATCAGCCGTCGCATGGGCTGGTAGTGGCGACAAGGTCGTCTCTGTGTACATATTTTCCAAAGTCAGAGAGATACTGCTAGTAGCAGGAACCATCTCTTTTTCTTTTTTTCTTTCCCCAGTATTTGATAATAGCAATATTTGCGTAGGAACGTACTGTTACAGGCTTTCGATCCATGTCTGAACAGCTCCTTTCTCTTCTAATCCTTTTGCTAGTTCTTGTGCTTGATCTAGAGTAGCTGCCAAGGCTATGATACAGCCGCCCTAGCCCACCACCACTCATCTTGGCACCCAGAGCACCGTAGCTCAGAGCCGTTTCAACGAGGGAATCTGCCTCAGGGCTACTAACACCAATTTCTTTTTAGATGTAAATGCGCCTGACTGAGGATTTGTCCCAGTTTTTTTCAGCATCTTTTTGTCTAATCGCATCTTCTGCCTGCTGGGTCAATTCTCCCAAGGCATGCAAAAAAACGGTAGGGCAGCCTTCCCCTTGCTTTGAACCACTTGGATGGCTTCACGAGTGTGACCATACACGCCCGTATCTGCAATCACCAAATAGGCAGATAAATCCATCTCAAGTTCTGTAAATCCTACGTTCTTAATAAAGCGGATAGGATGGTCACTAAGACAGGTCTTGGCATCCAAACCACTCGGATTCATATGGGCAATCATCTCTGCTCGATTGACTAAAAATTTCCAATACATGATGAGGCAGTTCGGCTTGATAGTAGTCAAAAAAACCGCACGAATGGCTGCTATGCTGATAGCTGCTGACGAACCCATCCCCCGTTTTTTTCAGGAATAGCTGAGTCGATCTGACAACGAATGCAAGCATCCTTGATATTTAGATGCTCAAGCGAAGCATACACCGCCATAGACAAGGTATCCTCCTCGTAAAGACGCCATGGACTTTCAGCAGGAATCACCCTACAAGTCACCTCCACCTCTATAAGAGGCAGGGAAATGGCAGGATAACCGTAAACGACAGCGTGCTCTCCTATTAAAATAATCTTACTATGTGCCTGACCGACACCAACTTTTTTTGTCATGTTTTCCTTTTGCTAGACGATAAGACCGTCTTATTTCTCACACAAGTATTTATTCTTTCCTATCTATTTTATTATATTTTCACAAAAAAAGCGATTGTTTCCTTCACAATCGCCTCTTTCATTATTGGACCCATTCGCCATTATAGTTGACGTAGTAACCATCCACTCTTGTACTAACTGCTAAAGCACCTGAGCTATAAGCATAGTACCATTTACCATTGACTTGGAACCAGCCTGTCTTCATATCGCCATTACTTGCATTTAGGTAGTACCAAGTTGAACCATCTTTCACCCAGCCAGTTGCCATGGCTCCTGATGAGCGGAGATAGTACCACTTGTTACCGACATAAGCCCAACCTGTCTTCATATCGCCATTTTGAGCATCTAAATAATACCAAGTGGAGTCTTCCTGATACCAGCCAGTTGCCATAGCCCCTGAAGAACGGAGGTAGTACCACTTGTTGCCAAGATATTTCCAACCAGTTTGCATAATCCCAGTTGTTGGATCCAAATAGTACCAAGTCGAATCATCGTTTATCCAGCCTGCACGTCTTTCACCACCAAGGTAGTCTTTCCCTGAATAACCTGTTTTTGCTAGATAGTACCAGTTGGATTGATCGTAGAGCCAACCTGTTTTTAAAGAATGATCCTCATTAAAGTAATAATTTGCTAATTTAAGAACTTCTGGGCCTTCAAAGCCTTCACCATGTTTTTTACCAACATTTAATGAATCCTTAACCTCTAATTGTTGCCAGCCAACAAATTCTTGGAGAATCCCATCTTGTCCAAAGTAGTACCACTTCTGTTGAAGGCCAATTTCGAAAACTGGACGATTATCAAGTAAACCATCACGATAACCTGTCCCAGGAATTTCTAAGTATTGCCAACCGACAACCATCTCTCCTTCATCACCAAAATAGTAGGTTTACCGTCTATTTTATGCCAATAGATTGCTTTATGGTCATCTTTTATATAGTATTTTCTATTATCCTTATCAACAAACTGTCCACCTGTGGTATCCGCAAATACGGTACTTGTCGCTAGCAAAGCAAAGAAAAAGACTGCTAGAGCAACTTGCAACATTTTTTTCAAAAATTTCATTAGATCTTCCTCCATAACTGATTGTAGCAAAGGCCTGACTGTATGTCAATATGACGTCCTTAAAATCATGTATAGTAGATTGAATCTAGAATCGTACAATATCGCTTCTAAAATATAGTCAATTGAAACAAGCACAAGACAAAAGAGCCTCGAAAAAAGGTATTACAACTTGGTAATACCTTTTTGAGGTGCTTTTTGATATGAGCCCATGTTTTCTCAAATGGTGTATTTAATATTGGTAAGAGAAACTTCTGAAACCAAGCTTCAAAAAAGTCGCTCATCATTGTTTCTTCGTAAGTCATTGGAGCGATTAATTCACCATTTGTTAGCCCTGCAACCAAAGAAACCCTCTGATATCTTCTTCCAGATACTTTACCTCTTATTAACTGGCCTTTTAATAACCGACCATGTTCTCGATAAAAATAAGTATCGAATCCTGTTTCGTCAATATAAACAGGTGCTAAATGCTTTAAACTATTAAAACTTTTAAGAAATAAAGCTACTTTTTCTGGGTCTTGTTCATAGTAGGTGCGGCTCTTTTTTTCGAGTGTAGCCCATCTTTGAGAGCATAGTGGATGGTAGTTGGATGCCAGCCAAATTCAGAAGCTATTTCAGTCAAATAAGCGTCTGGATTGTCAGTAAGATAGTTTTTAAGTCTATCTCTATCAACTTTTCTTGGTTTTGTTCCTTTTACTTGATGGTTTAGCTCTCCTGCTTTCTCTTTCAGCTTTAACCAGCCATAAATGGTATTACGTGAGATTTGGAAAATGTGTGATGCTTCTGTTACACTACCTGTTCGCTCACAATAGCAGAGAACTTTTTTACGAAAATCTATTGAATATACTATAAGAATATTATGTACTATTTTTTTGATTCATTTTACTATAAATTTTTAACATTTCAAAGATCTGTAAGACTGACATTTCACCATTTTCCTAATCATTATCCATCAAAAAAACCGTAAGAATTTCTTCTTACGGTTTTTCTAGCAAGCTCATAGAATCAAGATTCTCAAGTTTGCTTTATCCGAGTAATATTTTACTCTTCTTCCTTGCGTTTTTTTTAGCGAAGAGAAGTCCACCTGTCGCTGCTGCAAGTAGTGCTAGACCAAGTGAAGCGTTAGATTGTTCTGTACCAGTATTTGGCAATTCTTTCGCTCCAGCTTTCTTAGCTGATTGGCTAGCAGCTGACTCTTTAGTTGCTTTCTTAACAGTATTCTCACTTGCAATTACTGCTACTGAACCATCTGGGAAGGTTACTGTTGCTGTACCATCGTTGCCTACTTCTACCTTGCTTGCTGTTGGGTTAGCTTTCTTAACTTCGTCGGCTACCTTAGCTTTTTCCGCATTTGTAAGAGCTGATGGATTCACTACTGGAGTGAGTGCTGGGGTCTTAACGCCATTTGAATCAGCTTCTTTCACTGTCTTAGCTGGGGTCAAGACTGCTACTGAACCATCTGGGAAGGTTACTGTTGCTGTACCATCGTTGCCTACTTCTACCTTGCTTGCTGTTGGGTTAGCTTTCTTAACTTCGTCGGCTACCTTAGCTTTTTCCGCATCTGTAAGAGCTGATGGATTCACTACTGGAGTGACTGCTGGGGTCTTAACGCCATTTGAATCAGCTTCTTTCACTGTCTTAGCTGGGGTCAAGACTGCTACTGAACCATCTGGGAAGGTTACTGTTGCTGTACCATCGTTGCCTACTTCTACCTTGCTTGCTGTTGGGTTAGCTTTCTTAACTTCGTCGGCTACCTTAGCTTTTTTTCCGCATCTGTAAGAGCTGATGGATTCACTACTGGAGTGACTGCTGGGGTCTTAACGCCATTTGAATCAGCTTCTTTCACTGTCTTATCTGGGGTCAAGACTGCTACTGAACCATCTGGGAAGGTTACTGTTGCTGTACCATCGTTGCCTACTTCTACCTTGCTTGCTGTTGGGTTAGCTTTCTTAACTTCGTCGGCTACCTTAGCTTTTTTTCCGCATCTGTAAGAGCTGATGGATTCACTACTGGAGTGACTGCTGGGGTCTTAACGCCATTTGAATCAGCTTCTTTCACTGTCTTAGCTGGGGTCAAGACTGCTACTGAACCATCTGGGAAGGTTACTGTTGCTGTACCATCGTTGCCTACTTCTACCTTGCTTGCTGTTGGGTTAGCTTTCTTAACTTCGTCGGCTACCTTAGCTTTTTCCGCATCTGTAAGAGCTGATGGATTCACTACTGGAGTGACTGCTGGGGTCTTAACGCCATTTGAATCAGCTTCTTTCACTGTCTTAGCTGGGGTCAAGACTGCTACTGAACCATCTGGGAAGGTTACTGTTGCTGTACCATCGTTGCCTACTTCTACCTTGCTTGCTGTTGGGTTAGCTTTCTTAACTTCGTCGGCTACCTTAGCTTTTTTTCCGCATTTGTAAGAGCTGATGGATTCACTACTGGAGTGAGTGCTGGGGTCTTAACGCCATTTGAATCAGCTTCTTTCACTGTCTTAGCTGGGGTCAAGACTGCTACTGAACCATCTGGGAAGGTTACTGTTGCTGTACCATCGTTGCCTACTTCTACCTTGCTTGCTGTTGGGTTAGCTTTCTTAACTTCGTCGGCTACCTTAGCTTTTTCCGCATTTGTAAGAGCTGATGGATTCACTACTGGAGTGAGTGCTGGGGTCTTAACGCCATTTGAATCAGCTTCTTTCACTGTCTTAGCTGGGGTCAAGACTGCTACTGAACCATCTGGGAAGGTTACTGTTGCTGTACCATCGTTGCCTACTTCTACCTTGCTTGCTGTTGGGTTAGCTTTCTTAACTTCGTCGGCTACCTTAGCTTTTTTTCCGCATCTGTAAGAGCTGATGGATTCACTACTGGAGTGACTGCTGGGGTCTTAACGCCATTTGAATCAGCTTCTTTCACTGTCTTAGCTGGGGTCAAGACTGCTACTGAACCATCTGGGAAGGTTACTGTTGCTGTACCATCGTTGCCTACTTCTACCTTGCTTGCTGTTGGGTTAGCTTTCTTAACTTCGTCGGCTACCTTAGCTTTTTTTCCGCATCTGTAAGAGCTGATGGATTCACTACTGGAGTGACTGCTGGGGGTCTTAACGCCATTTGAATCAGCTTCTTTCACTGTCTTATCTGGGGTCAAGACTGCTACTGAACCATCTGGGAAGGTTACTGTTGCTGTACCATCGTTGCCTACTTCTACCTTGCTTGCTGTTGGGTTAGCTTTCTTAACTTCGTCGGCTACCTTAGCTTTTTTTCCGCATCTGTAAGAGCTGATGGATTCACTACTGGAGTGACTGCTGGGGTCTTAACGCCATTTGAATCAGCTTCTTTCACTGTCTTAGCTGGGGTCAAGACTGCTACTGAACCATCTGGGAAGGTTACTGTTGCTGTACCATCGTTGCCTACTTCTACCTTGCTTGCTGTTGGGTTAGCTTTCTTAACTTCGTCGGCTACCTTAGCTTTTTTTCCGCATTTGTAAGAGCTGATGGATTCACTACTGGAGTGAGTGCTGGGGTCTTAACGCCATTTGAATCAGCTTCTTTTCACTGTCTTAGCTGGGGTCAAGACTGCTACTGAACCATCTGGGAAGGTTACTGTTGCTGTACCATCGTTGCCTACTTCTACCTTGCTTGCTGTTGGGTTAGCTTTCTTAACTTCGTCGGCTACCTTAGCTTTTTTTCCGCATCTGTAAGAGCTGATGGATTCACTACTGGAGTGACTGCTGGGGTCTTAACGCCATTTGAATCAGCTTCTTTCACTGTCTTAGCTGGGGTCAAGACTGCTACTGAACCATCTGGGAAGGTTACTGTTGCTGTACCATCGTTGCCTACTTCTACCTTGCTTGCTGTTGGGTTAGCTTTTCTTAACTTCGTCGGCTACCTTAGCTTTTTTTCCGCATTTGTAAGAGCTGATGGATTCACTACTGGAGTGAGTGCTGGGGTCTTAACGCCATTTGAATCAGCTTCTTTCACTGTCTTAGCTGGGGTCAAGACTGCTACTGAACCATCTGGGAAGGTTACTGTTGCTGTACCATCGTTGCCTACTTCTACCTTGCTTGCTGTTGGGTTAGCTTTCTTAACTTCGTCGGCTACCTTAGCTTTTTTTCCGCATTTGTAAGAGCTGATGGATTCACTACTGGAGTGAGTGCTGGGGTCTTAACGCCATTTGAATCAGCTTCTTTCACTGTCTTAGCTGGGGTCAAGACTGCTACTGAACCATCTGGGAAGGTTACTGTTGCTGTACCATCGTTGCCTACTTCTACCTTGCTTGCTGTTGGGTTAGCTTTCTTAACTTCGTCGGCTACCTTAGCTTTTTCCGCATCTGTAAGAGCTGATGGATTCACTACTGGAGTGACTGCTGGGGTCTTAACGCCATTTGAATCAGCTTCTTTTCACTGTCTTAGCTGGGGTCAAGACTGCTACTGAACCATCTGGGAAGGTTACTGTTGCTGTACCATCGTTGCCTACTTCTACCTTGCTTGCTGTTGGGTTAGCTTTCTTAACTTCGTCGGCTACCTTAGCTTTTTTTCCGCATCTGTAAGAGCTGATGGATTCACTACTGGAGTGACTGCTGGGGTCTTAACGCCATTTGAATCAGCTTCTTTCACTGTCTTATCTGGGGTCAAGACTGCTACTGAACCATCTGGGAAGGTTACTGTTGCTGTACCATCGTTGCCTACTTCTACCTTGCTTGCTGTTGGGTTAGCTTTCTTAACTTCGTCGGCTACCTTAGCTTTTTTTCCGCATCTGTAAGAGCTGATGGATTCACTACTGGAGTGACTGCTGGGGTCTTAACGCCATTTGAATCAGCTTCTTTCACTGTCTTAGCTGGGGTCAAGACTGCTACTGAACCATCTGGGAAGGTTACTGTTGCTGTACCATCGTTGCCTACTTCTACCTTGCTTGCTGTTGGGTTAGCTTTCTTAACTTCGTCGGCTACCTTAGCTTTTTTTCCGCATTTGTAAGAGCTGATGGATTCACTACTGGAGTGAGTGCTGGGGTCTTAACGCCATTTGAATCAGCTTCTTTCACTGTCTTAGCTGGGGTCAAGACTGCTACTGAACCATCTGGGAAGGTTACTGTTGCTGTACCATCGTTGCCTACTTCTACCTTGCTTGCTGTTGGGTTAGCTTTCTTAACTTCGTCGGCTACCTTAGCTTTTTCCGCATTTGTAAGAGCTGATGGATTCACTACTGGAGTGACTGCTGGGGTCTTAAGTTCCTTGTCAGAAACCTTAGTTGCTTGAACTGGATCACTAGCTTCTGGCGTTTGACCATCCTTGCTTGCCACAACAGTCACATTTCCTTCTGGAATGTCTACGGTTGGTGTGATGATTGCTTTACCATCTGCTCCTGTTGTTGCTTCACCAATCTTGTTACCATCCTTGTCATACATTTCAACTTTAGAGCCTGGTTCTGCTGTCACTTCAACTGGTGTCTTAGTTCCTGCTTTACCTGTAAGGTCTGTTGTGATTGCTGGCTGAATTGGGGTTGTTGGTGTTGCTACTGTAGCCGTAGCTGATTCACTTGGAACTGATGTTTGACCATCTTTCGTAGCTTTAGCTGTCACATTTCCTTCTGGAATGTCTACTGTTGGGGTGATGATTGCTTTACCATCTGCTCCTGTTGGTGCTTCACCAATTTTGTTACCATCTTTGTCAAACAACTCGACTGTAGTTCCTGGTTCTGCTGTCACTTCAACTGGTGTCTTAGTACCTGCTTTTCCTGTAAGGTCTGTTGTGATTGCTGGTTGAGTTGGTGTTGCTGGAACTGATGGATCCTTGGCAGTTGTTGCTTGAACTGGATCACTAGCTTCTGGTGTTTGACCATCCTTGCTTGCCACAACAGTCACATTTCCTTCTGGAATGTCTACTGTTGGTGTGATTGTTGCTTTACCATCTGCTCCTGTTGTTGCTTCACCAATCTTATTACCATTTTTGTCATACATTTCAACCTTAGAACCTGGTTCTGCTGTTACTTCAACTGGTGTCTTAGTACCTGCTTTTCCTGTAAGATCTGTTGTGATTGCTGGTTGAGTTGGTGTTGTTGGAGTTTTAACCGTAACTTTGACTGGAACTTCATCCTTAGTTCCGTCTGGGTATGTCACAACTACTGTCGCGTCTTTTTCACCTTCTGTAGCAGTATCTACTGGTGTCTTGAACGCGAAGGTTGTTCCACTTGGAAGATCTGAAACGTTACCAATTGAATCTTCTGCTTTTGGTGTTGTTCCTGGGGTTACTGTTTGGGCCTTAGCTTTTGGATCATTCTTATCTGCATCCGTGCGTGGGTCTTTAACCGTAACTTTGACTGGAACTTCATCCTTCGTTCCGTCTGGGTATGTTACAACTACTGTCGCGTCTTTTTCACCTTCTGTAGCAGTATCTACTGGTGTCTTGAACGCGAAGGTTGTTCCACTTGGAAGATCTGAAACATTACCAATTGAGTTCTTAGCCTCTGGTGTTGAACCTGGAGCAACTGTTTGAGCCTTAGCTGTTGGATCATTCTTGTCCGCATCGCTACGTGGGTCTTTTACAGTAACCTTAACTGGAACTTCATCCGTAGTTCCGTCTGGGTATGTTACAACTACTGTCGCGTCTTTTTCACCTTCTGTAGCAGTATCTACTGGTGTCTTGAACGCGAAGGTTGTTCCACTTGGTAGATCTGAAACGTTACCAATTGAATCTTCTGCTTTTGGTGTTGTTCCTGGGGTTACTGTTTGGGCCTTAGCTTTTGGATCATTCTTATCTGCATCCGTGCGTGGTTCTTTAACAGTAACCTTAACTGGAACTTCATCCGTAGTTCCGTCTGGGTATGTTACAACTACTGTCGCGTCTTTTTCACCTTCTGTAGCAGTATCTACTGGTGTCTTGAACGCGAAGGTTGTTCCACTTGGTAGATCTGAAACGTTACCAATTGAATCTTCTGCTTTTTGGTGTTGTTCCTGGGGTTACTGTTTGGGCCTTAGCTTTTGGATCATTCTTATCTGCATCCGTGCTTGGGTCTTTAACTGTAACTTTGACTGGAACTTCATCCTTCGTTCCGTCTGGGTATGTCACAACTACTGTCGCGTCTTTTTCACCTTCTGTAGCAGTATCTACTGGTGTCTTGAACGCGAAGGTTGTTCCACTTGGTAGATCTGAAACGTTACCAATTGAATCTTCTGCTTTTGGTGTTGTTCCTGGGGTTACTGTTTGGGCCTTAGCTTTTGGATCATTCTTATCTGCATCCGTGCTTGGGTCTTTAACCGTAACTTTGACTGGAACTTCATCCTTCGTTCCGTCTGGGTATGTCACAACTACTGTCGCGTCTTTTTCACCTTCTGTAGCAGTATCTACTGGTGTCTTGAACGCGAAGGTTGTTCCACTTGGAAGATCTGAAACATTACCAATTGAATCTTCTGCTTTTGGTGTTGTTCCTGGGGTTACTGTTTGGGCCTTAGCTTTTGGATCATTCTTATCTGCATCCGTGCGTGGGTCTTTAACCGTAACTTTGACTGGAACTTCATCCTTCGTTCCGTCTGGGTATGTTACAACTACTGTCGCGTCTTTTTCACCTTCTGTAGCAGTATCTACTGGTGTCTTGAACGCGAAGGTTGTTCCACTTGGAAGATCTGAAACGTTACCAATTGAATCTTCTGCTTTTGGTGTTGTTCCTGGGGTTACTGTTTGGGCCTTAGCTTTTGGATCATTCTTATCTGCATCCGTGCGTGGGTCTTTAACCGTAACTTTGACTGGAACTTCATCCTTCGTTCCGTCTGGGTATGTCACAACTACTGTCGCGTCTTTTTCACCTTCTGTAGCAGTATCTACTGGTGTCTTGAACGCGAAGGTTGTTCCACTTGGTAGATCTGAAACATTACCAATTGAATCTTCTGCTTTTGGTGTTGTTCCTGGGGTTACTGTTTGGGCCTTAGCTTTTGGATCATTCTTATCTGCATCCGTGCGTGGGTCTTTAACCGTAACTTTGACTGGAACTTCATCCTTCGTTCCGTCTGGGTATGTTACAACTACTGTCGCGTCTTTTTCACCTTCTGTAGCAGTATCTACTGGTGTCTTGAACGCGAAGGTTGTTCCACTTGGAAGATCTGAAACATTACCAATGGAGTTCTTAGCCTCTGGTGTTGAACCTGGAGCAACTGTTTGAGCCTTAGCTGCTGGTGTGTACTTATCCGCATCGCTACGTGGGTCTTTTACAGTTACTTTAACTGGAACTTCATAAGTTAACGTATCTGGGTAAGTAACTACTACTATCGCGTCTTTTTCACCTGGTGTTGTTGTATCTACTGGTTTCTTGAACTCTACTGTTGTTCCCTTAGGAAGTTTGTCAAAGTTTCCGATTGAAGCTTCTGCTTTTGGTTTCTCACCAACTTTAACAGTTTGATCTTTAGCTGTTGGAGTGTTTTTTTCTGCATCAGATGTCTTATCTGGATCTTCTACAGTCACCTTAACTGGAACTTCATCTTTAGATCCGTCTGGGTATGTTACAACTACTGTCGCGTCTTTTTCACCTGGTGTTGTTGTATCTACTGGTGTCTTATAAGCGAAGCTAGTACCATATGGAAGTTCACCAGCATTGTCGATTGAGCTTTTAGCGTCTGGTGTTGAACCCTTGTAAATGTCTTGAGCTTTAGCTTTTGGATCGTTCTTATCTGCATCGCTACGTGGATCTTTTACAGTTACTTTAACTGGAACTTCATCTTTAGATCCGTCTGGGTATGTTACAACTACTGTCGCGTCTTTTTCACCTTTGGTTGCTGTATCTACTGGTGTCTTATAAGCAAAGGTAGTACCACTTGGAAGATCTGAAACATTACCAATTGAGTTCTTAGCCTCTGGTGTTGAACCTGGAGCAACTGTTTGTGCCTTAGCAGTTGGTGTGTATTTGTCTGCTTCCTTAGGCGCTGGTGTAACTAAGTATGCAGCTGCAATCTTATCTGTTGATCCATCAGGATATGTAATGACAAGATTTCCTTTTTCGTCGACACTATATGTAGTACCTGGAGGGAAACTTGCATTTGCTTTTTTAGTTGCGTCGATAATCTTGTTTTTCTCATCTTCGCTAACATTGTTAGGATCAGCAACTTCTACTTTTTCACCTGCAACAGCATCAAGTTTCTTAGTAAGTTCCAAAACAGTAACTCTAAGCTCTCTTCTTACAATTACATTATTCTTCCTACTTTGAGCTTCAAAGGTCACAACAGTATCACCTGCTGGTTGGGTCCAATCAACAGTACCTCCGTACCCGTTATCACGTCTTGTAACGGGAGTTGTCCCAGGTTTAGCCAAATAAGTACCTGTAGGTTTTAATCCCTTGACACTAACTGGATTACCAGGAACCCAAAACTTTGCAAGCTCATTGGATACTGCTGTAACACCAATATTAACAGTTTCACCTGGATAAACAGTGATATGTGATTTGGTAACGAGAAGTTGAGTATTATCTCCTCCTCTTGAAACACCTCCGCCCACTTCAGGTTTTTCTGCACGAGTCGCTGTAATAGGAGTGCTCTTAGGAGATTCACTTCCACCTGCTGGTGTAGCTGTCGCTGTAATTTGTCCTTCTGGAAGACTATTTATTGGGAGAGATAGTAGCAATACCTTGGTCGTTTGCTACGGCTTCGCCGATCACAACTCCGTCATTATTGTAGAGTTTTACTGTAGAACCAGGTTCTGCTTTAACAGTCACATCAGTTGGCGTACTTGCTTTACCTGATAGGTCTGAAGTGATCTCTGGTACTTGGCCTACTGGCTTATTAGGATCAGCAGGTTTATTTGACGGAGTAACTAGGTATGAAGCGTCAATCTTATCTGTTGATTTATCAGGATAAGTAATTACAAGATTTCCTCTTTGATCAACATTATACAAAGTACCTGGAGGGAAACTTGCATTTGCTTTTTTAGTTGCTGCGATAATTTTATTTTTCTCATCTTCAGAAACGTTGTTAAGATCAGCAACTTCTACTTTTTCACCTGGAACAGCATCAAGCTTCTTAGTAAGTTCCAAAACGGTAACTCTAAGGTCTCTCGTTACACGTACTTTATTCCCACTTGTAGCTGAGAAGGTCACAACAGTATCACCTGCTGGTTGGTCCCAAGCAACAGTACCTCCGTACCCGTTATCACGTCTTGTAACGGGTTCACCTGTCCCACCTGACTTCAAGAAAGTACCTCTAGGAAGCAAGCCCTTGACACCTGCTGGATTATTAGGAACCGAAAAGTTTTCAAGCTTGTTAGATACTGCTGTAACACCAACCTTAACAGATTCACCTGGATAAACAGTGATGTGTGATTTGGTAACGAGTAGTTGGGTATTATCACTATCGTTCCCTCTTGAAACACCACCTTCTACAGTTGTCAATGTTGGTCGTGTCGCTGTTACAGGTGCACTCTTAGGAGACTCACTTTCGCCTGCTGGTGTAGCTGTAGCTGTGATTTCGCCTACAGGAAGGCTGTTTGTTGGCGTAACTGTAGCTACACCTTGAGCATTTGCTACTGCTTGACCGATAACAACACCATCAGTATTGTAGAGTTTAACAGTTGAACCTGCTGGTGCTTGGACAGTTACATCCGTTGCAGAACTACCTTTTCCATCAAGGTTTGAAGTGATGACTGGAGCCGCTACTGTCGCACGTGCTCTACGTCGTTTAGCTACTTGAGAACCATCTTTAATAGTTTGAGCTGCTGTCAAGTTTGCTCTTGAACCATCTGCAAAAGTCACAACTGCTGTTCCGTCTGCTTGGACTTGAACATCAGTTGCTGTAGGGTTTGCTGCCTTAACAGCTGCTACAACTTTTGCTTTTTCTTCATCAGTAAGTGCTGCTGGATTGTAAACCACAGTCACTTCTGGAGCTTGGATGCTGTCTGCTTCCTTAGCTTTTTCAGTCGCCTCCACTGCTTCCTTAGCTTTTTCAGTCGCCTCCACTGCTTCTTCTTTAGAATTTTGAGTAGTTTCAACTGTTTTTTCAACTTTTTCTTCAGCCACTGCTGCTGGTGCTACTTCTACAGTTGGTGCTGCATAAGTTACATTCTCCTTGGCTGCAACTGGCTTAGCTCCTACTGTATCTGCTTTTGACTGATGGAGCCACCAAAGCTGCCCCAACCGCAAAAACAAGCGAACATCCAAAAAGGAAATGTTTTCCTTTTTTGATCATTCTCCAGTTCTTTTGCTCTGCATTTTTACGATTAAAATACATCACATTTTCTCCTTTTGATTTAAAAATAGCATGCAGTACACATACACTTGTATTGTAATCTACATTAGCAGATTTGTCAAATATAATGTTATTACTTATGATTTACATTATTTTCAGATAATTTCAGGAGTTTAACCATTTATTATATTATAATATAATAACGAAAAACAATTGAGTATTAATTTTTCATTGAGTATAAAAAAACTATGGTCAAGAAGAAATCATCCTCTCTGACCATCTCTTTGAAGCCTTACAAGCCGTCTAGGGGCCTGCATTTTTACCTATTGAAAAAAAGCCCCATACTATCTGGTATTCAGGAATTCCTGCTACAGATAGTATGGAGCTCAAACAGCAGTTACACGACCGTGACTGCCTTTCTATTCTTGCATGGTGTAACCAACACCACGCACGGTTTTAATGTAGCTTTTTTGACCTTTTACATCAAGCTTGCTACGTAGATAACGGATATAAACATCCACGATATTGGTCTCTGTCGCACTTTCGTACTTCCAAACACTTTCCAATAACTGCTCACGAGTCAAGACTTTCTTGCTTCCCATGAGAGTGGCCAAAAGGTCATACTCACGGCGCGTCAGAGCAATCATCTCCTCGCCACGATAAACGGTATGATGTTCTACATCCATACGCAGATTGCGGTAAGACGTTGGGACCTTCATTTGACTACAGTGTTGGTCGATAAAGTCCCGACCTCGGAAAATCGCTGAAATACGAGCCACCAGCTGATCAATAATCACTGGCTTATAGATGTAAGAAACGGCGAAGCGCTGGATTGTCTCAATCTGGTCTTGCAATTCTTCGCGATGGTCCAAGACCATGATCACTGAGGCTGGCTTTGTCCGACTCAGCTTATCTGCAAAATCCTGGGCCGTCATATCCCCCAGATGAGCATTCAGTAAAATCAAGTCATAGTCTGTCTGGAGAGCCATGGAGAGGGCTTTTTGCCCCTCCTCTACCTGATCAACACGGTATTGCTCTTTTTGGAGTTCCAGACTGAGAAAATGAGCGAGATTTCGTTCTTTCTCAAGTAATAAAATCCGTTTCCCCATGGCAGACCTACTTATTTTTCGTCATACCAAGAGTAGTGGAATGTTCCTTCTTTGTCTTTACGTTGATAAGTGTGAGCACCAAAGTAGTCACGTTGCGCTTGGATCAAGTTAGCTGGAAGATCAGCTGAACGGTAGCTATCAAAGTAAGTAATAGCTGCTGAGAAGGTTGGTACTGGTACACCAGCTTGAACAGCAAGAGCTACGATATCACGCACTGCTTGTTGGTACTTAGCAGTAACATCCAAGAAGTACTCATCCAAAAGAAGGTTAGCAAGGTCTGCATCACGGTTGTAAGCATCTGTAATCTTTTGCAAGAAACGTGAACGGATGATACAGCCATCACGCCAGATAGATGCGATGTCTGCAAATGGCAAGTTCCAGTTGTTTTCTTTAGAAGCCACACGCAATTGAGCGAAACCTTGTGCGTAAGAAATGATTTTTGAGAAGTAAAGAGCTTGACGGATCTTTTCGATCAACTCAGCCTTGTCTCCTTCAAATTTGAAGGCAGCTGGTTTTGGAAGCACCTTGCTAGCATGCACACGTTCTTCTTTGTAAGTAGAGATGTAGCGTGCAAATACGGACTCAGTGATGAGTGACAATGGCACACCAAGGTCAAGTGCTGATTGGCTAGTCCATTTACCAGTTCCCTTGTTACCTGCAGCGTCAAGGATGTAGTCTACGATTGGTCCCTCTTGACCTTCATCGTCTTTACGGCTCAAGATATCAGCTGTGATTTGAATCAAGTAGCTGTCCAATTCACCCTTGTTCCACTCAGTAAAGATTTCAGCCATGTCTTCTGCAGAAAGACCAAGCAAGTGTTGCATGAGGTCGTAGCTTTCTGCAATCAATTGCATATCACCGTACTCGATACCGTTGTGAACCATTTTCACATAGTGACCAGCTCCGTCAGGACCGATGTAAGTCACACATGGTTTGCCATCTTCTGGCGCTTTGGCTGAGATTTCTTCGAGAACGTCAGCTACCAATTCATAGGCTTCTTTTTGTCCACCAGGCATGATAGAAGGTCCTTCAAGAGCACCTTTCACCACCAGAAACACCTGTTCCGATAAAGTTGATGCCTGAATTTGCCAATTCTTCATTACGACGGATGGTATCTTTGTAGAAAGTGTTTCCTCCGTCGATCAAGATGTCACCCTTGTCAAGGTGTGGAAGAAGGGCTTGGATAGTTGCATCTGTACCAGGTCCAGCTTGAACCATGAGCATGATACGACGAGGTTTTTCGATTGAGTTTACAAAGCTTTCCACGTCATAGCTTGGCACAAAGTTCTTTTCAGGATGGCAAGCAATCACATCTTCTGTTTTTTCTTTACTACGGTTGTAGATAGCAACTGTGTAACCACGAGATTCAATATTTAGGGCAAGGTTACGACCCATTACGGCCATACCTACGACACCAAAGTTAGCTTTTGTCATGTGACACTCCTCTTGTTTAATATGTTTTATTTTATCATTTTTACCTATGAAAGGAAAGAATTTTGTAGCGATTGCTTAGTAGTCCAAATCATCTGCATGGCCAGAAGCATTCCCGACAAAGTAACCCGTCTTACAGTTGAGGGTGAAGAGATAGGTTCCATCTGGTTTGTAGAGGTTATAATAACCATTTCCGTTTACGATATTGACCCGTTCTAGGATATATTGATTACCAGTGATATAACCGCGAGCACGTGATGTTGCTAGGATTTGTTCCAGAACACCATCAGCAAAAGTCCAAGCAGGGTTGTTGCTATCGTCTACAGCTGATTGGTTGTATGGTACACGGCTGACACTTCTTTGAAGGTTGACACCATCGCTAGACAAGCCTCCATTTGTATCATTACTAGCTGGGGCAGTTGGAGAACTTGATGCAGAACTAGATGAAGCAGACGAACTGTTCGTACTACTATCAGTCGTTGTGCTTGAACTTTCTTGGCTACTGCTACTTGAACTTGAACTAGAGGCACTTGTTTGCTGACTCTTACCAAGGCTAATGGCCTTATCTAACAGTTTATCTAGCTCTGTATTTCCCGTTTTAATTTCTGCAAATTTAGCATTTGCCTTGATTTTTGCATTGGTATCCAAGATACCATCAGTAATTGCTGGAGTTTCAAACTGATTATTCACTTCTTGCACAGCCTTGATTTGAGTTTCTAAACTATCATACTTAGATTTTGCAAGGGTATACTCTCGACTGCCTTCGAGTTTATCTAGCTGAGCCTTGAGTTGGTTCAACTTGTCAAATTGACTATTTTTCAAGGCTGTTTTATTAGCATCCGTATAAAAAGCATCGTAGAGGGTATTAAACTCTTGTAGGGCTGTTTGTGTTTCTTGATTGTTAGAAGACGACTGAGAAGACTGGATAGCTTGGTTAGAGCGATCTACTTGGCGATAGATATAGTAACTACCTGCCAGGATAAGGACTGCAGCTAAGGCCGAACCGATAACAAACACGCGCTTCTTTAGAATTAGAAGTTGTTTCTGATTCTGCCTGAGCTGAGCGTGAAAGTAGAGCTGTCTCTTCCTCTTCTTTCTCATCAGCAACCTCTGCTGGCTCTTGTTTTTCCAACACAAGCGGTTCCAAGTCTTGATTTTCCTCTCCCAAAGGAGGTAAAATCACGTCCGAGCTTGTAGTTTCAGCCGAGTCTGACACCATTTCTTCTGAAACTGTCTCGGGTTCCTCTATGATTGGCGCCGACTCTTCAGTGATTTCTGGAACTTCCTGTGTCAATTCTTCTTGAGCCTGAGTTTCTAGCAGTTCTTCTTTTTTAAATTGACGTGTTTCAAACTTATCCGCCTCAATTTCCTCGCGGTGCTGTTTGATATATTTGTCTAGAATATTATCTTCTGGCAGTACGCCAGCTTCAACCTCTTCATTTTTACGGATGACCTGACCAACTGTCAAATCTTTAGCTTCATCAAAATCAAATTTGGACTCTTGATGCTCTTTTTTATGACGATTGTGCCTTTTTTTACTCATCTGTCTTCCTTTCTACTTTACCTCTTGGCGTTTCACACGCTGACCAAAGTATTGATACAAATCCACTTTTAAGGTCCCGTTATACAGCTTTCGTTTCTTATCAGCTGGACTTCCGTATTTGCTTTCAAAAGCTTCGTCACTAGTCAGGATAAACTTACTCCAGGTTTTCAGTGGTGCAAAGACCTGTCCCATCTCAGCATAGAGCTTGGTAACTCCTGCATCATCCGACAAACGTTCACCATATGGCGGATTGGAAATGATAACGCCATTGATCTTGTCTGAACGCAAGTCCTGTACCCGCATTTGCTTAAAGGTGATATCACCTGCCACACCTGCTGCTTGGGCATTGGCTTTAGCAATCTCCACCATACGAGCATCAATATCACAACCCATGATATCCAGTTCAACCTCACGATTGATTTTCTTAGCAGCATCAGTACGCACTTCTTGGATTAACCGATCGCTAATCCAGTTCCATTCTTCAAAAGCAAAGGAACGGCGGAGGCCAGGAGCCATCTTTTTAGCCATCATAGCCGCCTCAATACAGAAAGTTCCTGAACCACAGGTTGGATCAATCAAGGGCTTGTCTGGATACCAGTTAGAGAGTTGTAAAATGGCTGCTGCCATGTTTTCCTTGATAGGAGCTCCACCCTTTTCCGTACGATAACCACGTTTAAAGAGGCTAGAACCTGTCGTGTCAATCATGACAGTTGCCACATCTTTCAGGATGGCTACCTCGATCTTAAACTCGGGACCATTTTCCATCAAGGGAACACCTTCTGGACGGGCATAGTGCTTTTGCAGTTTCTTCACAACCGCCTTCTTGGAAATCGCCTGAACACTGGGTTCATTGTGAAGTTTGGACTTAACACATTTGGCCTTAGAAATAGGGAAACGCGCTCCAAGTAGGAGATAGTTTTCCCAATCCAGAGCAAAAACTCCTTGAAAGAGTTCCTCAAAGGTCTTAGCAGGAAAGCTCCCGACTACAATCTTGATGCGGTCAGCTGCTCGAAGCCAAAGATTGGTCTCGATGATTGCCTTCACATCTCCTTGAAAACGGACACGCCCATTTTCAACCTGGCAGTCATAACCGAGCTCTCGCACCTCACGCCCAACGACAGCCTCGAGACCCGCCGCAGCAGTTGCGATTAAATTAAATTCTTTTTTCATTTTACAGTCTTGTAAGACCTTTCTTTTGTACACTTTAAAAAATGAGGTTGAGAAAAAGTTCTCAGCCCCAACCTATATGCAATTTTCTATAAGCCATGTTTTTGTTCCAGAAGTGACTAGGACCACTTCCTTCGATAATCATCTGTCTACCGCTAACAGCATGGAGCTGATAGCAGTCAGAGTACTACGTTCGTTTCCGTGCACTCCATGCCCCGACCAAAAATTTGGGTTGCTAGCTTGAGGGGTTTACCGCGTTCCACTCTCTCCGTTTCCAGAGAGACTCCGTCACTGTGGCACTTTCAAGCCTACTATGACCTATCCGAAGACTTAGCCATTTCGACTGCCGTAACGATCTCTCGTCCCTAGGCTTATGGATTCGCCTAGCACAAACACTACAGGCATCACAGCCTGTGCTAGCATGGACTTTCCTCATGAGAAATCTCGCTTCTCACGCGATTATCCAAAAATTGCATCTAACAGACACCTGATTATAACTCAGAATTGTCTACGATTTGCTTACCGAATACTTCTTTTTCAAGTCGATTCAATCGTTTCAAAATATCAAAATTTGTCATTGGAGTAGAACTTGTTACTTCGATAGAACTTTGTTGAGTAGAACTTGCCTGTGGCTTGTTAGACAATTCCTCCTTCAAATCAGCAATCTCTTGACGAAGAGATTTGACCAAAGCTGCGTAGGTCTCATAATCCTTGATCACATCATCTAGGAACTCGTCTACCTCCGCCTTACTATATCCGCGAACTTCACGTCCAAACTCTTGTTCAAAAAAATATCTTTTGCTGAAAAAAATAATACTTGCCATTTCTCTCTCCATTCTTGATTGCTATTCTTATTATAAAAAAAGACAAACAAAAAAATCAAGGTCAAAGCCTCACTTTTCGGAAAAATTTTCCACTATTTCGTTCAGATCCTCAAATGTTAATCTTTTCGTAACATAGCCTTCTTGATTTTTCATCATCTGGTGAAAATATCGTAACCTAGTCTCGTTTTCTTCGTCGTAAAACAGATAGCATCCATCCGTATTTTCCAGGAGGAATTTCTGATAATCGCGTAATTGTCCCTTATGTTCATAGTGAGGATAAGCATATTTGACAAAATCAACCTGCTTAAATTCACTGAGTTTGATTTGATTTGCTTCATTCCAGTTACTACCATGGGTTTCAAAATCAAAAATGGTCGCCAACTGAAATCCATAGTCTGCCTTCATATCCCGTGCCACTTCCAGCACCCAGTACTCAAAGCCCAGAGTCCCTGTAAAGACAAGCCAGGTCACCCCTTCTTCTGCCAGACTCTCTAGATCCCGACGAATGGCTTGTTTAATAATGTCAATGCGTATATCCTTGTCATTAAAGAGACCAAGGTCGAAGGCAGAATAGCCTAAAATCAAGGCTGTTGTCATTTTTAACCCTTTCTTTGTGAATTTATGATATAATAGAGTGATGTTATTGTACCAATAAGGAGAATTATGGTCAACTATCCACATAAACTTTCATCTCAAAAAAGACAAACATTCCCTTCACAAACTAAAAATTTCGCAAATCGGGGAATGTCTTTTGAAAAGATGATCAACGCTACCAACGACTACTATTTGTCGCATGGACTGGCTGTTATTCACAAGAAACCAACTCCCATCCAAATCGTGCGTGTCGATTATCCCAAAAGAAGTCGTGCCAAGATTGTTGAAGCCTACTTTAGACAGGCCTCAACGACTGACTATTCGGGGGTTTATGATGGATACTACATCGACTTTGAAGCCAAGGAAACTAGGCAAAAACATGCGATTCCGATGAAGAATTTCCATCTTCACCAGATCCAGCACATGGAACAAGTTCTTGCCCAGCAAGGAATCTGCTTTGTCCTCCTTCACTTTTCTTCTCAGCAAGAAACCTACTTATTGCCGGCCATTGATTTGATTCGTTTCTATCATCAAGATATGGGACAAAAGTCAATGCCACTTGGATATATTCGAGAAAATGGATATAGGATTGAGCCTGGTGCCTTTCCACAGATTCCCTATCTCGACGTTATCAAAGAACATTTACTAGGTGGTAAAACAAGATGAACAAACAAACTTTCCTGCGAATTGCTAAGTATGTCAGTATCTGCCTCTTAACTGTATTTATCGCAGCTATTATGCTAGGTGGAGGCCTCTTTCTCTACTATGTCAGCAAGGCTCCGGCCCTATCCGAAAGCAAACTAGTCGCTACAACGTCTAGTAAGATCTATGACAGCAAAAATGAACTTATCGCTGATCTGGGTTCTGAGCGCCGTGTCAATGCACAGGCTAATGAAATCCCTACGGAGCTGGTCAATGCAATTGTCTCTATTGAAGATCATCGTTTCTTTAGTCACCGAGGAGTAGATACGATTCGTATCCTAGGCGCTTCCTTACGAAACCTTCGTGGTGGGGGCGGTCTTCAAGGTGGTTCTACCTTGACACAGCAGTTGATTAAATTAACCTACTTCTCAACGTCAACATCTGACCAGACACTTTCACGTAAGGCTCAGGAAGCTTGGCTAGCCGTTCAGCTAGAACAAAAAGCGACTAAACAAGAGATCCTAACTTACTACATCAACAAGGTCTATATGTCCAACGGAAATTACGGGATGCAAACGGCAGCCCAAAACTACTATGGTAAAGACCTCAAAGATTTAAGTCTACCTCAATTGGCTCTCCTAGCTGGAATGCCCCAGGCTCCAAATCAATATGATCCCTATTCTCATCCTGAAGCGGCACAAGAACGTCGCAATCTCGTCCTCTCTGAGATGAAGGGGCAAGGCTACATTACAGCTGAGCAATATGAAAAAGCGATTAATACTCCGATTACAGATGGACTCCAAAGCCTAAAATCTGCTAATAGTTATCCTCCATACATGGATAATTACCTCAAAGAGGTAATCGACCAAGTTGAACAGGAAACGGGTTACAACCTTTTAACTACAGGTATGGAAGTCTATACAAACGTTGATTCTAAGGTTCAACAACGTCTCTGGGATATTTACAATACGGACGAGTATGTCAACTATCCAGATGATGAGTTACAGGTAGCCTCTACTATCGTCGATGTCACAAACGGGAAAGTCATTGCCCAATTAGGTGCTCGCCACCAATCAAGTAATGTTTCATTTGGAATAAACCAGGCTGTAGAAACTAACCGTGACTGGGGTTCTACCATGAAGCCTATTACAGACTATGCTCCTGCTTTGGAATATGGCATTTATGACTCAACTGCTTCAATTGTTCACGATAGCCCTTATAATTACCCTGGAACCTCTACCCCTGTCTATAACTGGGATAAGAGTTACTTTGGAAACATAACACTCCAGTATGCTCTCCAGCAATCACGGAATGTACCGGCTGTAGAAACGTTAGAGAAAGTAGGGCTAGATCGTGCCAAGACGTTTCTAAATGGAATAGGTATTGACTATCCAAGCATACACTATGCTAATGCTATTTCAAGCAATACAACCGAATCTGACAAAAAGTATGGAGCAAGCAGTGAAAAAATGGCCGTAGCCTATGCTGCCTTTGCCAATGGCGGTATTTACCATAAGCCAATGTACATCAACAAAATCATCTTTAGTGATGGTAGTTCAAAAGAGTTTCTGATTCAGGAACACGCGCTATGAAAGAAACAACTGCCTACATGATGACAGAGATGATGAAAACAGTCCTAACCTATGGAACTGGTCGTGGTGCCTACCTATCATGGCTACCACAAGCTGGTAAGACTGGAACATCAAACTATACAGATGATGAAATCGAGAAATATATCAAGAACTCTGGTTATGTAGCTCCAGACGAAATGTTTGTCGGCTATACTCGTAAATATTCAATGGCTGTATGGACCGGTTACTCTAACCGACTTACTCCTATCGTGGGTGATGGCTTCTACGTTGCAGCTAAGGTCTACCGTTCTATGATGACCTACCTCTCAACAGATGACCATCCAGGGGATTGGACCATGCCTGAAGGCCTTTACAGAAGCGGAGAATTTGTCTTTAAGAATGGAGCACGCAATACGTGGGTTCCTTCACCATCTACACAACAAAGTTCTACATCTGAAAGTTCTAGCTCTACATCTGAGAGTTCGACTTCTCAGTCAAGCTCAACTACCCCAAGCACAAGTCAAACGCAGACGATTCCTCAACAATCAGGAACTGCACCTGCTGAGCAAAACCAACCAAGTCAACCGCAACAATAAGCAAAATCCTGAGAAGTAAAATTCTCAGGATTTTTATTCTTTATAGCACAATAGTTTATCCCAACAGTACCATAACTCTTTTGATAGTTTCTCTAACTATTATAAAGGTTATGGTGCTGTCTTTTCACTTTCCTCTCAATGCTAAAATGTGTCAAAAGCAAAGGTAATCAGAAGCTATTCCTTTTTCCCTTTCGCGATAAAGATAGCAGATAGGGCTAGACTTACGCCTGCTAGGAAGAGAGCGGTGTCAGATTTGCTTTCACCTGTTGCCGGAAGCTCCTTCTGATCATCATGTTTAACTTCTGGAGTCTTAGTATCCGCGAGTGGACTTAAGTTCAATTTGTACTCTGGTACTTCATGTACTGCTGCCTCTACCGCGTTCACACCACCTGTAAAGTCTGGTTTCTCAACTGTCGGTGCTGGCTGATCTCCTGCTGTACCAAGTGGACCTGTGTACTCTGGTACTTCATGTACTGCTGCTTCTACCGCGTTCACACCACCTGTAAACTCTAGTTTCTCAACTATCGGTGCTGGCTGATCTCCTGCTGTACCAAGTGAGCCTGTGTACTCTGGTACTTCATGCACTGCCGCCTCAGCCGCATTCACACCACCTGTGAATTCTAGTTTCTCAACTGTCGGTGCTGGCTGATCTCCTGCTGTACCAAGTGAGCCTGTGTACTCTGATACTTCATGCACTGCTGCCTCAGCCGCATTCACACCACCTGTAAAGTCCGGTTTGCTCAAAACTGGTGGTTCTTCATCACCCTTGCTTGATTGAACAGCTTCTTCTGTCAATTCTTGATAGAAGCTCGCCAATTCATAAAACTCAGCCTTGCCGCCTTCCCAGACTAATTTGACGTCTAGAAGAGAGCCACCATTTCGGATAGCGAAGGTTTGGAGACTAGATGTAATGGCACCGAGGTCTGTCCAGCTGTCTTGACCATCCTTGAGTGTTCTAGCAAGAACACGTGCTTTAGCTCCTTCAGGAAGACTAGAGACAAGACGAAGGTGGTTGGCATTGGTTGGCTCAGACAAGTGATACACCAACTCGCCCTTCTCTTTTTCAGACTTGTAGCTGGTCAAGACTTTTCCGTCTACAAGATTATTGTAGAGGTTGCCTTGGCTTTCTCCTCCGTTTCCTTCTACTGTTGGATCATTGATTGGTTTGACAAATTCACCGTCATTGATCACCAATTCTGTAAATCCTACAAAACGAGCATCATAGTCCGCCGTATAGAGGACACGGAGATAGTTAGCCTTGACTGGAGTAGTCAATTCACCCTCGATGTAGCGATTTCCTGGCATCTTAGAATCATGTGTCCAACCGTCCGTAAGAGAATCATCGTGTTGGCTATTGGCCACACCATCTCCCACTGTCACGACATCTGTCCAAGTTTTACCGTCTTGGCTGACTTGGATCTTACCATCACGAAGATAGTTTTGAGTTCCGTCTTGGATATAAGCTCTAATCTTCTTGATAGTGCGTTCGCTGCCAAGTTTCAAGGTCACATGACCATCTTTACGAGCATAGTCTGAAAACTCAACGAAGTTGTTGTAAACACCATCAAATAATTGATCTAGATTGTTAATCTTACGAACATCATTGCTTCCATATGTTGGATGAATGCCCATAGTTGTAGATTCTAGTTTGGTTGGTTGCACTTCTTTAGTCGTCACAAGGAGAGAAGTAGCTGTAACAGCTTGCTCTTGATCAGTCTTATTGACCAAACGAACGTAACGAACCAAGTGAGTTGCGACAGATCTGTCTGTCAACTGGCTAACTGGCGTCCATTCTTGCGCATTTGCAGAATACTCTAGGCTAAGAGCTGGGTTGGCTTGGCCTTGGAGCTGGATGCTCTTGACCTGATGGATACGATCGAGTTTCATACCTAGATAGCTATTGGCAGGAAGTTTAGTTCCAGCTGGAATTTGAAGTTCATAATGTCCCAAGCTATCTACTACTGGCGTTTCCTTCAAGGCATCGACGTTTGTGTCCGTTAACTCACTGTTTCCAGTGCGTGTCTCAACAGAGAAGTCTTGGATACGCCACCAGAGGTCGAGGGCCTTAGTATTGCGTACTCGGATATAACGAGCATTGATAGCTCTAGTCACTTCCTTGGTTTGCTCACCTGATAGGCGATCCAACTCTTGCCAAGTAGTACCGTCTGTAGAATACTCAAGCACACCTGCTGCAAGTTTATCACCTGTTCCTTGACGAAGGCGAACTTTAGTGACTGACTTGACTTCACCGAGGTCAAGTTGTGCCCAGGCATCTACTGGTGTCGTATTGCTACCGTCAGCATTTGCCATCATGGCTTCTGTATTGTCCTTGCCATCAGTGATTTGACGGGCTGAGGTATTTAGTTTGTAAGCTAAGTTTGAGCTCAGACTAACTGTCATTGCTTGTTGGCTACGAGCTTTTTCAACTGGACGATTGACTGCAATTTCCTGAACCGCAAACCAAGTATTTTCACGGTCTGCTGTCGCAATCATGCGAACTGCCTTAGCCTTGATATTGAGATTTTCAAACTTAAGAAGGGATTCATTTCCGACATAGCTTGGCTCTTTCAAGGTTACCCAGTTGTCATTTTCATCTAGATACTGCACTTCTGCCTTACTAAAGGTATCACGTGGATTTGCCTGAGTTCCCATAGCAAAGGTCAAGGTTTGGACAGCTACCGGCTTGTTGAATTTCATGCCAATATAATCACCTGTCTTGATGCTGTTCGGTGATTTAATAATCGCATGGGTTGCCAAGTCGCCATCCGTTACTTCTGCCAAACCGCCTTCTACACCTGTTCGATTAGTAATAAAGGTGCTGATGATTTGATCTGGGTGTAAGACTTTTTGAACCTCAGAAGCTAGAACTTCTTTCAGGGATAGGATAAATGGACGAATATGTTGAACACCCAATTCAGCTTTCAAGATGATCTACATAATGGAAGGTATGAGTTTGAGACTGTTCGTAGAACTTCAAGCCTTTATAGTAGCTGTCCCAAAGCTTAGCTGCATCGTTTGTAGCCATAGCTTCTGTTCCTGTAAGGAAGGCATCGAGGGCATTCATTTGGTCGATTGCATTATCCAACCAATAGTGGATTTGCGCAACCATCTTTTGATCACCTGATGCTTTATAAAGCTCAGCTGCTTCTTTAATCTTGGCAAATTCAGCTCGCAAGGCTGCACGTTCTGCAGTCACATCCTGACCTGCTTTGAGCTTGGTCATGAAGTCTGTCAATTTTGGAGCCAAGTCTACAGATTCTTCTAGTTTGACGACACGACCATCCATGTTTTGGTTGATCATATGCTTACCAAGTTCACGGAAGGCTGCTGATACCTTGCTATCTTCAAAATGACCATTTTCAACAAAGTTGAAGGCAATGTCATTGATTTTCTTAGCTTCTTCTTCTGATTTCCACTGTTTCCATGAGTATTGAGCTCCTGAAAAGAGGGCAATCTTAGATGGTTCAGACTGTTGCATTGGGTTCAACATGATACCAGATAGCAAGCTTGGATCCACATTTGGATGAAGGAATTTCTCACCACCACCTAGAATCAAGTGTTGTTTGGAGTTATCTGTTACTGGCCAGTTAATCCAAAGTGACACTGGGCGATAGGTCTTACCACCTGCAGTTAGATTGTTCTTGAGAGTTGAGAGGAAGCTTTCAGAGACTTCACCCCAAATCTTACCACCAGTCAAGGTCATGGATGTTGAATGTGGGAGATTCTCATTGAGGGATTTCAACTCATCCTCACGTCCATTGCCCCAATACTGTCCAGGAACAAAGATCATTTCTTTGCGAAGACCACTGTAGGTTCCCTGCATTTCTGTCAACCACTTGGTCATATCTTGCATCAAGCGGTTGTAGCTATTATAGCCTCCGACTGGACTTGGAGCGTCGTCTGCCAAGATACCAAATTCACGGACACCCACTTTCATCAACTGGGTAAATTTAGCCTTAATAGTTGCCAAATCTTCTTGGTAATGCGCTTCATTGCCAAAGCGGATACGGTTGTTCATGAATGGATGGATAGTCCAGACATAGCGGGTTTTACTTTGATTTCCGACACGAGCAAGTTCACGAATTTCAGCTAGTTTTTCTTCTGGATAGAGTTCACGCCATTTCTTATTGTGGTATGGATCATCTTTTGGTGCAAAGAAGTATTGGTTCAATTTCAAATCGCCACCAAAACGCATGAGCTCTGCACGATCTGCGTTAGACCATGGATTTCCATAGTAACCTTCGATGAAACCACGGTTCTTGAGCTCTGCGTAATCTTCCACCGTCACATTACGAAGAACTGGAACTTGACTTTCCTTGAGCATGTGTTTCAAGGTTGTCAAACCATAGAAGACTGCATCCGTATCTTTCCCGACGATGGAAATCGAGTTATCCTTGATGGTCAAAGCATAGGCATCAATCTTGTCAAAGAGGCCTGCTGAAACATTGGACAAGTTTTGTTCTGCTTGTGAACCTTGTCCATGCACTCCAAGATAGATATTGGTTGCGCCTGCAACTGCAGATTTACCAGTTGTATAAGATACTTGATTATCCTGCAAGACACTCTTCAAGCGATTACGAGTATAGATATCGAGTTGAGCGCCCATGACCAGATTGACTTGCTTGCGAAGAGCTGTGACTCCTTCTCCATAAGTCACTTTTTGTGGCGTTGGGAAGACCTTGTACTCTTTCTTGAGGTAGTCTGCGCTCTTGCTTGCAGCTGCAATGCTGTCTTCGCTAGCTGGTTTGCTTGCAGTGAATTGATCCGCCAATTCAACTGTTCCATCACCGGGTTGTTCTTCGTTTGGTTTTTCAGGAGTAGTTGGTTTTTCTGGTTGACTTGGTGCAGGTGTTTCCTGTCCTTCTTTGACAGGTTTCAATAGATGAACTTCAGCCGCACTTGCAAAACCACCAACGCCTTCCAAGATTTTCAACTCAATCTTGTTGGTATGTACCGCCGCAAAGTTAACCGTTTTTTCTTGGGCATTGTTGTCCCAGTTTCCTTCTGAAACCTTGACCATTTGGCCATCTTTTTGCGCGTAGATTTCGTAGCGCGTCACGACACCATTTCCACCACCTGGACGTGGGAGATATGTCAATCCATTGACTTTCTGCTTCTTTCAAGGTCATAGTCAGACTGTATGGCGCAGTGTCACCAGTCCATTTAGTATGCCAGAAGGTGTTTGGATCATTGTCAAAGGCCTTTTCAACAGCGCCTTCAGTCGCTGTTCCTGGCAATTCTTGGCTACTTGCAGTAGCAGTGAATTTGTCATTTGCAATCAAACGAGGATTTACAAAAGGTTTATCAGTCAACTCAGCGCTATGCAAGATTCCTTTAAACCCGCCAATGCTTTCAAGCGGTAATACCAAGCTTGTATGAGCCAAGCGTGGATGCGCAGGATCCGCGATACGCTCAATCTTTTCACCATCCACATACACTTCAGTTGATTGTGGTTTGGTTACGATGGAGATTTGATAACGTTTGTTCTTTCAAGTTTCTTCTTGAACTGGATATGGAACTGTTCAAATTGATAAGCAAGGTAGCCATCTTTATCAGCTAGATAGATACGGTTGTTCCCACTTGTTGAGAAGGTTTGTTCACCGTCTCCAGTGACAGTCACATCAAACTTCAAGACGTGACTTGGGCCAACATCACCAGCCAAGCCTTCGATACTGCTGTCTTTCTCAAAAGCCAATCCTTGCTCGCTTGTCTTCACCTTCTTGCTTGCATAGTCCTTCACTGTTTCAGGATTGATGGTAAACAAATCACTTTGATCAATCTCTTTATCAGGATTTGACTGTGGCGCATAAGGGCTCGTTGGTAGGGTGCGTTCTGCAAAGGTCGCAGCTGCACGGTCAGATCCCCAAGTGCGCTCCGCAGTGGTTTGCATGCTCTTGAAGAAGCGTTTAAAGATATCATAAGAGGTCAAGCCTGTCTCATGAAGGTCGATATTGTCATTCCAAACTGCGTGCCCACCACCAATAATACTTGGATGAGAAGCAGCTAGAAGCGGACCTCCACCTGTTCTGAAATCATTCGGTGTCCAGCTATTGTATTGACGTTCATAGTTGGCATAGTCCCCGTAGGCTGCTTGGCTATTGCTTCCACTTGGGACACTATATGTCGGCACATCCGTGATGTTAATAATCTTAGCTCCCTGAGCAATGGCTTCATTTGGTCGTTGCCATCCAATACTCCAGATATCAACTTCTACTCCGTTCCAATCAACCGCTGTTTTACCTCGTTTCGCACTGAGTGAGCCCCAGATACGAGGGGTATAGCCTTTAGACTTGATATATTGAGTCAAATCATTGACATAACGACGATAGCTTTCTCTGCTACCATAGTATTCATCCGTTCCGATATGAACAGTTGACACCCCATGAAGTGGTGCATCTGGACCATCGAGGAGTTTGTCATAAACTGATTTGACAAAAGCCAGCGTTTCATCGTACTTGTTATCCAAGTCTAGCATGGCAACTCGTTCGACATTGTGCTTGCCTGCGTAATCACTAAGACTTCCTTGATACATGAGATCTGGACGAACCTTGACAAATGACAGAGCGTGTCCTGGTGTATCAATTTCAGGTACTAGGTTGATATGAAGAGCCTTGGCCAATTTAATCAGATTTTGCATTTCTTCCTTAGTATAATGCTCATCAGATGTTAATTTTTGACCATTCTGACCGACAATATCTGTCTCCAAACGGAAACCAGTCTTGGCATGTTCAAGAACATACTTGAGTTGTTCTTCTGGTGTTAAATTCTTACCTGCCAAGTGTTCCTTAAGGAAGATATAGTTATCATTAAGGTGCAACTGCAAGTCGTTCATCTTGTAGTAGGCCATGTTTAGCATGATATCTACAAGGGTGTCATAAGGGATAAATTTACGACCTGTATCCAGCATAAAGCCACGATGACTGAAACTTGGGAAGTCTCGAATTTCACCGTTTTGCAGATCCTTTTCTCCCATTTGAAGAAGAGTACGAGTTGCGTAAAAGGCTCCTGTGTTCGTTGCGGCTTCGATGGTAATCACATCATCTTGGATAGTGATGCCGTAGCCTTCCTTGCCATAACCTTTGTTTTCAACCTTTTTAAACTCGATTCGTTTGAGCCTGTTTGTCACCTGTTGCAAGTTCCAATCCACGGCTTGCAAGGTCTGACTGGTAGAAGGTTGCAGCCTGATCAAAACCTGAATCACCTGTCGCAAGAACTGTATCTGAAGTGATAGAAGATTGGCCTTCTTTCCCATACCATTGTTGAACAGCTGGTGCTACTTTTGGTTTCACACCCACACCTTCGTCCTGATGTAGCCCCTTGATGACTACTTCAAACTCTTTGGTAAAGGTATGACTGTCTTTGATTTGTTGTACCATGACCTTGACACGTTGATCTGTCAGAGGTTGGTAGATGCGATTTTGAAGGTCAATCACACCCTGCTTGTTACTGCCGATCAGACTAACCTGACCCGGCAAACTTGGCAGGACAAGAGACTTGCCATCTTCAGCCACATCCAACTGATCAACTTGGCGGATATCCGTTACTTTACTATGGTCCGGAACATTTGAATAAGCTCGAATTTCTTGGATCCCAACGTTTCTCCAGCCCATTGTACCAGCTTGGTAATCATTGACCTCCAATTTGAGGTACTTAGCTTTGATGCTGTTGGCTAAATCAACTTTCTCATCTAAAACAGGGTCTCCAGTCTTGGTATGAGCGAGTTTCCATTGTTTTTCTCCATTAGCGCCCACGTCTTCTTGACCTGCGTAGTAGAGACTCCAAGATTTGATATTGGGGTCATTTTGCCCATTACGAAGACGACGATCCCAGTCAATTTCAACATGTTTGATAAGAGTTGTTTTAGGCAGAGTCAGTTCAAAAGTTGGTTTTGGTACATCTTTGTCTGTAGCCCAACGAGTATTGTCATCGCCGTCGATAGCCTTATCTGCAGTAAAGGGAGTTCCAGACTCATGGTTGTTTGCTGAAGCAGTCGCTCTTTCTAAATGGTTGACATCTGGACTTTCTTCCACTGCTTGATCAGCTGGTTTAGCTGCAGGAGTGTTTGTTTCTACTGGTTTAGCTTCTTCTTTAGGCGTTTCTGCTGGTTTTGGAACTGCAGGAGTCGTTTCTGGTGTCGCTTCTCCTGTTCCTTCAGGTTTTGTTCCTTCTTCGGTTGCATGGCTACCCTCTTGATTCCCTTCTGTCTCTGCCTTTTCAAGCGCAGCTGCCAAATCATCTGGTAACTTATTCATGGGTTTAACCTGCATTATGGCATCCTCTGTACTAGATTTCACTTCTGTCTCTGAAGCATGGGCTAGATTTGCCCCAAAAATACTAGCACCAATCATGACTGAGGCTGCACCAATTGCAAATTTGCGGATACTATAATGACAGCGTTTCTCAAAAAAGTGTTTGTCCATATTTCTCCTATTTCCTTTCATCCGCTTACACTAGTAAGCGTTATCATTTCTCCTTTTAAAAAGGAGAGAACCAAGAGGTCCTCTCCGGGTGTTTGATTCATTTTCCGACTCTGACTCCCATAGAAGTCCAAGTCACTTATCCAAACAATGTAGTTGTTGAATAAATAAATATTTATTCTTTTTTACTTTTAATAGCAAAGAGGGCGGCTGACAATGCTAGGCTGATTCCTGCTAGGAAGAGGGCTGTATCAGACTGGTCTTCTCCTGTTTCTGGGAGTGTCTTCTTGCTTTCTTCATTTTTCAGAGTATCTTTGATTTCTGATGTTTTTGTATCAGCTAGTGGAGCAGGTGTCAACTTATACTCAGGTTTCTCAACAGTTGGTGCGGGTTCATCACCTGCTGTACCTAGTGGGCCTGTGTACTCTGGTTTTTCATGTACGGCTGGCTCAACTCCATTGACGCCACCGGTGTATTCTGGCAATTCGTGTACCAAGGCTTGAACTGCATTAACACCGCCTTTGAACTCTGGTAGGTCATGAACAGCCGCTTCTGTTCCTGCCGTGCCTAATGGACCTGTGTACTCTGGAAGTTCCACTGTAGGTGGTACTTCTGTTCCTGCCGTGCCTAGTGGGCCTGTATATTCAGGAACTTCAAGAACTGGAGGTTGCTCTTCACCCTTGCTGCTTGTAGGAGCATCAGGTTTTTGAGCAGAATCTTTTAATTGACTGAGATAATCTGCAAAGTATTTCACCATTCTTTCCGTCAAAAGATGGTTATCCGTCGCGTATTTCATGCTCGCCTGAACTCCAGCCACTTCCTCTTGATTTTCTTTGTCTGTCAATTTCTGCGCCTTAGCTAAAGCTGCTTCATAGCCTGACAAGTCAAGCGGTGTTTCTGCTACCTGTGGACGAGTAAAGATAAGTTCTGCTGCAGATTGGTATTTATCTCCACCATCTCCATATGTCTTGGTACCCGTAAGGACAATCTTCTTAGCCTTGATTGTCTTACCAAAGTCAATATCTTTTGGCTTATTATTATCAGGCCAATCAGTTGCAGTGAAGGTATGCTCTTTACCAGACTCATCTGTCACAACCAGTTTCACATCTCTCAAGTTACCGTTTGAACCTGAACCACGTGGTACATAACGAAGTCCTGTAATTTCAGTCGGCTCTTTCAAGACCATGGTGGCAGGTTTTCCGACATCTCCTCCGTCCCATGATGTATGCCATAGGCTAGATACATTGCCATCAAAGGCATTTTCCAAGCCTTCACCAGCTTGTGCAGGAGCATTGAGACTTTCAAAGTCTTCCGCTACCAAGGCTGTTTTCTTTTGAACCAAGGCATTCTTCAAGGCTTCAATCTTGGCAATCTCTGCACGTGCTTCTTCGACACTGATATCATCATCGGCCTGACTGAGGTTAAAGACCGCTTCTTTCAAAGCATCCATAGACTCTTTGGTGTAGTTGGTCATGGCTACAGTTGGCAAGTAGTTCTTCAGAGCATTTTCTGTCAACATCTTACCTGTTAGAGTAATTTCTTCGATTTGAAGATTATCCATCATGAAGTCGTTATAACCACGGAAGTTGGCATTTCCACCAGAATCACCACGAGTATTGCTTGCGTTTCCAGTTGAGTAGATACCTACCCAAGTATCGCCTGTTTCTGCACCTGTCACGAGGAAGGTTGCCTTCTTGGCTTTCTTAGAATCTGTCCAGGTATTTGGCAATTCATGCATTTCCATGTCGCTTGCTTGAGTACCCCGACGACCTGACTGGAATTCTCCCTTACCGACTACAAAGGCGTAGGTATTGTCAGAACCTGCTTCGTATTCAAAGGTCACACGGTAGGTCTTACCAGCTTCAAAGCGGAAGTTTTGTGGGATGGTTTGGTAAACCAAGTTACGACGGCTAACCAGTCCATTGGTCTTGAGTGACCATTTTCCTTCAATAACATCATCAACTTTCTTACCGTTCCAACCACGCTGTGTATATGGATCGTGCTTTTCAGACAAGTGAGTACGGTTGTCTTCAACACCTTCGACACCGCCCACTACGAATGGGAAGATACCCTGAGCAACATTTTCAAAGTCTTGTTTGAAGGTGCCTTTACCTGTATCATGGTTTTCTCCGTACATGCTTGAATTGTTTTCAAAGGTACGAATTTCATCAAAGTAAGTTGCCTCATCACCAGCTTCACGACTCAAAGTAAGAGTAACATTTGATACGTCAGATCCAGTTGTAAAGAAGGCGTACATGTTTTGGAAGTAACTTGTATTGTCAACTGTAGCATTGTCACGACGTGTATTGTGGGCGTAGGCCTTAACATAGTTGAGAGCGAGAGACTTATTGGTATAAGTAGTCACTTCTTTGTCACCAGTATTCACAGTGATGCTCGCCTTGGCATTACTACGGTTATCGACACCGACATAAACAGCATACTTGGTATTTGGTTTCAGCCAGTTAATTTCTGAGTGAGACTAACTTTTTCTTTGTTTCCTTGAATACGAAGCATATCGTTTGCGCCTTGAGACTTGACAATTTCTGCCTTAGAAGCATCACCTGAAATGGTCCAATGTTTCAAGGTACCGCTGTTAAATCCTTGGTCATAGATGTGCATGCCTTCGCTCCATGACATTTCAGGATTGTTTTGTTTCGAACGGTAAAGTACGTATGGTTGATTAGCTAGAAGGTCTAGGGTAATCTTGCCGTCTTTCACAGTTAATTCTTGCTCTTCTGTCTTACCTTGGTCAGTTAGCTTGTAAAGGTAAACCTTGCTCTTTGCCCAATCGCTCGGAAGGGTCCAAGTTGTTGCACCAGTCTGCGTATTGAAGTAGTACATTTTTTCCTTATCAGTAGGAAGTTTCTTACCATTCGCATCCCAGTTCCAAGGAGTCAAGTAAGCTGAACCATCTTGGATCACACGCCCGTTGAGAGTTACTGTACGTTCGCGGTATTGTGGGCTATTGACATCATTTGACTTACGAGTTACAACTACTTTATTCTTGTCAGCATCTACCAATTCCACTCGCATTTCTGGAGTCCATTTATAGGTGCTACCGTTGTCAGTCATGGTAACTGGTGTACCATTTTCCCATTTACTTACAGTGAAGTGTTGGAAGTACTAGTCATGACATCATGGGCAAAGAGGTTGGTTACATAGCCATTGTAGTCACTTCTTCCTTGCCAACCTTCAAAGTCTTTCATGCTGTAGCCGCCTAGAAGTGGATAGTCTGCAGCACCACCGTAACTTCTGTAGTCCCCTACCCAGGCATCTTTTTGGTGGTTACGGATAAAGCGGGTGATGGCACTGTTGATACCTTTATTGGTGTAGCCACCATAGGTCAAGTCAGCTGCCCAGTGATGGAAGGTAGAGTCGTACTCACCACCATGGCCCCACTCGATTGCAAAGCGCCAGCCTTGTTTGTTAATTTCTTTAGCGAGAACGTGGGTAGCCCAGGCACCGTTGTCACCAGATTGGCCATTACCCCAAACGTCCACATAGATAAAGTCGAGGCCTTCACCAAGTTTTTTCTTCAAATCTTCCCAACGTGCCAAACGACCATGAGCCAAGTCATAGGCAGCATCAATGTTGATACCTTGGTCTAGCCAGTTCCAACCATAGCTATAGCTACCATCTGGATTCTTACGAAGGATTTTTTCATTGAAGTATTTAGACTCAGGATAAGTTTCAGAAGCGTTGACGTGGATACCAAGATATGCACCATATTTCTTTGCCTTCTCAATCAATGTCTTAAAATCTTCAACCCCACCAATACGTTTACCAATATCAGCATAGTTCAAGTGACCAGAGTCATGGCCTTCGCTACCATATCCTTTAAGGAGAACACCTTGACCAAGACCATCTGTATGAAGATTGATCTTCTTGATACCATCCAGGGTCATGAGGAATGGATTTTGTGCTTGAGAACCAAAGTTCATCGCGATACGATAAGCTGTGATATCCTTAACTTTCTCCCAACCTTGAGGGTTGTTCATAATACTACGATAAGCAATAGCTCCATCCTGCCAGTCGACTTTCTTATCCGCATTGGCATCTTCAGTAATAACAACCTTGGCACTTGGAAGTTCTTTAGTGTATTCTGGAAAGACAATGCCCTTATAAGCTTTTTCCATTGCCATTCAGAACTATGAATTCCAACATAGTTGGCATTTCCGACTGTTTCTTTGTAAGCTGTCAAACGAGTCCAGTCATAAGAACCCCCACCGTAGCTATTTTGAGAGTTGCTCCAGACACCTGCAGCCAGCTTATCTGTAGAAACAAATCCATACATGTAACCCTTGGCCAAGTCTTTCATTGGATTGGTTACATCGATATGATCATCTCCGCTGACATGGGTATTGTTTGACATAGTCGCCCCATCAAACTTAGCACCAGCTTGGTCACTTGAAACAGATACTAAAGCATTGCCAAGGAAACTAATAGAAGAAAGCAGTTTTCTTTCATCGTCAATCTTTTGACCTGGAGTAACTTGATTGTGGTTGACAATCTTGGTCACATCAAAGTGCAACTGATTATCCACAACCTGCAAACGAACCGTCATGTCCGCATTGATTAGATTTTTCTCATCACGGAGTTTCATCAAGTACTCTGCAGTTGTCTCGTTGATTTTTTTGTAGGTAACTTCAGGTGTGACTTCGTGTTTGTTGATAAAGACTTTATTGAATTGTTGGACTTGTCCTGGCAAGGTATGCCCGTTCAAGCTGTATTCTTTAATACGTGGGAAGGCTTGGTCAATCACTGCTTTGAGAACCTTAGACTGAATAGTGTCATAAGTTACCTTGCTATCATCAACCGCAGCTCCTGTTTCTTTCAGCAGGAGTATCCTCTGTTTTCACACCCTCTTGGTTATCAGTTTTAACGCTAACAACTGTTCGCTCATTGCCATAGGAAGCAGCTTTTAGGACGATTTTCTTCTCATTTTTGAGAGTTTCATTGACAGCTGCTGGCAAAGTGACCGTATCAAAGAGTTTCTCATCATTATTCGTTGCATTGAGTTGTCCATCTGACTTGAGAGTGATAGAAAGACGGTTTACAGAACCTGGTTCTGGTGCTGCTATACGGTTGCCCTTATACCAGGTGCTATCGGTTGGAGATTTATACTCCCAGAACCAGCCGTCCTTGTCATAACCGACAAAAAAACATTATTATTGGTATCTTTAAATTTCAGGAAGACACCAAAGCGTGATTTGCCCTTTTCAGAATCTTCTTTGAAGGTTAAATCAACAGTTGCATTTCCATTGGCATCAACGGTCAAGCCCTTCTTTTCAAACAAGGCTGGTTTGCCTGCGTTATCATTTTGAGCAGTTGAGGATAGTTGATTGTAGCGGATACCTTTTTCTTCTCGGATAGTGACTGTTCCCTGTTGTTCTTTTTTCTCTACCGTTTGCCATTCGACTGTCACTTTTTCAGGTGTTTCAGGTTTAGCAGCTGGTTTGTCCTCTTTGGGTTTATCTTCGGCTGGTTTTTCTTTCTCTTCCAAGTCTGCTGGTTTAACACTTGAAATTCCCTTCATGTGATCTTGGATCCATTTCAATTGAGCAGGTGAGAAGAGAATACCACCACTACGTTGGCCAACAACTCCATTTTGATGAACACCGACGAGTTTTCCTTCTGTATCAAAGATACCACCACCACTAGCACCTGGATGACTACCTTGATAACCGATCCCTTTTACGCCCTCACCGTAGGATTCGACTAATTCAACAGTTGTATTGAGCACTGGTGATAATTTTCCAGTTGGGTAGCCAAAGACATGCAATTTATCTCCAACCTTTTTCACTGCAGGTTTTTCAGTCACTTCTGCTGGAGCATTTTCCAGAACTGTTCGCAATCGAACAAGAGCCAAATCATTCTTGTAACCTTTTAGGAAACCTTCACGATCCCAGTGAATAATGTCTTTTTTACTAAATTTAACATCTGGTAGTCCTGGATAGGAAATGCTATAGATATCTCCATCACCATTATCATTGTCAACGACCTTGCGATTATTGCCATCTGGAACGTCTTTTATAAAGTTATGTGAAACAGTTAAAACAAGATTTTCACCAATGACAATCCCACTACCTTCACCTGATGGTGTCTTGATTTTGACAGTTGCTCCGTAGTTTAATTCACCATTCTTGGTTTTAGCTACATCTTCTGGAACGAGATTCTCAGTATCCTTAGCTAATTGATCCTTGTCAACTTCTTTCCCTTTATCTTCAGCCTTATCTAATTTACCTTCTAAGCCTTCTGGTAACTTATCTGAACTAGCTGATTTTTCTTTTTCAAGTGCTGATAGTTCTTCTTCTGTCTTAGGTCCATCCGTAACTTCTGGAGACCCTTGATCTTCTCCCGCCTTTGGTGCTTCAAAATCATGCCCATCATTCTCTTTTGCTGTTGCAAGAGCAGCGGCTAGGTCCGCTGGTAAATTCGCTGTGGAGCCAGACTGCACGCTATCTGCAAGAACTGTACTTGTCCCAAAGAATGCAGCCCCAATCATAACAGAAGCAACACCTAATGAAAATTTCCGAATACTATATTTACAACGTTTTTCAAATAATTCTTTATTCATAAACTCCTAAATCCTTTCATTTTTGAGTAAGCGTTTACATTTCTTTTTTTAAAAAAATACTCCTTCCTCTGAAAGTGCAATGCTTAACCCTGATAAATAAAAAAATAATTGTGCTTTTTAATATAACAAATAATAGCTAAGAAAGCAATAGGAAACAAGTAAAAATTAAGGAAAATTTTTCTCTATTCTGACAAAAATAGGCTCCAAATTTAGAATCTTTCTTTATAAATGTAAAAAGGATTCAGCATTCAAGAGAAATACTAAATCCTTTCGTATATTTTGCAACAGTTATTTCACATGTTTTGCAAGATCTTCTTGGGCCTTTTTATTAGACTCTTCTTTTTCTTTCAGCCATTTTTCTTGGGCTTTTTGGTATTCTTCTGTTGTTACTGCCTTATCTTGTAGATCTAGGTATTTATACAAGAGGGCTTCGCTCGTACCCTTGTTACCTGAGTAAGCAAACGGAAGAGTAAATGGCACCATCTTAGACAACATTGGACGACCAGTTTTAGAAGTTGTTGGGATGAGCAAGGCACTGTCGGTCAACCAAGCTTGGGCAGCAGCATATTTTTCATAACGTTTTGAGATATTAGAAACTTCTTCTCCTGCTTCGACAACCATTTTCTCGTAATCTTCCAAACCAACCTGCTTAGCCGCAGCATTGTTTGTTCCAGAGTCAAATCCTAGGTAAGTCTTCGTATTTTCTCCGACAGATGGCTTGATGATATCAAGGTAGGTAGATGGATCCGCAAAGTCTGGAGCCCAACCAACGTTATCTGAGATATCCCAATCTTCACCAGCAGCAGTCTCGGCAAAGTAAGTGATGTTCAAGACATCATCTTTTTGAAGTTGTTGGATATCTACAACTACATTATCTGTTCCCAAAGTTGCTTCAAGTGACTGTTTCAAAGATTGCACACGTTGAACTTTTGTTGTGTTTGTTTGGTCCACAGGCATATCCAAGTGGATTGGGAATTTCACACCTTCTGCTTGAAGAGCTGTCTTAGCCTTGGCGAATTCTGCTTTGGCTTTTTCTGGATTGTAGAGACCATCTTGGGCATCATCCAAGTTCACGTTGCTCCACTCGTCACCGTATGTCACCAATTTTTCTTTGACCAACTCACCAAAGTTTTTGCCATCTGCTTGGACAAATGTAGGTGGGACAAACAAGTTACGAAGCAGTTTAGTCGCACCACTTGCACCGTTTACTTGAGAGGCATAGGCAGTTCTATCAAAACCAAAGGCAAGAGCTTGACGGAAATCTTTGTTTAGAAGAGCTTTCTTGGTTGATGTTTTTCTTCATCCGTTGTCTTAGAAGTGTACTTATAAGACTGGCGATCAATATTCGTACCTACTAAATAAGTAGTCGAATCCTGTTGGGTATAAACGATGTTATCTTTAAATGATTTCTCAATCTCTGGGTAGCTCGCGCTTGTTGGGAAGAGACGTGCCATAGTAAAGCTTCCATCCTTGAAGGCTTCAGCTGGTTTGTTGGTATCTTGACCATCCCAGAATGATAATTTAACCTTATCGATATGGACATTGTCCTTATCCCAGTAGTTAGGATTTTTCGCAAATTCAACAGAAGACTTAGCAACAATTGATTTGAGCAAGAATGGTCCATTATAGAGAATACTACTAGGATCTGTCCCTTTAGCGAAATCATCCCCTTTAGAGTTCAAAAATTCTTCGTTAACTGGAGCCATTACCCCCATTGTCGTCTTAGAATTCCAGAAGCTTTCTGGTTTATTCAAAGTGTACTGAACTGTTTGATCGTCAAGAGCCTTAATTCCTACTTGTGAGAAATCTTTGATTTCCCCTTTCACATAGGCGTCCAATCCTTTGATTGATTCTTGGACAAGGTAAAGAGCATCTGATTTTTTATCAGCAGCATATTTTAGTCCTGTTACAAAGTCTTGCGCTTTGACTGCTGCGTATTCTTCGCCTTCAGAAGTATACCATTTGCATCCTTACGGATAGTATAAGTGTAAGTCAATCCATCCTTGGATACAGACCAATCCTCAGCCATAGACGGCACAAAGTTCCCGTAGCGATCATTTTCTAGCAAACCATCAACCACGTTACTGGTAATATCTGCTGTCGCAGCCTTACCAGTTGTCAAATAGTTCAGGTTATCAGGGTCTGTTTCATAAATGTATGAGAATGTCTTCTCACCTTTAGCGCTCGAACCTGATCCAGAGCATGCAGCTAAAGTAGTCGCCGCCAATAATGTCACGCCCGCAAGGGCAAGTAGTCTTGAACTTTTCATCATTTTCTCCTTTAAAACTTTCTATCTATTATAGAACCTTTTCAGAAAGATGTCAACAGAATTTTCAGAATTTTTGTGTTAATTTGGTATATTCTGAAAAATAATTTTAAGGATATTCTAAAGTAATAACTATTCGTCTCTCTTGGGCTTCACTAACAAAGTTTATACCGAAAAAGGGGGCACTAAAAACCGATTTTTCTATATTTTTGATATAATTAAGTATAAGAACAATCAAGGAGAAAGATATGATCTTAATTACAGGTGCAAATGGTCAACTCGGTACAGAACTACGTTATCTGCTAGATGAACGAAATGTGGACTATGTTGCAGTGGATGTATCCGAAATGGATATCACTGATTCTGAAATGGTTGAAAAGGTATTTGCTGAGGTCAAGCCAACTCTGGTCTATCATTGTGCAGCCTACACTGCTGTTGATGCGGCTGAAGACGAGGGGAAAGAACTGGATTTTGCCATAAACGTAACCGGAACTGAAAATGTAGCCAAGGCCTCTGAGAAATACGGAGCTACTCTCGTCTACATCTCAACAGACTACGTCTTTGATGGAAAGAAACCCATCGGACAAGAGTGGGAAGTCAATGACCTACCTGATCCACAAACAGAGTACGGACGTACCAAGCGAATGGGGGAAGAACTCGTTGAAAATCTTACGTCACAGCATTACATCATCCGTACCGCTTGGGTCTTTGGAAATTATGGTAAGAACTTTGTCTTTACCATGCAAAATCTAGCCAAAACCCATAAAACTCTCACTGTAGTTAACGACCAACACGGTCGCCCAACTTGGACACGTACACTGGCTGAATTCATGACCTACTTGACTGAAAATAAAAAAGAGTATGGCTACTACCACTTATCAAATGACTCCACTGAGGACACCACTTGGTATGATTTTGCTGTTGAGATTCTTAAAGACAGTGATGTTGAAGTAGTGCCAGTAGACTCTAGCAAGTTCCCTGCCAAGGCCAAACGACCTCTCAACTCAACCATGAGTTTGGCCAAAGCGAAGACGACAGGTTTCATCATTCCAACATGGCAAGATGCCCTTAAAGAGTTTTATAAACAAGAAGTAAGAAAATAAAAGCTTACTACATACATAAAAAGCAAGAGACCTTGAGTTCTCTTGCTTTTTTAGTATCTGATTAGTTAATTACTTGTTGTGTCTTGGCATAGTTAGCCTCTACCGCCTCTTCTCAGATTTCCACCAGTCTTGGTTATCTGTGTACCACTTGATGGTCTCTTTGAGACCTGCTTCAAAGTTGGTAAACTCTGGCTTCCATCCTAGCTCATCGCGGAGCTTGCTGGCATCAATAGCATAGCGAAGGTCGTGGCCGGCACGATCTGTCACATGGTCATAAGCGTCAGCGGGTTGCCCCATCTCCTTGAGAATGAGCTCTAACACTTCCTTGTTGTTCTTCTCACCGTCAGCACCGATCAAGTAAGTTTCACCGATTTGTCCCTTTGTCAGAATCGTCCAAACGCCTGATGAATGGTCATTAGTATGAATCCAGTCACGGACGTTCTTGCCTTCACCATAGAGTTTTGGCTTGATACCACTCAGGATATTGGTAATCTGACGTGGGATAAATTTTTCAATATGCTGGTAAGGACCATAGTTGTTTGAACAGTTAGAAATAGTCGCTTTCACACCAAATGAGCGCACCCAAGCTTTGACAATCAAGTCTGAAGCCGCCTTAGTTGATGAGTAAGGCGAACTTGGATTGTACTTGGTTTCAGCCGTAAATTTCTCACCTGGTCCTTCCCCATGACCTGGTAAATCTTCACGCAGAGGCAGGTCCCCATAGACTTCATCAGTCGATACATGGTGGAAACGAATGTCGTATTTACGAGCTGCTTCCAACAGTGTGTAGGTCCCAATAAAGTTGGTATGGATAAATGGCGATGGGTCATTGAGCGAGTTGTCATTGTGGCTTTCTGCCGCATAGTGAACGATAGCATCAGCTTCGGAAGCCAGCTTATCTACCAAGGCTGCATCAGCAATATCTCCAACAACTAACTCAACACGATCACCCAAAATTTCTTCAATATTGGCACGATTACCTGCGTAAGTCAGCTTGTCCAGCACTGTCACATGGACATCTGGAAAGTTCTTGTAAACATAGTGGACAAAGTTGGAACCGATAAAACCAGCCCCACCTGTCACGATGATATTTTTGTATTCAGTCATATTATTTCCTTATTCCAAATCTTCTTTTTTCAAAGGCTTCACGTCCTTAAGCAGTGGATGATTCTTGTCTGCCTCTGAAACCTCAGCTTCCGCTAGATTTCCCACTCAATTCCCAAGTCTGGGTCCGCATAGTTGACAAAGGCATATTTAGGCTTGAGTTCCAATGCCCAGTAGTCATTCACCAGATAACTATAGGAAACCGTGTCTGACAAAACTTGAAAACCGTTGGCTACGCCACGAGGAACAAAGATTCCCTTACTAGCATCAATCACCGTCTGATAAACATTCCCAAAAGTTTCACCCTCACGCAAATCAACCCATGATCCTAGAACCTTCCCATTATCTGCAACAGAGATGTACTTGTCCCAAGGCTCAGCATGGAGACCTCGAAGAACATTTTTTCGAGAAAAGCTGACGTTATTTTGCAATTTTCCTTCTGCAAAGAAGCCCTCAGGAAAACCAAGTGGCACCATCTTTTCCTTCTGGAAATTTTCCTTAAACCAACCACGATTGTCACCATGAACTGGAATATCAAACTCTAACATACCTGGAATGGCATCAATTTTACGCACCGCAAGTATTTTTCCGAAAAAATTATCTGTCATCTAGATTTCTCCAATCAAACGGAGCAAGTATTGTCCGTATTCATTCTTCTTCAACGGCTGCGCCAATTCATGCACTTGCTCTTTACTGATATAGCCCATACGATAAGCAATTTCTTCCAAATTTGCCACTTGCACGTTCTGCATACGTTGAACCGTTTCGATATATTGAGCTGCTTCTAAGAGACTTTCGTGAGTTCCTGTATCCAACCAAGCAAAACCACGTCCCATAAGCTCAACAGACAAATCACCACGATCCAAGTAAGCCTTGTTGACATCTGTGATTTCTAATTCTCCGCGAGGACTTGGTTTGATACTCTTGGCAATTTCGACAACATCGTTATCATAGAAATACAGTCCTGTCACTGCATAGTTAGAGCGCGGCTGTTCTGGTTTTTCTTCAATAGAAATAGCGTTCATATCCTTATCAAATTCTACGACTCCAAAACGCTCCGGATCCTTCACTTGATAGCCAAAAACAGTCGCACCTTTCTCTTTCTGGGCTGCCTTTTGAAGCATTTTGCTCAAACCAGGTCCATGATAGATATTGTCGCCCAAAATCAAGGCAACACTATCGTCACCGATAAATTTTTCACCGATGATAAAGGCTTGCGCTAGTCCATCTGGACTAGGTTGTTCGGCATAAGAAAGCTTGATACCAAACTCGGAACCATCTAAAAGTAAATCCTTAAAACGGGGTAGATCTTGAGGAGTTGAGATAATCAAAATATCTCTAATCCCAGCCAACATCAGGGTTGACAGAGGATAGTAAATCATGGGTTTATCATAAACCGGCATCAGCTGTTTTGACGCTGCCCGAGTAAGTGGGTACAGGCGCGTTCCCGAACCACCTGCAAGAATAATACCTTTCATAATAGGAAACCTTTCTTTGTTGTTTGCGCTTTTATTTTACCATGTTTATAGACCACAATCACACCTCACATTTATATTCAATTTTATACATTTTTTTTATAAATGATCCATACGATTAAATAAAAAAATTAGGCTTATCAATAATTTTTATGTAATCACAGTGTCAAGTTGCTATTTAATTACTCAAATAGGCTTTTATAAAGCACCTGAACCAAATTCGAATTCTTTTGTTATTGCAATTTCTATTTCTTACTTCGTATTCATCGGAACCAGACAATAATCTAAAGGCTTCTCCACTCGGGAAGACAATCTTTTTTTGCTTGTCTCTTAATCTTTTTTTATTAAGTAATTCAATTAAATCTGTGGAGTAAACATTAACCCTAATGTGTTAAAAAGTGAATAAAATTTTCAGTATTATCAAGTGTTGCCATGACTTTCCTATAACATTGTTTTCAATATTCTACTCATTTCTCTCTTACTGAACGTCTTCTTTTGAAGCAAGGGCTTTTAGTTCCACAGGATTAACTACTGTGCTTCCAGCTGGGACATCATGTAAAACCATCGTACCTGCTCCAATCTTAGAATTTGCACCAATTTTTACATTTCCTAAGATAAATGCATAGGCTCCTATAAAACAGTTCTCCCCGATGATAATTCTATCATCATCGTTTTTAATCCCTAATGTTACATGATGTTGTATAGTCACATTATCCCCAATGATAGCATTGCTACTTACAACTGTTCCCATCCCACGATGTTCAAAATTGACGTTTTTCCCAATTTTAGCTTTACGTGGGCACTCAAAACCATATAGAACTCTGAGCAGAAAAACTCCACCCTTAAACTTTCTACTCCAATTGTAAATAAAATAAAATAATTTCATGATTTTCCTTTTCTTTGCTTAGCAAATTATCATTTTTTATAAGCTTTAAAATAGTGATGCCCTACTCTATCCTTCTCTGGAGGCAAAATCATGTAATCTCCATATTCATGCCGTAGAACTTTATCAAATTCTTTAGGAATCCTAAATTCATATTTCTCAAAAGGAACCAAAATAGTCTCATCAAACCATTCACGCGGAAAAATATCTTTTTCTCCCCATGATAACCAAATAACGCAACCTACATATTCACTGTTATCGTAGTCTTTAACTCTGGCTAACTTAGCTAGTTGATTTTTGGAAGTAATCTTTCCCAATCATTTTAGAGAATAGATAAACTGGATACTTAATCAACTTCCTAAAAGTTGATGTTGTCGTTTCAATCGCAAAATGTTCTCTAGTTGCCTGATAACAAAACGATGATAAACGATCCCCCTTCATACCAAAGGCAACCGCCTCTTCTTTCGTATCTCCCAAACCATCATAGGGATAGATATCAATGAAAACCCCCAAACCAAAAGGTTTCTCATTTCCCATCTCAATTCGGTATCTCTGATCACTAATTCGAGTAATCATATAAGGATATTCTGGACACTCTTCTCGATTGAATACTTTTAAATGTGGATAATCGGCGATATTTTCCTTCAAATACTCCAATAGGCGGTCATAATCTGGTCGAGGCATCATAATGTCAACATCATCATCCCAAGGAATATACCCTTTATGCCTAACCGCACCAATTAAAGTCCCGTAAATCAAAGCATAGCGAAAATGGTGTTTTTCACAAATACTAGCAATCGTGTGTAAAATCTCCAACGATACTTCTTGCATCTCTCGAGTAGTTAGTTCTTTCATATCATCCCTCCCGATAATATCTCAATAGCATTCTATACCTAACAACAGTCTCTCAATCAACTACTATCATTTTTATCAAAATAAGTGTTTATAGTAAGTATTCGGTATTCTCAACTTTTCTTCTTCAAATTTATATGTTAGCTTATGGAATGGTGTCTGTTCGAGAATATAATCATACATCTCTTCGTCAAACTCTTCAAATAAGCGTAACTGCAAAATATGAGGAGTTGAATTATTGAAAGGAACTACCTTACTCCAGTATTCAGGAAACTCTTCGATAGATAACTGGAAGAAATGGTGGATTAGAAAATAGTCAACCATTGCATTATTCTTTTCCCAGTATAGATAAAGCAAATCCTTTGTTAACTCTAACAGTGGATGATGAACTTTACCAGCTGTCATAAACCAAGTTGAAATAGCCAAAGCTTGCCCATCAAGACCAGGTTTTAAATTTTGAAATAGAAATAAATCAGAATCTAGCATATAGGCAGGAATATCTGAACTCGAACAAAATACCGTCCCATCAATCCACGTACCACCATACTTAGTCAGTAATTCCAAGCGCAATAAATCTGACAAGTGGGTCTTGGAAATAATTCCCTGAGCAATTTTTGTTTTAATGTGGTCTGGGAAAGTCACGTAGTGATGGTAATTAGCATCTGTTAAAACAACCACTTCTCTATCTGATAGGTGTTTTTTAACCGAAGCGATACACTCCTGAACCACATGAGGGGCAGCATCTAAGCCTTGAAACCAGCAAATCCATATCTTATTTGACGCTTCTTTATATCGCTGATCATACACAAGAGAATACTGGTTTTCTTCCCTGAACTTTTGAATAGCTGATTCATACTTCCTTCTCAATCTTGAAAGAACTACATTACTATTATTTAAACGGACTATCTCTAATGACTTTTTTGAAAAACCAACCAACGGTAAAATAGCTATCGTTCTAAAAAGAACTCTTGACTGAATCAAGTCGCTAAAAATCTCTGCGCCCTTTTTTTTAATCAATGCTGCAAAAATACTCACTAAAACATCCTTTCTAAACCATAAACATATATTCTGGTTTATTCGTGTTGAACCTTTGAGAAAAATATTAAGGATACCTCAACAATACCTAGTATTTTTTTAGATAGTGTAGTCCCTACGTTTCTTATAATTTTATATATCTCATTTTTTTGTCTGTAATAGCAAAAATCAGTACCAAATATACTATAATCGTTCCTAGACCATATATAAGAATCGATAAAAATATTATTATTAATAGCAAAAGAACACTTTTTAGCCAATGAATAAAGACGACTGTCCCTACCATTGCTAAAAATATTTTTTTAGTAATTTCAATGAATATATAGCTAATCTTTATATTTATACCGAAATTCTTTTTAAAAACGAATATAGATGAGAGCGAGCGAAATCACATTAGATAATACGGTTCCAAGAACAATACCATAAACTCCAAAAAAATGCTCACTAACGACAAACTAAGTATAATATTTATGATACTTACGGTAACACTATTCTTAAAGGTTTCTTTTTGTGTTGGAATTTGCGTAGAAGTATCTGTAAATCAAGTCACGGATAACATTAAACTGTTGACCGCTAATATAAACACAGGCACACATATAAAGAACATTCACATTTTCAAGTGTAAATTTCCCACCCAAAAAAATAGCAAAGATAGCCCTTCAAAAACCAACATTTATAAAACCTGCAATAATGATCGTTAGGATTGCGTGAAAAAGAATACAATAATCCCAAAAATATTTAGATATATTTTTACTCTTTAAATTTGCTATGATTTTAGGATAGACATAGACTGTTAAATTCCCAACTATGACAGTATTGACCATCGTGATAATTTGTGAAGCATAGGTTAGAATTGTAGCCTGTCCTTCTGCTAAATTCGTTGCAATAGTAGTACCTATCATCGTATGCAACCTATAAACTCCTGAACTTAATACGATTGGCCAAAATACAAACATCATACTTTTAAATTCTGGGTTCTTGAAATCAAAGCACAATTTGTATCTAAAACCTATTTTGATAGCAATAATAAGATCTAAAATTAAATTGAGGACCGATCCTGCAATCAGAAGTGAGAAGTATAAATAGATATTATCAATAACCCCGAGCAGTAAAACAGTTAACACGATCATATTGACAATCAGTACGATTATCTTTGGGATATTATATCTATCCTCAGACTGATAATAGGCCGTAGTTACGGCTAACAAAGAGAGAATTCCTTGAATCACAAATGAGATTATTAAAAAATCTGAAGCAATAGCTATAAAGTCAGTTCCTCGAGCAGTTAACGAAGATAGTAAAGGTGTTCGAAAAATAATAAGCCCCACACTTAACAATAAGATACAACCGTAGGTAAGGGTAATGAAAGTATTCACTGCTTTAGAAGAAATTTTTTTCACATAAGCTGGAATAATTACAGTGGTGACTCCGCCCGTCACAAATGAAAAAATAAATGTCGCAATTTCTAAAGAAAAATTGTAAGCATCCATGTAGTCGGTTGCACCAAAGTTAACAGCTGTAAACCGAGATTTGTATAAGGCCACAATTTGAGATAGGCACGTTAATATGATCATCAAGGTTAATTGAATAGCTGTTTTTTTGTTTTGATTACTTTTTGTTGTAGTACTCATTATTTCAAAGTATGCCTCTCATTAATCGTTCATCTAGTTTCATAAAGTGTTTATTGGCTTGTTCTGCTATATCAGTACTTCCATCAAATAATAAATAATTCAAATCCTCAGGCACTTGACAATCTATATCTGAAACCGAAACACAATAATGTGATAATCCAAAATTCGCTAAAAACTGTTCAAATTTTTTATTATAAGCGATAGGGAGAATTGATACACCAAAGACCATGCCGAGAATCATGCTATGAAATCTTGAGGCAATGATTTTTTTCTGATTGTTGGATAGCAGCAACAACTTCTCTCCAATTCTCTCCATTATAATTCAAAATAGATATTTCAGATTGTTTATCTGATGGTAGTTTCTTTATAATTCTATCAACAACCTCCTCATCTCCTTCCATTTTACAAAAAGAAGAGAGGATAATTTCATACCCTGTTCTTTATAATAATTTATGCAACGAAGGATAAATTCTTCATAATTTGTTCCATATTTTTTTATAGCTTCCCCTTTTTTTGAAACAGTCTATAATCGAAATAAAAATCCTTTTCTTTTTCTCGTCCATTTCGGGAACAATACTCTGTATTCCCAAAACAATATCTGGTGCAAAACGAACCGTCGTTAATTCTGGAAACTTTTGCTTGGACCATTCATCGCGGAAGCAGATATCTTCAATCTTAGCTAGATAATCTTTTAACAAGCAAGCGATATTCTTCCGTTACATAGGGACCAAAAATTTGCTCCTAAAAATATAGGTAGGATTCAACTGAGGCATTCTAGCTAGGCGTTCACGGGCAACCACATCATCTGCATCTTCCTGAAAAATAGAGCCCCCAATCACAACATTGAGTTGGCACTTTTTCTCTATTTCTACATAGTAATCTTTATTATAGTTAATTAGAAAGCGATCTAGACCTCTTCTTATTTTTTTATATGGATGGACAATGATATTTTTTTCGTCACGAAATACCTTTGTATATTCTTTATTAAGAATCACATGAAAATTATGATTTGGATATCGTTTGGCAAGGATGTATAAAAATAAATCATCACCTAAATTAGCATAGAAAAAACCTCTGACAAATACTTCCATTATGTATACCTCCTCCTTATATCATCACATATGGAATAGTCGCATCTATTCCTTGTACTCCATAGTAAAACCACCAATAAAAGAGAAGGTAGCCCAGTAAGGCACTTATCATGAAAAAGCGACGTCCTTTTTGTGGTCTGCAATAACACAAGGAAGGATAGGCTAAAACATTTACAGAAGAGAAAAAGTAGGCAATTCTTCCCGAGTATACATTTACACTAGTTAGTTGCAAGCACAGTATCTCTAGAATAAACATCGCTATGAAAAATCTAGCATTACTTTCCCCTTCATTCCACTTATACCAGCTGATAAGCATAAGGAGCATAATTGGAAACCGACTCAAGAATTGATTCTGTACAAAATGAAATGTTCCTCCAAAATAATTTACATAGCTTCCTAAACCTATAATTTTTAAAATGCTAGATACTACTCCTAATGAGAATAGAGAGGCTATACCTAAAACCAATATGAGAGCAACTTTTTGAAGCTCAACTCTCCTTGAAAATAGTGTGTCAAGTTGCTGGTTTGGTTTTATAAAGTAAAACATCGCTGTAATCAGTAGCAAAACAACACCAGAAGTATGGAAGGAACAACCCACCAATAAACAAGTAACAAAGCCCTTCTTATTCCTCTCAATAAAGTATAAAATACCCAATAAAGTGAATGCGACTGCTACTGATTGTCTCATCATATTCAAGGTTGAATTATAGATGGTGAGATAAAACACCATCATCCCTAGCCATGCTGGGTATTTCCCATATTTTTTTATAGCTAGAAAGGTTGGAGCTATAATCAACATCTCCAAAATAAACTTTGTCCAGAAAGCGCCTAATAATTTTGTAGTGATATAAACTACAAGTGTGAAGCCTCGTTCAAAATCTTTTACTGATAAAAAACGCCAGATTCTATACCAACTAGTATCCAAATATTCAGAAAAAGAATGAGAGGAGGTGGCCGCATTAATCGTCGGCATTAAGTAAACTTCTGTATCAGTTCCAATATGGTTTGCTCTTAATCCTGCAAGGATGCATGGGAGAGCTAAAGCTAATATAACAAAAAAAAGTCTTTGATTTTTCTTTATTTTCTCTGATAATGCTATCAAAGAACTAGAGGCAAAAAAGACACCAAGATAAGGTAACATCCCTACTCCTTATAAGCTATTTTTAATTTTTCAAGTATAGAATCCTCATTCTACTAGCTACAGCTAACAACAGCCACCACTTGTTGAGTAATACTGTTAATTGCAAATTTGCTTTAGATAGTTTTCGTTCTTGAATCAAATCCACTGTCTGCTTATCCAACTCTGATAACAACTGTATTGTGTAGTCTTTTAAATCTTGCGACAATAAGCCCATTTCTAACAAATCTGTAGCGGAATTGAATAGTTGTTTTATATATCCCTCAGTTGCCATTTTTTCAAATATTCGCTTATTCTGATTACTAGCAAATTGATTAATCAGTCGTATTATGTTTTTATATGCGATAGCATTGTTTGCTATAAAAAAACCTTAGAACGATTTTTTTCAAACGTCCATTAGATGAATTTGTATCTATATTGTAGATGTATGAACACTGAGAAATATAATACATTTTAGGTTTTTTTGTAATAAGATATGGATTAAAAAAACCAAATCTTCTCCCGTTATCATCGTTTTTGTCGAACTCAATATGGTGTTGGTCTAACAAATCTTTTCTTATAATCTTGCAAACAGGACCATTTAAGGTCCCATCGCGGACAATCCTGCTAATTACTGTCTCAAGATCGATCTCGCGTGAATCACCTTCAAACGCCTTCCACATATGCTTTTGTTGGATATCCGTCGCTAAATCGCTAAAAACAAGGTCATACTTGCCATCCAAAAGATACTGTTCCAGCTCATTAAAGGAAACAAGAATATCATCTGAATCAACGAAGATAACGTATTGTCCTTTAGAAAGGCTAATCCCCTTATTTCTAGCTACGCTAACACCTTCGTTAACTTTTTTATAAAATCTAAAACCAGCCTTTGTCTCTGAAAACTCTCGACACCAGTCAGATACCTTCCCCTTTGAACCGTCATCAATGATAACACATTCCATATTTAAGGAACTATTCTCATCCATAAAAGTTTTGATAGACTGAAAGCATTGTTCTAATTTATCTATATCTGTATTGTACACAGGAACAATGATGCTCAAATGTATCATACTCTCCTCTTTTCCTTCAAAAATATTAGCTTATCTCTCACAACATTCCAGAATAATCTCGTAAAACCATTATCCAATCGTATCATTTACTAAAAGTCTGAAACAATAACAAGATACAATAAATGAATTAGCGCAACAGTGAAAAATCAATAGGAGATAAGTCTACCATCTATTAATACGTTTTACGAATTGAAAATCGTCTCGTAGCTAGTAACAATCTTATCCCAAGTGAATGCTTCCGCAATACGTTGGTTTGATTTCTCGTCTAATTCAGAAATGGCAACCTCATTAAATCCTTCCACCTCTTCAATCACACGCGCCAACTCATCTTTTCTCCAATAGATGGCACCATTCTCTCCGACTTCACGGTTAAAACCTACATCTAGTAATAGATTAAGCCTAGTGGATGCCAATGCTTCAAGCAAGGATGGATTGGTCCCTCCCACTTCATGACCGTGAAAATAGGCAAAAGCATTCTCTCGGATGTATTTGAGTAATTCTTGGTCATAGACAGTCCCAACAAATTTGACTCTCGGGTCTTTGTCGAAGCCTGTATCCTTGAGCAACTGATCGTAAAACTTATTCTGTTCCACATTTGTAATGAGAACAAAGTCTTTTTTAGAATTAGACTTCATAAATTCACGAATCATGGTCTCATAGTTGTTTTCGGGAACAAATCGTCCCACAACTAGATAATATCCGTTTTCAGCAATAGCCTTTTCCTTGTACCAATTACGAACTTTTTCGTCATCAGGTTTTAAAATAGACTTGCTTGTATCTGTCCCATAGGCGATATAAGTCGTCTTGGGCTGATACTGTTTATAGTCTTCTTGGATATATTTTTCGATATTTTTGCTATCACAGACCAATAAATCTGCATGTTTAACCATTAGCTGTTCTGAAAATTTCCAGTACTTACGAACTGGCAGGCTCCATTTAGCTCGAAGCCACTCATGTCCATCTGGATTGACAAACAGAGTGCCTCCGATAGCTTGAATCTTTTTCTTAAGTCTAGCTATAAAAGGCCCGATACGACAAGCTAGAATGTAAAAAATAGGAGCTTCATCTTTGTTTCTTAGCTATTTCAATCGCTTTATTCACAGCAGCAATATCGTAAGCGATAGCACGAGCCGGTCCGATATTGGGCACATCAATGTTGAAGCAAATGGCTCCATTGTGCTCAAACTGGTCATCCGTGATACCAGATTTAGCTGAATTCTCACGCATACAAGCAACATAGTATTGTATGTTGCTGTCTTTTCGATATTCTGTTAATTTCTCAACAAAGGTTTCAAATCCTCCATACTTGGCAGGAATCCCCTTTGAACCAATGATATAAACTGACTGCTTCATCTCTCTCCTAACAAGACTGAAGGGCAAAATTTACTTCGCTCCATCTCTCATAAATACTACTTTAACTGTCTTCAATAAAATTTCAATATCTTTCCAGATTGTCCAACCATCAATATAGGCCACATCTAATTTGACAACTTCATCGAAATTCTTGATTTCACTTCGTCCGCTGACCTGCCATAAGCCTGTTATACCAGGTTTAAAACTTAGACGGCGTTTTTGTTCTGGGGTATAGTGCTCATACTCGTCCACTGTTGGTGGTCGTGTACCAACTAAACTCATATCTCCCTTTAGAACATTGTAAAATTGTGGCAACTCGTCCAAGCTAGTCTTCCTTATAAAACGACCAATTTTCGTGATACGAGGATCATCGTCCACCTTAAACATTCCACCCTGCATGGTATTTTGTTCCATGAGTTCTCTTTTTTTCGCCTCGGCATCTACACACATAGAGCGAAACTTATAAAAAGTGAACTGGCGACCATTTTTTCCTATACGCGTCTGAGCAAAAATAGCAGAGCCCCCATCCTTTCGAATCAAAGGAACCAGTACAATACTGACTAGACCACATAGTATCAGACCTACCAGGGAACCGATAATATCAATAATCCGCTTAGCAATCACATGGCTAGTCTTATAAAATGTTGTAGAAAAAGTCACAACGTTTAATCCTGCCATCTCACGAATTTGCTTGTTACGTGCCAAGCTACGATCAAAAGCATTTAGATTGACTGTTACATCAATTCCCATCGTTTCAAACTGAGAGACGAACTCACCAATATTGTATTTTTCACTTGGAAGATTGATAAAGACTTCATCGACTACCTCATGAGTCGCAAAGTTTATTATCTCCCCCTCTGCTACTACCTTTAAATAATCATGCTGAAAATCTGGTTTGTCTAAAACACTGACGGCCACCAACTCCCCAACAACATCATCTGATTCTATTAGTCTATCCAGTACCTTTTCAACACGAGAAGTCGCTGTAAGTAGGAGAATCTTCTTACTTCCTTTAAAGTTGGGATAAGCCCGCTTCCAATACCACTTGATAAATAAGTTTAGCACATAGACTAAGAGAGTATGTAATATGAGGAAGTAAATCATGCCTCGTCTGGAAATACTAAAACGATCTTCTAAGAAAAATTAGAAATACTAATCGCTAGCGCAAAGAATAGGATATATTTCAATGTCTGGACAAGTTCAAGCAAATATCCCCTTTTAAAGAAATCTTGTCCATAATCACTGATATAAAAGACAAAATAATGGAGGATATAAAGTGCAATAGCTGTTGTTGAAACAATCTCCGTTTCTCTCACAGCACTCAGTAAATAAGTTAATAAAACAACAAGAAAACTCTGGATTATGGCCAATGAAGGCTTTACTACTTTTCCATTCATCTCTATCCCCCAACCTATTTTTTATTTTTTCCCGTAATCTCCATAATTTCCATAAGGACTGTGTTTGTATACTGAAGTATCGAATTTATTCAACACAACTCCCAAAAACGGCTTCCCAGTTTGTTCCAACTGTTCTTTCGCTTTTTGAATCTCCCGTCGATTTGTTTCACCTGCTGCTGTCACTAAAATAGAAGCATCACATTTTTGCGTAACGATAGCTGCATCAATCACGACACCGACAGGAGCAGTATCTACAATGATGTAGTCAAAATATTTACGCAAGGTTTCAAGCATTGTACTGAAATTCTTACTTTGAAGAAGGGCTGTCGGATTTGGTGACACAGAGCCAGCCTGAATCACAAAGAGATTTTCGATATTGGTATCACAAAGCCCCTGCGACAGGTCTGCAGTCCCTGATAGAAATTCTGTCAGACCTGTAATTTATCCCTTGCTTTAAAGACACCTGACATAACAGAATTGCGAATATCTCCATCAATCAACAGCGTTTTGTAACCTGCACGCGCAAAAGCCCAAGCGATATTGGTGGAAGTCGTTGATTTTCCTTCTCCTGGTTTCACAGAAGTGATAGAAAATACTTTCAAATCATCTCCACTTAACTGTAGGTTCGTGCACAAAGCATTATAATACTCCTCTGCCTTTTTCACAAGATCCAATTTTGCCTGTGAGATTTCTAACGTTGGCATAACTTCCTCCTATTTCATTTTGTCCAAATCTGGAACGACTCCTAGAAGTGGAATTTGCAGTACATCTTCGACATCTTCAGGACGTTTCACACGGGTATCGAGTAACTCAATCAAAAGAACAGTAATTACTGTTACGACGGCTCCTCCAAGAAAACCAAATAAGGTGTTGCGTCGAACATTTGGAGAAGAAGGAGTCGTAGCTGGTCGCGCTTCTTCAAGTGTCGTTACATCAGATACTCGCGTTACAGCGATGATCTTTTCTGCAGCAACTTCTCGTAGAGAATTAGCGATGCGACTAGCTTCCTCTGGTTGTTTATCCTTGACAGAGATTGAGACGATACGAGTGTCGGTTGGTACAGTCACTTGAACTTTGCTAGCTAACGTTTTTGCTGGTATATCCAATTTCAAATTTGTCGCTACCTTTTCCAATACATCCTGCGAAAGGATAATCTCGCGGTAGTCTTTTACCAGGTAAGAGCCTGCCTGCAAGTCCTGATTTGTCAGTCCCGGCTTATCTCCTTGATTACGGTTGATTACGTAAATACGCGTGGTGCTCGTATATTCTGGCTTAACAATAAAAGTGCTATATGCAAAAGCCCCCGCACCTGTCACAAGTGCCACTAATAAAATTATTAGCTTGCGTTTCCACAAGGTTTTAAGTAATTGAAATACATCGATTTCTATCGTATTTTGTTCTTTCATCATTTCTCCTAAATTAGTTGATCCATTACAATTTTTCGAGGATTGTCTATAAAGAGTTCCTGAGCCTTCGCTTCTCCGTATTTTTGGGTAACAAGGTCATATGCTTCTGCCATATGAGGAGGTCTACCGTCTAGATTGTGCATATCACTTGCAATGACATGAACCAAATCCTGCTCTAAAAAATACTGAGCTCTTTTTTTCATGAATTTATAACGTTCTCCAAAAAGTTTGGGTTTGAGGACATGTGAACTATTTACTTGCGTGTAACAGCCCATATCGATCAGTTCTCGAACGCGTTTTTCATTATTTTCAAGAGCATCATAGCGCTCGATGTGGGCAATGACTGGAGTAATTCCCAACATCAAGATCTTGCTCAAGGCACTATGAATATCGCGATAAGGGGTGTTCATACTAAACTCTATCAAGGCATAACGACTATCATTGAGGGTCGGAATCCGCTTTTTTTCCAGCTTATCCAGAACATCTGGTGTGTAGTAAATTTCAGCTCCGTAAGCAATGACCAAGTCACTCGCCACTTCCTTAGCTATTTCCCGAACCTGAAGAAAGTTTTCTGCTATCTTCTCTTCCGGAGTTTCAAACATGCCCTTGCGACGGTGGGAGGTAGAGACAATGGTTCGCACCCCTTGCCTGTAGGCTTCTGTCAAGAGAGCCTTGCTTTCCTCTCTTGACTTGGGGCCATCATCTACATCAAAGACAATGTGCGAATGAATATCAATCATTTCATCTGCCCTCCAACACGTCTTGAATAGCAGCTTTGACAGATGCAAGGCTACTGTCGTCAATTTCCATCATATAGAGGTTACTATCTGGCATCGCATAGGAAGGAAGATCCATCCGTCCTGTACCTTTCAAGTCTTGCGAATTCACTTTGTAAGTTCCACCACTTTCTAACTGAGCATTGACCAAATTCATCATGGTCTCAAGTGGCATATTTGTTTGGATAGAATCTTGCAAGCTATCAATGATCGTACTATAATTTTTCAGTGCTTCGGTTGAAGTTAATTTTTGAAGGATAGCCACAATCACCTTTTGTTGATTACGCCCGCGGTCACGATCGCCATCTGCTAGGGAGTAGCGCTCGCGAACAAAACCGAGGGCCTGTTCTGAATCAAGATGAACATTGCCCACAGGGAATTGAAACTTACCGTGTAGTGCTGTGAATTCCTGATCATTATAAACATCTACCCCGCCCAACAAATCAATCAATTTCAAAAATGAAGTGAAGTTCAATCGCACATAGTAATTGATATCCACTCCATAGAGATTTTCTAAGGTGTGAATGGACGAATCAACTCCATAAATGCCCGCATGGGTTAATTTATCTTTTTGATTATTTCCACCATCTGCGATTGGTACATAGGCATCACGTGGCGTTGTGGTCAAGAGGATTTTCTTGGTATCTCGATTGACAGTCATCAGGATATTGACGTCTGAACGCGACACTGAACTAATCGGGCCATAGGTATCAATTCCACTCACATAGATATTGAAAGACTGACTCTTTGAAGTTTTAGGAGCTTCTACTTTTTTGGTGAATCCCTTGGTATAAATCTTTTTAATCTTTGACGCGTAGTCTGGATACTCTGACTCGATGATATTTTCAAAGACACTATTTAAGACAATGGCCTTGGTGTCACCTGCAATCAGACTCTTGTAAGCCGCCAAGTAAGACGAACTCTGGTCGACCGTCAAATCGGTATTCTGACTTGACTTGATATCAGCTAGTAGTTTTTGAATATTTTCATTATCAGTCCCAGTCGGCGCTGTCACACTCGTCAGTTGCGTAACATTTCCAACCTCACTATCTGCTAAAAACAGCAACACTGATAGAATATTCTGAGTAATTAGAAGTCGCATTTAAACGATTGGTCAGTCCAACAAACTGCTGTACTGCAAAGAGCGACACAGAGCTGACAAGGATAGAGAACACCAACAGAAAAAAATGGTAAACTTTTTCTGCTTTTTTTATAGATAATCAAGAGTAGCCCTACCAAGGCAACTAGTAGAACTAAGGCAGTTGCCACTAGATTAAGATATCTAAAAAGCAAGGATATTATATTTAAAAAAATCAAAAAAACAATAAAAAGCCAGCCAACAATAGATAAACAGCTAACAAGGCTATGTTAACGCTTCGCTTTACTTTCCCCGAGCGAGATCTCTTTGAACGTTTCGCCATGATACTCCCCTATACTATAATAATTAAAGTAATTATATCACAAAAAGTAGGGTGAATTCCATTCATTTCTATAATTCTCAGCGTTTTCATTCATTTTTTCTTAGCTATATTTCGAAGTGACCGCTTTCATTATTTAAGAGCTTGAGCAAACAAAAATAAGATCTCTTGCAAGAGACCTTATTTCAACTTTTTATTTGATATGATTTTCAAACTCTTTCTGGCTCTTTTCGATAGCCTTTTTACTTTCTTCTTCCCACTTAACCTTGGCTTCATCAAATTGTTTCTTGGTAACAGGATCTTTTTGGAGTCTCATGTACTTGTAGTTGTTTCCATCACCTTTGATTCCCACTAGAGAGTAGGCACGTGTGAATGGAGTTACTTTGGTCACAGAGGCTGTACCGCCATTTGACATCGTAGACATAATTAGAGAATTATCAATCATCCAAGCTTGAGCTTCAGCGTATTTTTCATAACGCTTAGCGACATCTTGATTCTCAGCGTCTGCTTCTTTTAGAAGTTTCGTATAGGTATCAAGTCCTAGACTCTTGATAAGTTCTTGGTCTTCCTTAGCATCTAGACCGAAAATTTTGAGATAAAAACCATCTTCGACATTAAATGGATCCAGATAAGTTGACGGATCTTGGTAATCACCAACCCAGCCATCAAAGTTCAAATCGTAATCACGAGCTGCTGGGTTTGGTGCTAGAAAAGCTGACATTCCCAAAATCATCCGTTGAAAGTTGTTGAACATCAACGACGATATTGTCAGAACCTAGTACTGTTTCAAGTGTCTGTTTAAGCGAATTCATACCAGAAACCGCATTTTTATTGGTTTGATCAACCGGGACATCCAAATGAATCGGGAAGGTCATGCCTTGGGCTTCCAATTCCTTTTTGGCTTCCGCAAATTTTGCTTGAGCCTTTTCCTTGTTGAAGTAACCATCTTGAGCGTCTGCCAAGTTGATTCCTGACCATTCTGTTCCATAGTTTACAAGTTTAGAAGCTGTTACTTCTCCAAAGCTCTTGTCGCCTACCTGCACAAAAGTAGGGGGAACAAGGGTATTTCGAAGGGTCTTACTTGCCGCTTCTTCTCCATTAGATTGGGCAGAGTAGGTCGTACGATCGATAGCAAAGTTAAGCGCCTGACGGAAGTTTTTATTTAAAATCGCTGTTTGCGTTGAGTTCTTTTTGTTGATCTGAGGTTTTTGCAGTATGGTTATAGGCTTTACGGTTAACGTTAAAGTTGAAGTACCAAGAAGTCTTGTCCTGCAAGCTATAAACGATATTGTCTTGGTATTTTTCTTTTGTCTTAGCATAGCTCGAGCTATTTGGATAAACTCCCGCAAGTGAATAGGCACCACTTTCAAAGTTTCGAATGGTCATCTCCTGGTCTGACCCATCAAAGTAAGCTAACTTAACTTTTTCAATGGTCACTTTATCATGGTCATAGTAGTGTGGATTCTTCACATATTCGATTGAAGATTTTGATGTGAAATCTTTTAACAGATATGGACCATTATAAAGGATACTGTCTGGCGTCAAAGTCCCAAAATCTTTATCCTTTGATTTCAAGAACTCTTCGTTGACTGGGAAAAGGATACTATTGGTTGTTTTTGAGTTCCAATAAGGTTCTGGTCGTGTCAAAGTATACTCAACCGTATAGTCATCCAAAGCTTTCACACCAACTGTTGTGAAGTCATTGGTCGCACCTGTCACATAGTCATTCAATCCCTTGATAGAATTTTGAATGAGATCCATGGCTTGACCCTTGTTGTCCGCAGCATATTTGATCCCGGTGACAAAGTCTTGGGCTTTTACTGGAGCGTACTCTTCTCCATCAGCAGTGTACCACTTGGCATCTTTTCTAAGTTTATAGGTATAGGTCAAACCATCCGCCGAAACTGACCAATCCTCAGCTAAAGCTGGCGTTAGATTCCCATAGCTATCATTTCCCAGCAAACCATCCACAAGATTGGTAATAACGGCAGTATTATCTGCATAATAGTCTAAAAGATAGTTAAATGTCGTCGGATTTGCACTAAATGTTGATGAGAAAGTGCTTGTATCCGTGTTTGACTGTCCACAAGCTGTCAATAAAATTCCTGCAGCTAAGATAAGACCAGTCCCGATTAGTCTTTTTTTCATTTTGATCATCATCCACTCCTTTATGTCACTTTTTATAACATAACCGTATTTTTATCAAATTTATCCTAAATTGTAAAGTTTATGGTTTTCTAACAAATGATTAACCTACTCAAATAAAAAGAAAGGAAGCGCAAGCAATATACATCTTCCTTTCTTATACATTATTTAACGTGTTTTTCTAGCTCTTTTTGGTATTTGGCATTTGTTTCAATTTTTTCTTTCTGCCATTTTTTAAGAGCTTCTTCGTATTCTTTTGTAGTCACGACATCATTTTGCAATTCCAAGCCTTTGAAGACAAATGGGTCTCCCTTGATTCCGACTTGAGAATATGCTTTTTGTGAATGGTACAGTACGGCTAACAGTTGGAGAACCACCTGAAGAAGCAACTGGGATCAAGAGCGAACTATCCGATACCCAGGCTTGAGCTTTAGCGTATTTCTCATAACGCTTATTGAGGTCGCTTGTTTCAGATGCAGCATCATCCAAGAGTTTCTTGTATTCATCCAGACCAACTTGAGCCATCACTTCTGGATCTTTTCCGCGAGTGATACCCAAGTGTTTAAGGGCAGAACCCTTCTTAGCATCAAGAATGTTTAGGTAGGTAGCTGGGTCTTGATAGTCTGGTCCCCAACCAGTTCCATTCAAGTCATAGTCTTTTTGTGCTGGAACCTTAGCTTGAGACGTAATGCTCATTTTTTCATTATCGGTCATTTGAAGGACATCAACAATGACATTCTCCGTACCAAGTGTTGATTCGATAGATTGCTTGAGTGAGTTAGTTTGTTGAACGGCAATCACATCGGTCTGTTCAACTGGAACATCCAAACGGATTGGGAAGGTCACACCCTTAGCCTGCAATTCTGCCTTGGCCTTAGCAAAGGCTGCCTTGGCTTTTTCTGGGTTGTAAATCGTATCCTTACCATCTGTAAGAGCTACATCTTTCCACTGGTCTCCATATGAAACCAGCTCTGCCTGTGCCAACTCTCCGAATGTCTTTTCACCTACTTGAACGTAGTCATGAGGTACTAGACTGTTACGGATAATCTTGTCCGCACCTTCTTCACCATTCAACTGAGCCGTGTAAGAGTGACGGTCAAGGGCAAAGTTCAAGGCCTGACGGAAGTTCTTGTTGAGAAGAGCTTCTTTTGTTGATGTTTTTGAGCCTCGTCTGTTTTAGCTGTTTTATTGTAAGACTGGCGGTTTACATTAACAGTGAGGTAGTAGCTTGTCGCTTCTTGTGGACTGTAGACAATCTTATCGCCGTACTCTTTCTTAGTTGACTCAAAGTTTGAGCTTGTTGGGAAGAGACGAGCTGTTGTATAGGCACCTTGTGTAAAGCTACGAATCAAGGATTCTTGGTCGGAACCATCATAGAAGGTTAGTTTGATGTTGTCAATCTTAACATTGTCCTTGTCCCAGTAGTTTGGATTCTTTTCATACTCAATGACTGATTTTGAAGTCAATGATTTCAAGAAATAAGGTCCGTTATAAAGAATACTTGATGGTGTTGGCGCACCGTAGTCGCTCCCTTTAGAATTCAAGAATTCTTCATTAACTGGAAGCATGGTTGCAGTTGTAACTTTAGAGTTCCAGAAACTTTCTGGTTTGTTGAGCGTATATTCAACCGTATAATCGTCAACAGCCTTAACTCCTACAGTAGAGAAATCATTGCTTTCTCCACTGATGTAGGCAGCCAAACCCTTGATAGAGTCTTGAAGGAGAGAGAGACCGTCTGATTTACCATCAGCTGCGTGTTTCAGACCAGTAACAAAGTCCTGGGCTTTGACTTCAGCGTATTCTTCTCCGTCAGAAGTATACCATTTCACACCCTTACGAAGTTTGTAGGTATAGGTCAAGCCATCTTTAGAAACGGACCAGTCTTCTGCAAGCGACGGAATCAAGTTCCCGTATTTATCGTTTTCCAAAAGGCCATCGACAACGTTGGCTATAACGTCAGAAGTTGAGCTCTTGCTCGTCACGCTGTAGTCCAAAGATGATGGATCTATTGCATAGACATAAGAAAATGTCTTGGGAGCATCAGCCTTTTTTTCGCTTTGCCCACAAGCGGTTAACAGAAGGGCCGCACTCAAGACAGCACCTGCTCCTAAGAGCCACTTTTTCGATCTCATAAGTAATCTCCTTAAAGATAGTATTTTCACCATTATACCCTATTTTTTTATAAAAAGCAAGGACTTTCGGATAATTTTTTAGAAAATTCTAACAAATATTTTTAAAAGATTTTTCTACACAATTTTTAGTAAAAAACCTCAAGCTTTTGAAACTTGAGGTTCGCTCATGTTAGTCAGTCATTTCCACACAGAAAGCATCCCATGGAGCCAAGGTCTGTTTCTCAACTGTTTCTTGAGCCACAGTATTTTCAATCAAGACAGATTTCACTTTTCCTTCTACTGAAAAGCTTTGTCTTTCATTGGACAAATTAGCCACGACTAGGAAGCGGCGGTCACCGTCCTTACGGATATAAGCAAAGACCTTATCAGCCGTATCGAGTAATTCAAAATCAGCTCGAATCAACCAGCTGTTCTCCTTACGGATTTGGATGAGTTTCTGATAGGTATAGAAAATAGAATCTGAGTTTGCCAGTGCTTCTTGAACGTTGATTTCTTCGTAGTTTGGATTAACAGCTAACCAAGGTTGACCTGTTGAGAAACCAGCGTTTTTGCTCTCATCCCATTGCATCGGGGTACGGGCATTATCACGTCCAATGACACGGATACTGTCCATGATTTCTTCCATCGGAACGCCTTTTTCAAGAGCCTCACGCGCATAGTTAAGGGATTCAATGTCTTCTACTTGATCCAGTGTTTCAAACGGATAATTGGTCATCCCAATCTCCTCGCCCTGATAAATATAAGGTGTCCCTCTCATGAGATGAAGCAAGATTGCAAAGGCTTTGGCAGATTTTTCGCGGTATTCTTGGTCATTCCCCCAGATTGAGACGATACGAGGAAGGTCATGGTTGTTCCAAAAGAGCGAATTCCAGCCGTCCTCAACTCCTAACTCTGTCTGCCATTTGTTGAAAATTTCTTTCAACTTAGCGATATTCAGCTCTTTTTGATAGTGCCACTTAGGTTTGCCTTCCTGATACTGAAGACAAATGTGCTCAAATTGGAAGACCATAGACAATTCTTGCCCCTTCGGATCAGAGTAGAGCTTGGCAATTTCTGGTGTTGCCCCCCAAGTTTCTCCCACTGTCAAGAGATCCTTATCTCCAAAGGTCGCCTGGTTCATCTCCTTGAGATAGGGATGGAGCATAGGACCGTTATTGACTACTTTCTCATCAGGAATCTTGCCAATCATGTCAATGACATCCATACGGAAACCACCAATGCCTTTATCAATCCAGAAGTTCATCATCTCATAAATTTTCTGGCGAAGTTTTTCATTTTCCCAGTTGAGATCGGGCTGTTTCTTGCTGAAAAAGTGAAGATAGTATTGACCCGACTTTTCATCGTATTCCCAAGCAGACCCACTAAAGATAGAATCTAGATCGTTGGGCTCATCCCGCCAGATATAGTAGTCTCGCTCAGGGCTGTCAGGATTTTCACAGGCCTCTACAAACCAGGCATGCTCATCCGAGGTATGATTGACCACCAAGTCCATGATAATTCGAATATCACGCTTCTTAGCTTCTGCGATCAGTTCATCCATATCATCCATGTTCCCGAAAATAGCAGCAATCGCTTGATAATCAGCAATGTCATAGCCATTATCATCCATAGGACTGTCATAAACGGGAGAAAGCCAAATTGCTGTGATTCCTAGCTTGGCTAGATAGTCTAACTTACTCGTAATTCCTGGCAAGTCACCAATTCCATCTCCATTACTATCCATAAAACTCTTTGGATAGACTTGATAGACTACGGCATTGTGCCACCATTTTTCTTGCATCTTTTTACCTCATTATTTTTAATATTCTATAGTCTATGATAGCGCTTTTCAAAAAAATTTATGCAAGCGTTTGCCTAATCTTTTTGATTCCTTTTTTTACCTTTATAGTTTCCTAACTTCCAATTTTTTTTATTATAATGGAGGTCAGAGGTAAAAAAATGAAAAAAACAAGCTTTTTAGTTCTGAACAATATTTGAATCTACAACGCGACCACATTTTTGGAGCGTATTAACCAATTTGACGGCAAGCTTTACCTAGAGTTTGGCGGCAAAATGTTAGAAGATTTCCACGCTGCTCGTGTACTACCTGGCTACGAACCTGACAACAAAAATCAGACTCTTGCAGGAGTTAAAAGAGCAGGTCGAAGTTGTTATCGCCATTAATGCAAGCAACATCGAACATTCTAAAGCACGTGGTGACCTAGGCATCTCTTATGACCAAGAAGTTCTTCGTTTGATTGACAAATTCAATGAATTGGGAATTTTTGTTGGTTCGGTTGTTATTACGCAATACGCTGGCCAACCAGCTGCAGATGCCTTCCGCAACCAGCTTGAGAAAAAAATGGAATTGATTCTTATCTTCATTATCCAATCAAAGGATACCCAACGGATATGGATCACATCATTTCTCCAGAAGGCATGGGGAAAAACGACTACATCAAAACCAGTCGCAAGTTAATCGTCGTAACGGCTCCTGGACCTGGTTCTGGGAAATTGGCAACCTGTGTGTCCAATATGTACCACGACCAAATTAACGGTATCAAGTCTGGGTACGCTAAGTTTGAAACCTTCCCAGTCTGGAATCTTCCCCTTCATCATCCAGTCAACTTGGCCTACGAGGCTGCAACCGCAGACCTTGACGATGTCAACATGATTGACCCCTTCCATCTCCAAACCTACGGAGAAACCACTGTCAACTACAACCGTGATATCGAAATCTTCCCAGTGCTCAAGCGCATGTTGGAACGCATCCTAGGAGAATCTCCATACGCTTCACCGACAGACATGGGTGTCAACATGGTTGGTTTTGCTATTACTGATAATGAAGCCGCTATCGAAGCTTCTAAGCAAGAAATCATCCGCCGTTACTATCAAACCGTTCTTGATTTCAAAGCTGAAAAAGTCGGAGAAACTGCTGTCAAGAAGATTGAACTTCTCATGAACGACCTCGGTATCACACCTGCAGACCGTAAAGTTGCTGTCGTAGCACGTCAAAAGGCTGAAGAAACCGGCGGACCTGCCCTAGCTCTCGAATTACCATCTGGTGACATTGTCACTGGTAAAAACTCAGAACTCTTTGGCCCAACAGCTGCTGCCTTGATCAATGCCATCAAGAAATCAGCCAACATCGCTAAAGCAGTGAAACTAATCGAGCCTGAAGTTGTCAAACCAATTCAAGGCCTTAAGATCAACCATCTAGGCAGCCGCAACCCTCGTCTCCATTCAAATGAAATCCTGATTGCTCTTGCCATCACAGCTATGGAAAATCCTGATGCTGCGCGCGCCATGAAGGAACTTGGTAACCTAAAAGGAAGCGAAGCTCACTCAACTATCATCTTGACAGACGAAGACAAGAACGTCCTTCGCAAGCTAGGCATCAACGTAACCTTTGACCCTTACTACCAATACGATCGCTTGTATCGTAAATAAATGAACAAGGCTGGGCAAAAACTCAATCTGAGGGAAAATCCAGTAAATCTTTACACGATAAAAGATAAAACGCATAATATCAAGGCTTTTTGAACACTTGGTATTATGCGTTTTATGATTTTTTCCAACCTCACTTATTTCAATGAAGTTGTCAACTCGACACAGGCTCCTCCTTGGTCTGGATTGATCAGGGTCAGACGACCACCATGCAAGAGAGCCACCTGCTTAGAAAAGGCTAAGCCGATACCATGATGGGGATTCGCTGAATTGCGGCTTTGGTCACTCTGGTAAAAGAGCCGTTCCGCTTCCAGCAGCATCTCCTCTGAAAATGAAGGACCGTTGTTCCAGATCGCAAAAACTAACTGGTCCTGCTGCACTGATACCGTTAGCTTGACTTCCTTTTGATCCTGGTCTGCATGTTCAAGCGCATTCAGTAAAATATTGAGCAAAGCCCGTTTGAGATAGTCCAAATGAATCGACAAAATCAGACTAAGATCACAATCTTCTTGGAGAGAAAAACGATAACTTTCCTGTTTGCTGAACAGTGCCCAGTCATCCTGTAGATAAACCAAAAAGTCCCCTAAGGAAAGTTGGCTGAACTGATTAGCATCAATCTGAAAAGTCTTAGCATAATCAATCAAAGAGCCACAATATTCTTCCATCTTGTGACTAGCCTGCAAAATCTCAGCAGCATAGTCTGCCTGTGGCTGGCCCAACTGCGCCAACTCCAAGAGCTCAGCATTCCCCTTAATCACAGTTAGGGGCGTTTTCAAATCGTGCGATGTCGCTGATAGCTGTAAAATCAACTCCTGATTATGCTGCTGCTCTTTTTCTAGAAGACGAGCATTTTCTTGGTGGCTGCTCCGTAAATCGCTATAGACTTCTAGCATTTCCTCGATCCGAAAAAGCTGGCTTTGATTTTCTTCTAAAAGCTTCTCGCTCTTTAGCATTTTTATTTCCTTGTCGATTTTTCGGAGCAATTTCAAAATATGATAAAAAGTAATCAGCAGCAAGCTCCCTGCCCAAAAGAACAAGGTGAAAAGGACGTAATCACTTCCTTGCGTAAATTCATAGCCTATAAGCACAAAAATCAAAACATGGAAAAAGACGATTTTTAAGCTGGTTGTCCAGACTAGGCTTTTGAAATTTCGGGTTCTAATTGCCATCTATAGCCTACTCCTCTCACTGTTGCGATTGCTTGCAGCCCTTCTTGTTTGCATTTTTGACGAATCTGATATACATATTCTGAGATGGAGCGAAGCTGCGTTTCTGAGCTTTCTGGGTAAAGCAAGGTATGCAGGTGTTCAGCTGAGAAGGTCTGCTTGGGATTGCTAGCTAGTAAATACAGTAACTTAAACTCTCGCTCTGAAAATTTCAAGACTTTACCAAAACAGGCAACTTCATAGCGCTCTAGATAAAATTGACAAGAAGCAATTTCAGAATAGCGTTCCTTCCGTCTTTCCTCTCGCCGAAGATGAGCCCTGACACGCGCCAGCAATTCTTTGGTTCCAAAAGGCTTGACAATATAGTCATCTGCTCCGCGAAAGAGCCCTTCTACTTTGTCCGCCTCCAATTCCTTGGCCGTCAGAAATATGATTGGACACGAAAGATGAGGACGAATGTAGGAACACAGCTCAAAACCATTAACAGGCTCCATCATCACATCCAGCAGAATCAAGTCATATCCGACAAAATGCGTCAGCTCTAGGTCTTCTATCCGATCAAGCGTCGTCACATCATAAGCATCGAGCTCTAGGACGTTTTTCACCAGCTTCAAAATACTCCGGTCATCATCAACCACCAAAATACGATACTGTCTCATGAGTTCCATTATAGCATACCTCTAGCGAACATCTCGTTTCAAGGTTAAGACTATAGCAGAGCTCCAAACCAAAGCTAGCCAGATCAGCTGTATTCCCAGCCCTGATAGATCTATTGAATGCTGAAGTCCTTCATACTCAAAAAGATTTAGTGTAGCCAGATCGGGCAGGTATTTTGCCTCCTTGATGAAAGTTGCCAATAAACGACTGAGACCAATCAAGAGAGGAAAAAGCACCGACACCGGCACAACCCAAGATTGAAATAGCAAAGCGAGGCCGGCGGTTAAAAAAGCCAGAAAAAGATTGCTGAGAAGACCAAAAGAGCTGTAATAGAGGAATTTCCCCAGTAAGAACCAGCTAAAGTTTAGGTCAAAACGAGCCAGCATAACAAGGAAACAGCTGCTTACCATGACACTGTAGAGAACTAAGAGCTGCAAGACCAGAAAAAGGAATTTCCCAGCTAACCAAGCCTTTCTATTTGATACGGTTAGAAAATTCGTTCGCATCCCAGATTTGACAAACTCCTGGGCAAATAGAGTGAAGTAAAGATGACCATGACAGGCTGCGCTAGATAGAGAGCATGCAAAGCCTCGCTCAGAGCCTTCGTCTGACCAACTGCTGTCTGACTATAGTCAAGATTCATCAGAAAAAAAGGAACGACTACCAGAGCCACCAAGGCGGCACCAAGAGCGAGATAGTAAGAACGGAACTTAATCCATTCACTTCTAAGCAGAGCTTTGATCATCAGTAGCGCCCTCCTAAATCCGTCTTCAAAAAGCGCAGAGAGGTCATGCCGCCGATGACTAGCAACCATGCGCCTAGTATCAACAGCCCTTGCAAGGGATTGTTGACATATTGGGAAGTTGGTGTTGCAGTAAGCAGCTCTCCTGCTGGCTGTGGCAAATAAGCCCCCCAACTCGTGTGAGCTGCCAGGTAGTTTCCTAGATTATAGATCTGGGGTACGAGAAAAAGCAGAGGAACTAGCATGGTCCGAGCCAATAAACCTAACAAAAACGAAAGGATTCCCAATAAGGTCAGAGATAAGGTTTTCCACAAAATTAGACTCCAAGCTACCTGATTGAGCAGAATCGGATCAAGCCCTTCCTTTCCTAAAGCCAGATGCATGGCCATATAACTAAAGTAAATTGATAAAAAGCTAGTGGCAAGAGAAAAGCAAGCAAAGGTCATGAGTTTCCCCACAAGCAGCTTCAGGCGGTTATTACAGGTCAAGAGGCTAGTTCTCAAGCTATGAGACTGAAATTCCATAGATCCCAAAATTCCAGCTAAAATGACCAAAACCATGCCCGCCATAGAGGCTCCGTTGAGACCCAGATACTCCAGCGGATCAATGGCTTCTGCCAGACCGGGAACCGTCTCAGGCGTAGCATCCAAGCCAATAGACAAATACTGTCGACCCTCCAGCCAGGATACGGCAGGCACCAATAGCAGCATGAAGGCCATACTCACTCTGAAAGCCTTGATTGAGCAAATTTTCAACCATTCTGAATGCAATAAGGACATCGTTTCTTTCATCTTAAGCCTCCTCTGTCAAATCAAAGAAGAGGTCTTCTAGACTGTCTGAATCTTGCAGCACCTCTTCCAATCGTCCCTGCTCAATAATTCGCCCATGATGAATCAAGACTACATCATCTGTCACCATTTGCACCTCTGACAGGATATGAGAAGATAGAAGTACCGTTTTCCCTAAATCAGCCTGCTGACGGATGAACTTTCTAAACCACTTAATTCCACTTGGATCTAGTCCATTAGTCGGCTCATCTAATATAAGAAACTGAGGATCACCCAGCAAAGCTGCTGCCAAACCCAAGCGTTGACCTTCCCCCAGAGACAGGCTTGACAAGAGGTCCTTTCTCTTATGAGCGATTCCAGTCATCTCCAAAACCTCATCGATCCAAGACTTGGGAATAGCATTACTCGCCGCAATAATTCTCAGGTGGTCATAGACCTTTCGATTGGGCAGACCGCCAATGCCGTCAAAGGCTGCACCTACCGTTCTGAGCGGATAGGTCATTGACTGATAGGTTTGCCCATCAAAAGTCGCAGTCCCAGACGTCGCCCGATCTAATCCCAAGAGAATCCTCAAGGTCGAACTTTTACCAGCACCATTTGGACCCAGAAAAGCTGTAATCCGACCGCTTCTAGCTGTAAAAGAAATATCTTCTAAAATCTGCTTGTTGCCATGCTTTTTGCAGACTCCTTCTATTTTCACTATATGTTCCATACTGAACTCCTTTATCTTTATTTTCTCCAGTATACCTAATCTAGTTCAGAATTAGTTCAGAGATTAAACAGAAGTTTCAGAAAAAAAGTTGATCCACTTTTCAAAAAAATCACCTTAGTTCCACTAGAAAAAAACTAAACTTTTCTCTCACAAAGTATTCTTCTCTCCATTCTTTCTTTATAATTCTGAGATTTATGTATGGAGACTTTATTATCATTCTAGTACCAAAAAGTCATTTATCAAACTCCATCAAGAGTAGGCTTTATGATATAATGAAAGAAGAAAACTGAAAGGATTTACCATGTCAAAAGAAGTTATTGTTGAAAGTTTTGAACTTGACCACACCATTGTTAAAGCACCCTATGTCCGCTTGATTGGAAAAGAAACGGGGCCAAAAGGTGATATCATCTCCAATTATGATATTCGCTTAGTACAACCAAACGAAGATTCTATCCCTACCGCTGGGCTTCACACTATCGAGCACCTCTTGGCAAAACTCATCCGTACCCGTATTGACGGCATGATTGACTGCTCACCTTTCGGTTGCCGTACTGGTTTCCACATGATTATGTGGGGACGCCATACTAGCACTGAGATTGCAGCTGTTATCAAGGATTCGCTCAAGGAAATTGCTGAGACCACTACTTGGGAAGATGTTCCTGGAACAACCATCGAATCTTGCGGAAACTACAAGGACCACAGCCTCTTTTCTGCTAAAGAATGGGCTAAACTCATCCTGGAACAAGGTATTTCAGATGATGCCTTTGAACGCCATGTCATCTAAACGCAAAAGAACCAGTTATTGTAACTGGTTCTTTTTTATTCTCAAAATCTCGAGTTAGGCTTTTTCTCGAATGACCAAAACGCCATCTTCCATATCTGCTTCCAGATGTTTAGCATCTAGGTGATCCAAGTGGAAGTCTGTCACCTTATCACGGATTTGTTGTTCGACTACGCGTCGGAGAGGACGAACACCCATAACTTCGTCATAACCTTCTTCTGTGATAAAATCCTTAGCTGCTTGGCTGACTTCCAAATCAATATCTTTCTTAGCCAAGGTTTGGTTTACTTCAGTCAGCATCAAGTCCACAATCTTAGAAAGATCTTCCTTATTTAAGTGTGAGAACTCGATAACTGCGTTAAAGCGGTTGAGGAACTCTGGACGGAAGAATGGTTTCAAGCGATCCATCAACTCTGGTTTATCCGCATCTTCTGTCAAATTAGCTTCATAGCCAAATCCAGCATTTGATGTTGCGATAATGACAGTGTTTTTAAAGTTCACTGTATTTCCTTGACCATCAGTCAAACGACCATCATCCAAGACTTGGAGGAGAAGGGTAATGACTTGAGGATCAGCCTTTTCAATTTCGTCCAAGAGAATGATAGAGTATGGATTACGACGAACTCGTTCTGTCAAGGTATTGCTATTGTCATCATACCCCACATAACCTGCTGTTGTACCGATTAACTTAGAAACAGCTGTGCGGTCACTGTATTCAGACATATCCAAACGGATAATTGCGTCCTTGGTTCCAAACATATCGAGCGCCAATTGCTTAGCAAGCTCCGTCTTACCAACCCCAGTTGGACCTACAAAGAGGAAGCTGCCGATTGGGCGATTGCCTTCATCAAAACCAGCACGGTTACGACGGATAGCACGAGCCACTGCTTCTACTGCCTTATCTTGTCCGATTACCTTGTGTTCCAAGCGATGGGCCATATCTTTCAAACGTTCGATGTCTGACGCTCCCATTTGTGATACTGGAATACCTGTCATTCGTTCTACAGATTCGGCCACATCATTGACAGTGGCAGTCACTTTCATATCTTCTGTGTGGTTCTCGACTTTTTTCTCTAATTCTGCAATGCGTGTCTTAGCATTGAGAGCTGCTTCAAAGTCTTCTGCTTCAACTGCTTTTTCTTGCTTGTCTTTTTCTGCCTCAATTTCACGTTCAACAGCATGCACATCTGTTACAGGATGTTGAGCAGCCAAGTGAGCTGCCGTTACATCGACAAGGTCGATAGCCTTATCAGGCAAACTACGTTGAGGAATATATTGGATAGAATAATCCACTGCTGCTTTCAAGACTTCATCTGGCAAGATGACATTGTGGTGCTGTTGATAGAGGTCACGAATCCCTTGAAGGATTTTAAAGGTATCCTCTGCTGAAGGAGCATTGACCTTGACTTCGTTGAAACGACGAGCAAGCGCAGCATTCTTCAAGATAGTATTACGGTATTCATCCTGAGTTGTTGCTCCAATAACGGTCAACTCACCGCGAGAGAGAGCTGGTTTGAGAATGTCCGCAAGCCCCTTAGATCCACTGTCTCCACCAGTGCTACCAGCACCGAGGATTTGGTGAATTTCATCAAAAAAGAGAATAATATTTCCTGCTTCTTTCACCTCATTAACTAGGTTTTGAACGTTTTCTTCAAAACTACCACGGTATTGGGTACCAGCCTCAAGACCTGAGATATCAATGGAAATGATTTCCTTATTCTTGATAGCAGCTGGAACATCGCCATTCACAATGGCTTGCGCTAAACCTTCGACAACAGCTGTCTTACCAACACCTGCATCTCCGACCAGAACAGGATTGTTCTTGGTACGACGTGAGAGGATTTCAGATGTTTCTTGAATTTCCTTGTTTCGCCCGATTACAGGATCCAACTTGCCCTCACGAGCTTCCGCTGTCAAGTTACGACCTAGTTTAGCAAGGACACCGTCTTGTTTCATACCTGAAGCGTGTTGTTGCATTTGCACATCAGATTCTGCATTTCCTGGCAATTGACCAGTTGCACGATAATGAGCAAATTCCTCAGGTGTCACTTCACGTCCATTAATCAAGTAGCGACGGTTTTCAGAACTGTATCCTCGCATACCACCCATCAATTGGTTAAATAAATCATCCATGTTGTTAAAGTTATTAAAGTTGTTGTTCATATTCTTTACCTCGTTTAATATTGTTTATTTGCGATCTCTGATATTGACTATCTTTGACCTTTGTTTCAAAAAAATTAGACTAGCTAACTAGCTACTCTACGTATAATTTCTGGTTTTTTTCTTTTTTTAAATAAGCCTTTTATCATCTTCTTTTCAAAATTCTGTTAGATTAAACATAGGCCTCACCCCTTTCTAGGGTATCTATTATACATTTTCAAGAAATAGAATCACTGAAAATGAAGTTTTCTAAGGAAGTCATTTTTCCTTATGTTTCTACTATATCACATTGGTCAGTAAAAGTCAATAACTTTTTGACCAAATTTGACTAATTTTTAAAAGAATTTTCAAGGACGCAAAAAAGCCAGTCATATCGACTGGCTTTCTTTCTATTCTAATTGAATCTTAGCTCAATGCGTCATCCATTGAAAGAACTTCGTGGAAGACACGTTGTGTCAATTCAGTTTTCTGTTCTGGAGTGAGGTATTTAGTGTTTACACAGTATCCAGAGATACGAACAATAACGTCTTCACCTGACATGATCTTTTCGTAAACATCGTTCAAGTCCATAACGTTCAAGTTAACGTGTTGTCCACCGTTTTCGAAGTAACCATCAAGGATTGTTACCAAGTTATCCACTTGTTCGTCACGAGTTTTACCAAGAGCACGTGGAGAAACTTGAGTTGTCAATGAGATACCGTCAGCTGCGTAACCAAAGTCAAGGCTAGCAAGTGAGTTCAAGTTTTGCAACCATCCACCTTTAGCTTTGTTAGATGGGTTCGCACCTGGTGAGAAGAATTCAAGTTTAGACAAGTTCACAGAACCATCTTCGTTGAGGTATACACCCTTGTGGACTGGTGAGTTACCAGTTTGTTTAGAGTAAGCAACGTTAGATGTGATTGTCAAAAGTGAAACTGTAGCTTCTGCGTCTTTGTAAAGTTTGTGGCTACGTAGACGAGTTGTGTAAGCTTCGATCAACCATTCTGCCAATTCGTTTGAACGTGGGTCATCTTCACCCCAACGTGGGTATTCACCGATTGTTTCGTAATCGTAGATGTAGCCATCTTCGTCACGGATTGGTTTAACTGTAGCGTATTTAATAGCTGACAATGTATCAACAGTGTTAGCAAATCCACAAATACCGAATCCCATGTTGGCACGTTGTTTAGTTGGCAAGAAGGCCATTTGAACAGCTTCGTAGTTGTACTTATCAGTCATGTAGTGGATGATGTTCAAAGCATCTACATAAGTGTCAGTCAACCAGTCAAGAGATTTTTCAAAGTTGGCTTTAACTGATTCAAATTCAAGAACTTCGTCACGGATAGGATCAATATCAAATACTTTGTAGTCTTTGTGAACATCGTCGTAACCACCGTTCAAACCAGTAAGAAGGGCTTTAAGAACGTTTACACGAGCACCGAAGTACTGGATGTTGTGGCGTTGATCTTCGTTTTCTGGGTCAAGTGGTGACACACAGCATGAGATACAGCTCATTTCACCATATCCGTCTTTAGCCATTGTTGTTACACCTTCGTATTGGATAGAAGAGTGTTTGTGGCTCATATGCATACAGTAGCGACGGAAGTTGTATGGCAATTTGTCAGTCCAAGAACTGTCAAGTTTGGTTCTGGTGAGTTGCCGATATTATCAAGAGTGTTCAAGAAACGGTAGTCCATCTTAGTAACACGGTGACGACCGTCGTTACCCATACCAGCCATAGAAGTTGTGATGAAAGTTGGGTCACCTGAGTACAATTGGTCATAAGCTTTTGTACGAGCAAATTTAACTGTACGAAGTTTCATAACGAAATCATCAACGAATTCTTGGATTTCTGATTCAGTAAATGTACCACGAGCAAGGTCACGTTCTGCAAAGATGTCGAGTACGATTGGCACACGTCCTAGAGATGTAGCAGCACCGTTGATAACACGGCAGACAGCCATGAAGGCGATGTTCACCCATTGGATAGCTTCTTTAACATTCATCGCTGGTTTACGAACATCAACTCCGTAAAGATCACCCAAGCGAACAACTTGTTGCAATGCTTGGTATTGAAGGTTTACTTCTTCACGAAGACGGATTGTTTCTTCATCAATTTCTTTAATTGCATTCCAGTCGTTTACTTTTTCTTGCATCAAGTAGTCTGCACCGTAAAGAGCAAGACGTGCGTAAACACCGATGATACGTCCACGTGAGTAGGCATCTGGAAGACCAGTTACAGTGTGTGCGTGACGAGCACGACGGATGTTTGAAGTGTAGGCACGGAAGATACCGTCGTTAACTGTTGTTACATATTTAGTGAAGATTTCGTGAACAGCTGGATCTGGTTCGTATCCATTTTCTTTCAAAGTAGTTTCAGCCATACGGATACCACCTTTTGGCATGAAGTTCAATTTGAAGAGTTCATCATTTTGGATACCGAAGATCAATTCGTTTTCTTTGTCGATAAATCCGGCAGGAATATCAGCAATAGATGTTGGACGAGTGTCCATTGGGAAACGAGTTTCTTCGTAGTGAGCCTTAGTTTCTTCTACAATCTTTTTGATGTGAAGTGAACGTTCTGTTGGTCCTGCAAGGAAACTTTCATCACCATCATAAGGTGTGTAGTTAGCTTGAACGAAGCGAGAAATACTTGCTTTTTCTTTCCAATCTACGCCTTTGAAGCCTTCCCAAGCTTTATCAAAAATATCTTGTGCTTCAACAACTGTCTTAACAACCATGTTAATGTCCTCATTTTTCTTTCTAGCAACAGTCATCTGTTACATTCATGAGTCAAGTATACCATACAGTAACCGATTTCAACAAGTGATATACGGCTTTTTTGTTGCTTTCTTTTCTAATACAGTCTGTTTTTTGACACAATCTGTATTATATATTTGAAAGTGAAATTACTCTTTTCCATTTTTTCAGAAAAAAGGGTATAATAAATAGAAAAATGATGGTAGAAAGGAACAAAAATGCTCATATTTCCATTGATAAATGATTTGTCCAGAAAGATCATCCATATCGACATGGATGCCTTTTTTTGCTGCGGTGGAAATACGAGACAATCCTAAGTTAAAGGGAAAGCCTGTCATCATTGGAAGCGACCCTAGACAAACAGGCGGACGGGGTGTTGTTTCTACTTGTAGCTACGAGGCACGGGCCTTTGGTATTCACTCTGCCATGAGTTCTAAAGAAGCTTATGAACGTTGTCCCCAAGCCGTCTTTATCTCCGGAAATTATGAAAAGTATAAGGCTGTGGGACTTCAGATTCGAGCTATTTTTAAACGTTATACTGATTTGATTGAACCTATGAGTATTGACGAGGCTTACTTAGATGTAACAGAAAATAAACTCGGTATCAAGTCAGCTGTTAAAATTGCCCGATTGATTCAACAAGATATCTGGCAGGAACTGCACTTGACTGCTTCTGCTGGCATTTCTTACAATAAATTTCTAGCTAAAATGGCCAGTGATTATCAAAAGCCACATGGTTTGACAGTCATCCTCCCTGACCAAGCCCAAGACTTTCTCAAACAAATGGACATTGCTAAATTTCACGGTGTGGGCAAAAAAACAGTTGAACGTCTTCATGAAATGGGCATTTATACTGGTGCAGACTTATTGGACGTCTCAGAAGTCACTTTAATCGATCGGTTTGGCAGACTCGGTTTTGACCTTTATCGAAAGGCTCGTGGTATTCACAATTCTCCAGTCAAGTCCAATCGCATTCGTAAGTCTATTGGCAAGGAAAAAACATACGGAAAGATTCTGCAAGTAGAAGAAGACATCAAAAAAGAGCTGACTCTTCTCTCTGAAAAAGTAGCTCACAATCTCAGCAAGCAGGACAAAGCTGGAAAAATCATTATCCTAAAAATACGATATGCTGACTTCTCCACTCTAACTAGGCGAAAAAGCCTCCCAAAAGCTACACAGGACGCTAGTCAGATTTCTCAAACTGCCCTTCAACTCTACGAAGAACTGGCTGAAAAAGAAAAAGGCGTCCGTCTATTAGGAATTACAGTGACAGGATTTTAAAAAAAGCAACGGATTTACCGTTGCTTTTTGCATGGTTGTGATAGTCTTGGTAAAATAGAATTGCCTAATAAACCATTTAGAAAGGCTATCTCATGCATATTCACTCTAAAACAAATTAAACAACTTTACCACTAGAACTTGCTTACATTTGAAAAAGTGGTCAATACCTTGGAGGATCATCACTTATACGCCTTCTATCATACCTGCGGTCGCCCGTCTTATCATTCTAAAATGCTTTTAGCTACTCTTTTATTTGCCTATTCACAAGGAATTTTCTCTGGACGAAAAAATGATGATTGAAAATCTTGCTATGCAGTACCTAACAGGACGGTTGGTTGTCATCTACCGCACCATCAATCGCTTTCGAGTCTCTGAAGGGATGGAAGAACTCATTCGTGATCTGCTCCTCAACCTCAACCTTCGTTTAAAAACGGAAAAGTTAGTGACTTTAGATTGTCTGTTTATTGGCGGGACTAAGATTAAAGCCAATGCCAACAAGTATAGTTTCGTGTGGAAAAAGGCAAGGGACAAGTTTTCCGTCAGACTTCAAGAACAGATACAGGTGACACTTTTATGCGGATGAAGGAAGACCATATGAAAAATGGCCAACTCAAGGCTGCTTATAATCTTCAAATCGCTACTAAAAACCAATTTGTTCTTCACTATGATGTCTTCTCAAATCCGACAGACACCAAAAACCTTCTGCCCTTACTTGAAACTTATCCGCATGACGTAAAGACGGTTGTCGCATGCTGGATATGGAAGTGGAAGAGAACCTCCTTCGTTTAGATGAAAAGGAGGTGAAGCATCTGATTAAATATACCATGTTTGATAAGGAACAGAAGAGAAGGTATAAACAGTCGGCTAGAAACTTAGCGAATTGGTACTATGATAACAAGGAAGATAGCTACACATATCCTGACGGCTGGTGCTATCGTTTTCACCATATCAAACATCAGAAAAAACAGACTCAAAAAGAAATCAAGGTCTACTAGGCAGATAAAGGCTTGTTTGGGTTACAAAAGATGTAATCTGAGAGGTAAGCGTCAAGTGAAAATTGACATGGGATTGGTACTTATGGCCAATAACTTCCTAAAATACAATAAGAGAGCGACTCAAAATTAAAAAGCTAGAGTTCCATAATTGGGAATCTCTAGCTTTATTGTGGCTGAGAACTATTTTGTCTCAGGTTCTTTTTCTTACTTATTTCTCTCTTTATGTCGCTCATAAGCCTTGAGCTGACGCTGCAGTTCCTTTCTGATAGCAGGTTCTGGAGCATATTTTTCGTCCCAGTCATCCGGTTTTAAGATTTTATGTGTAACTGGATCAAAATGGGCTTTTCCATCAGGAAAAACCTTCCCCATGTTTGCCTCATGCACAATATCAAAGATGCGTTCTGGATCCACTCCCATCAAGGCAAAACTGCCGTAAGTAAAATACAGTGTATCGATTAGGGCATCAACCTGCCCGATTAGATCTTTTTGGGCAGGCGTTTTTTGCCTCACCTTTTCTGCTGCCTTATCAAGTGCCGCATGCATGCTTGCAAGTGACTGCTGGAATTCTTCCTCCGAAGAACTTGCCGCACGGACAAACTCCACTAATTCTTCAATTTTAAAGTCTGCACGGTGGGTCGCTCCTTCAACATCCCATGCTTGCGGCTCTTCTTGAGTCCGCTCATCCATCATATGGTGGAAGGTCTTGACCTTATTAAAATGGTAATCCCGACTGACAAACACTTTTTCAGAAGCTAAAACACCAAAGTGCTCGAGCGCCTTATGGATGCCATCTTGTTGGTTACTTGCAGTAATGTGCTTGGCAACTTCTTTGACGCTGCTACTGCCATTTCCCATAGCGACTGACATACCCACACCTGCCAACATTTCCAGGTCATTGTCGGAATCACCAAAGGCCATGACTTGGTTGAGATCAAGCCATATTCTTTCCCGACTCGGCGAATGCCTTCTAATTTGGAATTCCCTTGGTTGATGATATCCGCAGCGAAGGGATTGCTTCGAGTCAATTTCAAATCTTCAAAATCACTTGCAGCTTTCTCAGATTCTTCAGGAGTCATCAGCATTAACACTTGATAGATTGGCTCATTGATCAAACGAAGCAGGTCATCTTCCTTTTGAGGGACTGCCTTGCTAACCATTCGATTAAAGGAACGGCTAACGGTTCTTGTTAAGACAGTCGGGATAAAACGGCTAACCAGCTGTGAAAAGGATCCGAGACCAAAGGACATAATTTTGGAGCCAACAACTGCATGCTCGGTTCCAAGAGCGATTTCTTTTCGCTCCTTTTTAGCATAGGCAATCAATTGACGCAAGCTTGACTTGGCAATTGGGCTAGCAAATAAAACTTTTTCTTTATTAAAGATGTATTGTCCGTTATAAGTTATTGCAAAATCCAGGTCTAAATCTTCCATAAATTCCTTGACAAAGAAAGGCCCTCGTCCTGTCGCTACTCCGACAAGTACCCCTTGTTCTTTCACAATCCTAATCGCGTCCTTAGTGGATTTCAAAACACTCTTGCGATCGTTGACTAGCGTTCCATCGATATCAAAAAAAACAGCCTTGACTTCCATCCTATCCCATTCTCCCCTTTTGTGTTACAATGATTATACCACATTTCAGAAAGAGTGAGTAAATCATGACTAAGAAAATCCTTGTTTTACATACAGGTGGGACTATTTCTATGCAGGCAGACGCTTCAGGCGCTGTTGTGACCAGCCAGGACAATCCCATGAACCACGTCACCAATCCTCTTAACGGGATAGAAGTCCATGCGCTCGATTTTTTAAACCTTCCGAGCCCCCATATCAAACCCAAACACATGCTAGCCCTCTACCATAAGATTAAAGAGGAAGCAGACAACTACGATGGGGTTGCCATCACACATGGGACAGATACGCTAGAGGAAACTGCCTACTTCCTTGATACTATGGAAATCCCGCACATGCCTATCGTTCTAACAGGAGCTATGCGTAGTTCTAACGAACTTGGTAGTGACGGTGTATATAACTATCTGAGTGCTTTACGGGTTGCCAGCGATGATAAAGCAGCCGACAAGGGCGTTTTGGTCGTCATGAACGATGAGATCCATGCAGCCAAGTATGTTACCAAAACTCATACAACCAACGTCAGCACCTTTCAAACCCCAACACACGGACCACTTGGTCTCATCATGAAGCAAGAAATCCTCTACTTCAAAACAGCCGAACCACGAGTCCGCTTTGATCTTGATTGCATACAAGGTCTGGTTCCCATCATCTCTGCCTATGCAGGTATGACAGATGAGCTGATTGATATGCTTGACCTAGATCACCTAGATGGATTAGTCGTTCAAGCTTTTGGAGCAGGTAATGTACCCAAAGAAACAGCTCAAAAATTAGAAAACCTCCTCCAAAAAGGCATTCCAGTCGCCTTGGTTTCACGTTGTTTTAACGGCATTGCAGAACCTGTTTATGCCTACCAAGGTGGAGGGGTGCAGTTACAAAAAGCTGGTGTTTTCTTTGTTAAAGAACTCAATGCTCAAAAAGCTCGCCTCAAATTATTGATTGCTATCAACGCTGGGCTAAAAGGAGAAGAACTTCGCAATTACATGGAAGGTTAAAATTGAAAATCAGGAAATCTTCTCGATTCCCTGATTTTTCTATTTGCGTTTTCGTGTCGAACGACGTTCTGTCAAACCGTGAGGGAGAAGAACTTCACGTTCTTCCAACTCTTCCTTATGCATAATCTTGGTCAACATACGCATACTGATAGCACCAAGGTCGTATAGAGGTTGAGCAATTGTCGTTAAGTTTGGACGAGTGAATCGTGCAATTTGAGAATCATCTGTCGTGATGATTTCAAACTCTTCTGGTACAGAAATACCGTGATCTGCCAAGCCATTTAACACACCCGCAGCCAATTCATCACCTGTCACAACTGCAGCTGTAGCCTGTGAAGAAACCAAGCGCTCTGCCAAGGCATAGCCATCATTATAGCTGTATTTAGACTCAAATACCAAGCCCTCGCTATAAGGGATTCCTGCCTTTTTCAAAGCTTCCTTGTAACCAATCAATCGAATTTTGCCGTTGATATCATCAACAAGTGGCCCGCTGACAAAGGCAATCTTTTCATTTTCCTGAAGCAAATGAGTTACTGCATCAATCGTTGCTTGTTTGTAGTCAATATTAACACTTGGCAACTGGTGTTCGATATCCACCGTTCCTGCAAGGACAACTGGCGTCCGAGATCGAGAAAATTCTGAACGAATCTTTTCAGTCAAGTGATAGCCCATAAAGATAATACCATCAACTTGTTTTGAAAAGAGAGTATTAACTACTGAAACTTCTTTTTCATCGTCTTCATCACTGTTGGCTAGGACGATATTGTACTTATACATCTCTGCAATATCATCAATCCCCTTTGGCTAGGGGTTGAAAAAAATAGCCATTGGTGATATTTGGAATCACAACACCAACTGTCGTGGTTTTCTTGCTGGCTAGCCACGCGCTACCGCATTTGGACGGTAGTCAAGACGATCGATCACCTCTAGAACTTTTTTACGAGTATTTTCTTTGACGTTCTTATTGCCATTCACTACACGGCTAACAGTTGCCATTGAAACCCCAGCTTCACGGGCAACATCATAAATCGTTACTGTATCATCTGTGTTCATTCTGTTTCCTTTCTATATTGAAAAATTTCGCTTTCATGCATCCGCTTACTCCATTTTATCACTTATTGTAAACACTTTCAAGTATTTTTTTAGAGAAACTTTGAAAAAAATTTCATTTGATACTCACATTTTAAAAAAAGGAAGAAACTTTTTCTTGATTTTTTTAAATCAGTTTGCTGTATGATAAGGAAAAATAAAGGAGAGAGGGAATGTTTATGGCTTTTACAAATGCCCAGAGACGTTCGGCCAGTTTTGGCGTTGTGACCAGCTTGCCTGATGATGTCATTGACTCTTTATGGTTTATTATCGATCATTTTTTTGAAAAAAACGTCTTTGAATTAGAAGAGGAGCTCGAATTTCTACTGCTCAATAACGAGGGAACCATTACCTTCCATTTTTCTAGTCAGCACCTGCCAACTAGTATCGACTTTGATTTTAATCATCCTTTCGACCCTCTTTACCCTCCTAAGGTCCTTGTTTTAGACATGGACGGGAAAGAAACCATCCTCCTTCCTGAAGAAAAATGACCTATTTTAAAAAAACTCTAGCTTCTCGGCGCAAATAGCTGAGGAACTAGAGTTTTCTTTTTCTAATAAATGGAGCGACTAACAACCAGACCATTGGGTTTTGTATACTCTAAATCAAGGTAATCCTGGTAAGTACCTGGTACGATGAAACCTTGGGGACTCAATATATCAGTCCCAGCTTTTCCCACGATTGAGTCTGCCAGCAAGACACAATTGGTACCGAGAACAAAGTAGGTCTTAAACTCAGACGAGCTAAATTTATAGAGGGTCGCATCTGCTTCCTGTTTCAGTTGGTAGGAGTAGGTATGCTTGACCTCGCCCTCTCTTCTTTTTATCAACTTCGAGCTTGGCTCCCAAGGAATTAACAAATCTTCTATCTCTGCCAAACGAGCTTGGATAGCTACTTTCTGTTGGTCTGTCAAACTCAAACCATAAGCAAACAAGGTCTTCTGACTTTCTCTCTTACAGAGCTCGATGTATTTTTCCCGATTGGCCTTAAACAAAACACCGTCTCCAACCATGCCGAATAAACGCTCTGAGTGGGGATCATACGAGCCATAGGAAATAACCTTCCCTTGATAACAAATATCCACATGTCCCATGGCGAGGAAAAAAGAGGTTTCAGATGTATGGACAAAAATTTCCAAATCAACCGTCTGATCATTTTTTCTTTCTGAATGAACTTCTCCTTCTTGGCCTTCATGATTTGACAACCACTCATTCAGTTTACGCAAGGTGCTGATAGGAATCAGAGCCGTCACAAAGATCGGTAAGGTCATTCGCATTCGCCGCTTCAGCTGGGGATTGCTTTCTATCTTCTCAAAAAAAGAAACCATCCCGAAGACTACTGGCTCCTAGCATGAGAAAGTAAAATCCAAGCAAGAGCAATTCAAAATTCGCCGCATCGTGAAAAGGAGAAATGCTATAAAGACCAAATCCTATCATCCATACAGCATCAAAGAGATGATGAAGCCGAGGATGAATGGCATTTTTTCGATAGAGGGACCAGGTCACAAGACTAATGGCGCCCGTAAACAGCTGGTAACTCGCAATGATAAAGACTAGGAGGTAGAGGGTTAGGTCTTGCAAAATGATAGAGTCAAATACGAGAGCCACAACCATCAGCTTAGCCAAGATTACAAGGATGTTTTCCCTACGTTTTTTATCCTGAAACCAGCGAGTCAACAAGTGCCAAACCGCTGACAAGGAAAAGTAGCCCATCAACAACTGGTACCCCATCCGTGGAACAACTTGTCCAAAACGAATCAAGAGAATCCCTAAAATAATAGCAAGCAGTCCCTCCCCAATACTCTTCCACTTGCTATAGGTCTCGGTAAGTTTAGGCATCGCCTTGCTCCAACTGATTAAGCAAGTGACGAATTGGTTGCTTAAGATCGGATGGATAAAATGGGGAGCTATTTCTTGCAGAGACTCAAGGACAAAGAGGCGTTCTGCTATATAAGGATGAGGCAAGATGAGGTCGTCTGTATAAATGACTTGGTCTTCTACAAAGAGTAGGTCCAAATCAATCAAACGAGGCCCCCAATGCACCTCTCGAACCCGTCCCATTTCTGACTCAATACTTAACAAGGTCTCTAACAAGACTGGTGCTGGGAGCCAGGTTTCTACTTCAATCACCTGATTGGCAAAACTATCCTGCTCCACACCACCCCAAGGCTCCGTCGTCAAGACACTGGACTCTTTGAGAATATGGATACCGTGAGCTCGCAGTTTATCGATAGCTTGTTCCAAGTTCGCCTGCTTATCGCCCATATTACTTCCTAGAGCGATAAAGGCCCGTTGCTTACAGCGATGAATGGTCACTGAGCAGGTATCCAGCGGCAAATGAACCGGCGCCCAAGGTTTTTTGAGTTCTAGCTTAATTTCTTGGACAAGAGGATAAGTCTCAAAGGTACGTTCAACTAGTTTGTAGGCTACCGTTTCAATCAAATCCTCAGTGCTTTCCTGAAACCATGTCGTCCACTGCTGACACAGTTCTCCGTAGTGTACAGAAGCTGTCAAATCCAAGTCTGTCGCTGCCTTGGTCATATCATAGGATAAGCTTGCGGAAATAACAAACTTCTGCCCCAATTCCTTCTCACTTGGAAAGAGTCCGTGATAAGCAAATATTTCCAAATCTTTGATCTTTAGCTGATCCATAACTAGTCCTTTCTAGAAAAATCCGCATAAAGCGGATTCTTTTTATAGTCCCATTAGACGATAAGCCTGATCTCGGAGATCCTTATCCGTCTCAAATAGGCCACGAGCTACGGTCGTCAAAGTTGCAGTGCCTGGTTTTCGAACACCACGCATGCTCATACACATATGCTCTGCTTCAATGACAACAAAGGCTCCTTTGGCCCCTAGATACTCCATCAAGGCATCAGCTACTTCAATATTCAAACGTTCTTGAATCTGTGGTTTTTTAGAGTAGACTTCAACCGTACGGGCTAACTTAGACAAACCTGCCACACGTCCATCTGGAATGTAGGCAATGTGTGCTCTCCCATAAAAAGGCAAGAAGTGGTGTTCACACATGGTGTGGAAAAAGATATCCTTTTCCACTACCATATTGTCATCAATAATCTCAAAGGATTTTGACAAATGTTCCTCAGCAGTTTGACCAAGACCTGAAAAAATTTCTTGGTACATGCGGGCTACACGAGCAGGTGTTTCCTGTAATCCCTCACGGTTGACATCTTCACCAACGGCCTCTATAATCATTTTTACAGCTTCTTCAATCTTTTGTATATCCATTCTCGTTCTTCCTCTCCATCAGATAGGCTCTCACCTGGCTCAAGAAATACAAGGAACCTGTGACAATCCTAACTGTTTTTTTCTCTTCATCTTCTGTCATTTTCTGATCTAAAAACTCCTGCCAACTTTGGTAGTTGAGATTCCTAGACTTGGCAGTCTCTTTCAGCACATTCTCATCAGTGGCCCGACTATCGTCAAAATGTGTTAAAGTCAGTTTACTATCCGGCGCCGTCTCTAGCAAATCCAACATGTCGTCCAAGGCCTTGGTTTTGATGCAAGTAAAGAGGATTTTCTTGTGATAATCCGCAAAGCGTTCTTGTAGAGTGGCCAACAAGGCCTTGATAGCATGAGGATTGTGGGCCCCATCCAAAATCATCATAGGTTCGCTAGACAGAACCTCCAAACGCCCTGGCCATCTTGTTTCTTCCAAGGCTTTAGCAACCAAGGTATTAGCTGGTAGGGCTCGGCCATCTTCTTGACAAAAAGTATCAAGTAAAGCTATGGCCATCCCAGCATTCTCAATCTGGTGCAAGCCAAGCAAACCTGTCTGGAAGCACCCTTGTCTGACAGCACTTGTATAGTCAAAGACCTCGCCTGTCACCACACTTTCTTGATGACGAACCTGATAATCTTTCCCGTAGGCAATTCTCGGCGCATCTTTCCCTTCCGCAATGCAGTCAATAACAGCCAAAGCTTCTGGAGTAATGTGACCTGTCACCAAAGGAATACCTTGTTTGATAATACCAGCCTTCTGCTCTGCTATAGCTTCCAAGGTGTCACCAAGTAGGGCTACATGGTCCAACCCAATGGTTGTAATCCCTGTCAAAATTGGCTGGCAGACATTGGTACTATCCAGAAGACCACCCATGCCGACTTCCATGATGGCTACATCTACTTGTTCTGAGGAAAAATAATCATAAGCCAGGGCTGTGATAATCTCAAACTCAGTCGTTCCTTGTAAAGCAGCGATCTTCTCCCCCTCAAGCAAAGAGCGATAAACTGCCATGAGGGCTTCTAACCTAGCTTCGGGGATGGATTCCCCATTGATGCTAATCTGGTCTGTATAATGAATGAGATAGGGCGAGCTGAACACCCCAACTCTCAGCCCTAACTTTTCCAGCATCTTTTTCAAAAAAGCAATGGTAGATCCCTTGCCATTGGTCCCTCCGATATGGATAACCTTGAGTTTGAGATGGGGATTGCCTCGCAGAGCTAGGAGTTCCACCATTCGTTCCAAACCAAAATGTGGTTGGTCCGTCCGGTAGTGGGCAATCCACTGATTGTTTTGAATTTCGTTCATCTTACTTATATTGTTTTAAATCTAGATTTTCTGCATCATCTGCCAAACGAATGGCTGACGCAATTTCAACCGCCATCCTGTGACTGGCTACATCGTGCACGCGTACCACTTCCACACCCTGTCTCGCAGCAATACTGGTTACATGAGCCGAAGCCGTGTCCCGATTGCGGAAACCAAGTTCGGTCTCAGGATTAACTTCAAAACCATTTTCCTCCAGAATACTGATAACAAACCGCTTGCGCGAAACTCCAAGAAAGATTGGATAGCCTTTCTGATGCAGTTTATCCAGATCACGTAGAAGGAGCAGATTTTCCTTCTTAGTCAGACCAAAGCCAATTCCTGGATCCAGCATGATCTTGCCTTTCGAAATCCCTGCTTTCTCCGCTCTTGTTAGAGCGCGGTCAAAGAACGCAGTCATCAAATCTTCGATTGGCATTTTTTCAAAGTCAGCTAACTCTTCCTCTGTAAAAGCTTGCCCAAAACCAAAATGAGGAAAGATGAGCGAACTAGGATGCTGAGGACGAGCCATAACTGGATTAAACATGATGACTACTTTCGCTCCAGCCTTAGCAACCACATCCGCCATTTTCTCATCACCCATGAGACCTGTGATGTCATTTACTAGATTGGAACCAGCTTCCAAAGCAGCCTCTGCAACCTGACTCTTCCAAGTATCGATGGAGATGAGGACATCACTTTCCTCACGGATAGCTTTAATCACTGGAACAACACGCTGGATTTCCTCTTCTATCTCAACATAGCTACTGCCAGGGCGAGTTGATTCTCCACCAATATCTAGCATGCTAGCTCCTTCAGCTATCAATTTACGGGCTTGCTGAAGAGCCTGGTCAACAGCAAAAAACTGTCCACCGTCCGAAAAGGAATCTGGGGTTACATTGATAATTCCGCAAATGGCTGTTTTTGCCTGACTAGCTTTATTGGACATACGGTCACTCCTCAAGGTTTTTCACCACATTATTTCTCTATTTTACCATAAAAAGAAAAAGATGGATACGCTAGCATTTATCTTTTCCAAGTAAGGAAATGGTTTAGAAAGGCAAGCCTATATTTCGACTAATCAAAACCAGTAAAGCCAGTAAACAAAAGGCGATACCATTGACAATCATATGAAGCAAGATTGACATCTCTAAACGTTCTGTTCTGTAGGCTGTCCAAGTTAAAACTGTCGACATTCCTCCATAGATAAGGAGAGAAGGCAGATTGGTCGGTGTGTGGAGCAAGGCAAAGACGACTGCACCTACAAGATAACCCAACTTCTCCTTCCCACGGAAGATCTTTTTAGGGATAATTCCACGACACAATATTTCCTCACAAATGGGAGCAATCAGAACCAGTAAGAAAAAACTGGAAATCAGCGAGCTATTCTGAACCAGATTATTAATAGTTGTTTGGTTGCTGGTCGTAGATTCATTCATCAGACGAAGCAAGGCAGATCCGAATAAGTTACTTGTTAAAATAACCAAATAACTCAAAACCAAGCGGGCCAGATCTTTTGCCTTGAAAAAAGAAAGATTGAAGTTCGCAATCTCTGTCTTTCGCGCACTAAAGATAAAAACAGTTAGAATAGCAACCGACAGCAAAGCCACTAAGAGTCCTGACTGGAGGAGCGGGAATTGTTTAGCGGATAAAAGGGCAGATAAAATTAAGGGAAGTTGGGATAATACCAGTCCTATTAAAAAAATCAACACCCATATTCCTCTATCCAGAATTTCTTGCCAGATACTTTTTTTCTTCATGATATACCTCCTTATAATAAAAAGGGGAAGACCCCCTTTCTATATTATACCATTTATAGCGCCATGCTGATATAATTAAGGATAAACAAGGCATCCAAAATCCAAATCATCACGTGAACATCCTTGGCTTGACCTTTGACAAGTTTTGTCAAGGTGTATGTCAAGAAGCCAACAGCAATCCCTTGTGTGATAGAGTAGCTGAATCCCATAAAGATAGATGTGAAGAAGGCAGGAACCGCTTCAGCCATATCATCCCAAGGAATGTTTTTCAAGTTAGAAAGCATCATGATTCCGACGATGATTAAAATTGGCGCTGTTGCAGCTGTCGGAACAATCGCTAGAAGTGGGCTAAAGAAGCTAGAGAGAGCAAAACAGATTGCAACAACTAGGGCCGTCAAACCAGTACGTCCACCAGCACCGATACCCGCCGCAGACTCAACATAAGTCGTAACGTTTGAAGTACCTGCAATGGCACCTACTGAAGTCGCCACCAAGTCAGAGTAAAGAGCCTTGTCCAATTTAACTGACTCATGGTTTTCCCCACTTGTCGCAACGATACCAACTTTCACCAGTACCGATAAGAGTACCAATTGTATCAAAAATATCCGTTAGTGAGAAAGCAAGAATGGCCATCAAGGCTTCTGGTAAACGTGAAGTGTTTGAAATCAAAGATCCTAAACCTTCTGAACCCAGAGCAGCACCAAACAAGGTTCCTAGGTCATTAACTGCTGATGAAAGATTGTTGCTAGCGAAGTCAATCCCTGATAATTTCACAACACCAACAGCAATGGCAAGCACAGTCGTTGTTAAAATAGAAAGAATGATTCCACCTTTGATGCCTTTAACAACAAAGAAGATGGTAATAGCCAGACCAGCAAGAGCCACCAATACTGCTGGAGTATTGAAGTCTACCAATCCTGGAACGGCTGCTGAGTTTGCAGTAAGTGCAGCTTGAGCCTTGTCTGCTCCTTCACCTGCTACAGTATAAGTACCTGGGTCAATTGAGAATTTCAAGAGACCAGCATTCTTAATCCCAACATAGGCAAGGAAAACACCAATACCAGCTGAAATGGCAGAACGGAGCGTTGTAGGAATAGATTCTATGATCATTTTACGAACATTTGTCAAGGTAATAATCAGTGAAATAATTCCACAAATGAAGACCATACCAAGAGCTTCTTTCCAAGTATAGCCCATCCCAAATACAACTGTAAAGGTAAAGAAGGCGTTCAATCCCATACCTGGTGCTTGTGCATACGGCAAATTAGCATAGAAAGCCATCATCAAGGTACCGACTACAGAACCGATAATCGTTGCCAAGAACACACCTTGTACAGGCATTCCCGTTTGGGAAAGCATTTGAGGGTTTACAAAGAGAATATAACTCATTGCAAAGAATGTTGTTAAACCAGCAAGCACCTCTGTACGGACATCTGTCCCGTGCTCTTTTAGTTTAAATAGTTTGTCCATTATAAATCTCCTTTTGTTTTTTACGAACAATATGAGTATTATAACATTTATTATTCACCTTTTCAATATGTTTGTTTGATTTATTTAACAAAATGAAATGTTTATTTTTTGTTTTGAGTCTGTTTTTCTTCTTTCTTTTTGATATAATAGTAGACATCTTATCTGGAATGTACTAGGAAGGTTTATATGACTAAAAAAATTATCGCAGTCGATTTGGACGGAACCCTGCTCAACTCAGAGAGTAAGATTTCAGATTTTACTCGAAACACAATTAAACGAATTGCTGAAAAAGGCCACCATGTCATCATCACTACTGGGCGCCCTTACCGTATGGCAAAAGAATTTTATCAGGAACTAGAGTTGCACACACCTATGATCAACTTCAACGGTTCCCTTACCCATCTACCAGGGCAGACTTGGGAACACGAAAAGTGCTTGACCTTAGACAAAAAATACCTCTTAGACATGGTCAAACGCAAAGAGGATATCCAAGCCGACTTTATTGCAGGAGAATACCGCAAGAAATTTTATATCACGGCTCCTAATGAAGAAATTGCCAATCCCAAACTATTTGGTGTAGAAAATTTCCAACCAGAAAATCAATTCAAATCCGAATTGGTGACCAAGGATCCTAACTGTATCCTCTTGCAAACAAGAGTCGATGATAAATACGCTCTAGCAGACGAGATGAATCGTTTTTACCAACACCAACTAGCAATCAATACCTGGGGAGGCCCCCTCAACATTCTCGAATGTACACCAAAAGGAGTCAACAAAGCCTTTGCTTTAGAATACTTGCTCAATGTTATGAACCGTGACAAAAAAGACCTGATTGCCTTTGGAGATGAACACAATGACACCGAAATGCTGGCTTTTGCAGGCAAGGGATATGCCATGAAAAATGCCAATCCCGATTTGCTACCATATGCAGATGAGCAACTCTCTCTGACAAATGATGAAGATGGTGTTGCCCACGCCCTACAAGATTTGTTTCTATAACACTCAAAAAGTTGGCTTGTGCTAGCTTTTTTTGATTTTCACAATTTTTCAATTAATCGGCCTGTTTTTCATTTTTTTATATTAAATTACTCTCTTATTTTTTTTCATACATTTCCACAAAAATGTTTATATATTAACATTTTGTAAACGAGTTTTCATTGAAAATTAACACATATTTATAAGAAATGGTTGCTTTTTGTTTGAAAACGGTTTATACTTAAAGTTAGGCTTAAAGTTTTCTTAAACAAATAGTCAAACATTTTAAAAGGAGGAATGACAATAATGAGTATCGGAATCATTATTGCGAGCCACGGCGAATTTGCTGCGGGTATTCATCAGTCCGGATCCATGATCTTTGGTGAACAAGAAAAGGTTCAAGTTGTAACCTTTATGCCAAACGAAGGTCCAGATGATCTATACGCTAAGATCAATAACGCTGTTGCTGCATTTGACGCAGAAGATGAGGTTCTAGTATTGGCTGACCTTTGGAGTGGATCTCCATTCAACCAAGCTAGCCGCGTGATGGGAGAAAATCCAGAACGTAAATTTGCCATCATCACAGGACTTAACTTGCCGATGTTGATCCAAGCCTACACTGAGCGTCTTATGGACGCTAATGCAGGTGTGGAAAAAGTTGCTGCGAATATCATTAAGGAAGCCAAAGATGGCATCAAGGCTCTTCCAGAAGAGCTTAATCCAGTTGAGGAAGTTGCCACTGCTGCAGCTGCTCCAGTTGCCCAAGCTGCTATTCCAGAAGGAACTGTTATCGGTGACGGTAAACTGAAAATCAACCTTGCTCGTCTTGACACTCGTCTCCTTCACGGTCAGGTTGCGACTGCTTGGACTCCAGATTCAAAAGCAAACCGTATCATCGTTGCTTCAGACAATGTCGCAAATGACGACTTGCGTAAAGAATTGATCAAACAAGCAGCTCCAAACGGAGTAAAAGCCAACGTTGTCCCAATCCAAAAATTGATTGACGTTGCAAAAGACCCACGTTTCGGTGACACTCATGCCCTTATCTTGTTTGAAACTCCACAAGATGCACTTCGTGCTATCGAAGGTGGCGTGCCAATCAAAACCCTTAACGTTGGTTCTATGGCTCACTCAACAGGTAAAACAATGATCAACAACGTTTTGTCTATGGACAAAGAAGACGTTGCAACCTTTGAAAAAATGCGTGACCTCGGTGTTGAATTTGACGTACGTAAAGTACCAAACGACACGAAAAAAGATTTGTTTGACTTGATTAAGAAAGCAAACGTTCAATAATTTTAATCTGTTTCGATCATTTTTGAAAACAGGATTAAATACTTTATTAAAACTAAATAGAAAAGGAATAAAACCATGTCAGATATTTCAATCATTTCTGCTATCTTGGTTGTAGTTGTTGCCTTCCTTGCAGGTCTTGAAGGTATCCTCGACCAATTCCAATTCCATCAACCAATCGTCGCATGTACCCTTATCGGACTTGCAACTGGTAACCTCGAAGCAGGGGTTATGCTTGGTGGATCTCTTCAAATGATCGCCCTTGGTTGGGCAAACATCGGAGCTGCCGTAGCTCCTGACGCTGCTCTTGCATCTGTTGCTGCAGCAATCATCTTGATCAAAGGTGGTAACTTTACTACTGATGGTATCGCCGTTGCAACGGCAACAGCTATCCCTCTTGCTGTAGCTGGACTTTCTTGACAATGATTGTTCGTACAATCTCAGTTGCCTTAGTTCACTCAGCTGATGCTGCTGCTAAAGACGGAAACATTGCAGCTGTTGAGCGTGCTCACTTTGTTGCACTTCTTCTTCAAGGTCTTCGTATTGCAATCCCTGCTGCCTTCCTTATCGCTATCCCAGCTTCTGCTGTTCAAGATGCTCTTGGTTTGATGCCAGAATGGTTGAATGGTGGTATGGCTGTCGGTGGTGCTATGGTCGTTGCCGTTGGTTACGCTATGGTTATCAACATGATGGCAACTCGTGAAGTATGGCCATTCTTCGCTATCGGTTTTGCTCTTGCAGCAATCTCTCAATTGACTTTGATTGCCCTTGGTGTCATCGGTGTTGCCCTTGCCTTCATCTACCTTAACCTTACAAAACAAGGTGGAAACGGTGGCGGCGGAGCTGCAACTTCTAACGACCCAATCGGTGATATCCTAGAAGACTACTAGAAAGGGGAACAATCATGGCTGAAAAAATTCAATTATCAAAATCAGATCGTCAAAAAGTTTGGTGGCGTTCACAATTCCTTCAAGGTTCTTGGAACTATGAGCGTATGCAAAACTTGGGTTGGGCTTACTCTTTGATCCCAGCTATCAAAAAATTGTACACTAAAAAAGAAGACCAAGCGGCTGCTCTTGAGCGTCACCTTGAGTTCTTCAACACTCACCCATACGTAGCTGCTCCAATCATGGGGGTTACTCTTGCACTTGAAGAAGAGCGCGCTAACGGTGTTGAAATCGACGATGCGGCTATCCAAGGGGTTAAAATCGGTATGATGGGACCTCTTGCTGGTATCGGTGACCCAGTATTCTGGTTTACAGTTCGTCCTATCCTTGGAGCTCTTGGTGCATCACTTGCTGCATCTGGTAACATTGTTGGTCCCCTTCTTTTCTTCTTTGGATGGAATGCTATCCGTATGGCCTTCCTATGGTATACACAAGAGTTCGGTTACAAAGCTGGATCTGAAATCACTAAAGACATGTCTGGTGGTATCTTGAAAGACATCACTAAAGGAGCATCTATCCTTGGTATGTTCATCCTTGCCGTTCTTGTACAGCGTTGGGTGTCTATCAACTTTACTGTGAACCTTCCAGGTAAACAATTGGCAGAAGGTGCTTACATCAACTTCCCAGAAGGACCTGTATCAGGTGCTGAGTTGAAAGGTATCCTTGGTCAAGCACTTGGTGGATTGAGCCTAGATAAGATTCAACCACAAACCCTTCAAGGTCAGTTGAACTCATTGATTCCAGGATTGATGGGACTTCTCCTTACTTTCCTTTGCATGTGGTTGCTTAAGAAAAAAGTATCACCAATCACAATCATCCTTGCTCTCTTTGCAGTAGGTATCGCAGCTCGTTTCTTCGGTATCATGTAATCCAAGCCATCGAGAATATAGATAAAAAGAATCAGGATTAAACCCTGATTCTTTTTGTGTATCAACTTTTTCTCCTAGTCAGATAATGCAAGCCCCCAATCACCACTGCTAGGACAGCTACATAGACGACTTGAGTGGTTTCTAAAGGGATAAAGCTCCTTGCAGGATAAAGGTATTGACAAGCACACCTACTAGGGCTGCAAGGCTCAAAAACGCGAGCAAGACTAGTTTGTATCGATTAAAAGGCAGGCTGACCTTGGCAACGAGACACAGACCGTTAACCAAAGCAAGGAGGAAGCAAATAAATTTAACCTGACCTGGGACAGTGAGAAAGAAGTTAGTCAGGAGAACACTAGCAACTAGAATCCCTCCACCAATTGCCGCGTTGGTTAGGATATCTCTCATAAAATGTGTGCTGACCTTTTCTTTATTGGACTCAAAAGTTAGGAAGAAGGATGGAATCCCAATCGTAATGGCTGAAATGATTGTAAACTGAATAGGGATAAAGGCAAATTCCAAACCAAAGATCACACTCAAAATGGCAAACACGATGGAGAAGAAGGTCTTTGTTAGAAAGAGAGAGGCGACCTTTTGGATATTATTAATGACACGGCGACCTTCCATCAAGATATCATAAAAAACTGCAAAATCATCAGTGAGAAAGACGATGTTGGAGACGCTTTTGGCTGCGCTAGTAGCACCATTCATGGCAAAACTAATATCTGCTTTCTTGAGAGCCAGAACATCATTGACCCCATCACCACTCATAGCCACTGTTTTACCCGCATTTTGCAAAATAGTCACCATCTTTTCTTTCTGTTCAGGTGTCACCCGACCAAAGATATCGTGTTCCAAGACCACTCTTTCAAAGTCTTCATCACTCACCTTGGTCATATCAATTGCTCGCGCTGATTCTTTAAATCCTGCCTTACGAGCAACCCCATATACAGCCACATGATTATCCCCACTGATAATCTTCACTTCAACACCTTGTGACTCGAAATAGTCAAAGGTTTCCTTGGTATTGTCCTTGATCTCATCTGACAGAACCACATGACCCAGTAGTTCCATACTCGCTGGACGCGTAATCTGATCCTTGCTATGAGCAAGGGACAAAATTCGAAAACCTTGCTGTTTTAGATGTTCATAGTAGGTATCCATCGGCTGGGTAAAGCCTAGAAACTCATAAGCCCCAAAGAAATAGGTCCCACCATCTTTTACTTGAATAAAGGAATACTTGTTTTTGCTTGAAAAAGCACCGACTTCTTGAACTTCCCACTTTCTCACAGGTTAAGTAAGTCTTCAGAGCCCGCGAAGTCGCATTTTCATCCTCAAAATAGGCTAGATAAGAAGATAGTTTCTCTGCTAACTTATCATCGATTTCTTGGACTTTCATATTACCAGTCGTGATGGTCCCTGTCTTATCAAAACAAAGAACATCTACACGCGCCAAGGTCTCCACACAGTATAGCTCCTGCACTAGAACCTTCTTTTTAGCCAGCTTCATGGCCGCTACCGCAAGGGATACACTGACCAGGAGAATCAACCCCTCCGGAATCATGCCGACCAAGGCACCAGAACTTCCCAAGACAATCTCAACATAAGTCCGCCCTAGACTGAAACCTCTGACATAGAGCAGAATCGCAACTGGCACCAGCAAAATAGAGACGATTTTTAAAATCTTATCCATGTAATCGCGTAGCTGGGAAGGGTATTTTTTGAATTCCTTGCTGGATTTTGCGAGTTTGTTAATATAGCTATCTGGGCCTACAGCCGTTGCCGTAACCAGACAAGTACCGCTGACGACATTGCTTCCGCTCATCAGCTTATCACCAACCGCTTTACAGACTGAATCACTCTCACCAGTCAGCAAGGACTCATCAACTTCAATATTCCCTTCAAGTACTTCCGCATCAACAGGCACCTGATCACCCAGATTGAGATGCAGATACTCCCCTAGAACGATGTCCTCTGGATCAATCTCGATCGTTTGACCATCTCGGTTGACTTTGTACTTACTTTTACCAAGCAAACTTAGCTTTTCTAAGGCATTTTTTGAACGCACTTCTTGGAAAATCCCAATGGCTGTATTGATAGCAATCACACCTAAAAAGAGCATATTTTCAAATCGCAAGGTTGTGGCCACCAGAACCGCCAGAGCCAAATTCATGGCATTAAAGAAGGTAAAGATATTTGAAACGACGATTTCCTTGGTTGTTTTATAAGGTTTAATGTCACTAATGTTTCGTTGACGATCCTTGATGTCTTGACTGCTTAAATACTTCATTTCTACTCCGATATCCTTTTGTACTACTATAGTAACACATATCTTTTTCTCTGTCACTTAAAGACTCAAAATAAGAAGAACTCCCTTGGCAAGCATCATCTATCGCCACTTCAAGAAGAACTTAAAAAGAAGCTAGGATTCCCCTAACCTCTTTTCTATAGCTTTATTCTGCCAAGGCACCCATTGGATCCCATGGTGCTAACACGATTGGTTCTGCTTCATAGGCAGCTTGTTCTTCTGCTGTCAGCAATTCCTTACGGACAACGATTTGGTAAGTGTATTCATCCATCCAAGCGTCTGAGGCAACAAAATAACCATCTGTACCGACCTTGTCTCCCCATGAGTTTTCAACTTTCCACTTAGTTGACTTACCATTTTCATCCAAGTCCACACCTGTCAAGACCATGGCGTGGGTCATCAAGCTTTCGCTGTAGTCCAAGCGTCCAGCTTTGTCTTGAGTAAGTTGAATATCCATGCTTGATTCAAAGTCATAAACATCTGTCGCAAGGATTCCAGCTTTACGATTGCTGAGTTGGCCTACATCAGAACCAAACCAAACAGTCTCACCTGTCTGCATTTGGGCAATGGCCAATTCTTTCAAGCGCTCCATTGGAACGTTGATATAGCGAACTGCACGGCTACCAACCACATTCCCCAACATCTCAACTGTGTAAGATTTGCCGTAAGGTTTGTCAGCAGTTGGAGCATTGATAACAGAAACGTAGTCTTCTAGAGGAAGGTCAACATATTTCTTGTAAATTCTTGTGGTGTGATACCCTTTTCACTTTGGTAGTTATCATCCTTGTCGCGATAAGCAAAGTCAAATTTACGCGGTGGAAGTCCTAGTGACATAGCAAGGAAATTAAAGATTTCTTGTAAGAGGTCTTCTTTCTTGGCTTGAACAGTCGCTTGGTCAGCCCCAGAAGCGAGCAAGTCATGCAAGATTTGAGCGTCTTGACGGAGCAATTTGTTAAGTATGGCATTGAGCTCACGGCTGTTGCTAGATGAGATAGACTCAGGGTAAACAGACTTGGGCACAACACCGTATTTCTCAAAGAGGGACACTACCATATCCCACTGACCACCGTCTTGTTGGGGTGTTTGGAGTAGGAAGCTAACCTTGCGACTCGTCAATTCTTGGTCTGCAGTCGCAATGACTTGCTCCAAAAACCAGTTAGATTTTTCATACTTGTCCCAGAAGAAGGTGTGGGCTTGTGACAGTTCAAAGTTTTCGAGCTTGTATTGAGAGATGAGTTTGTGACGGAAAGTATTGAGAGCTGCAAACATCCAGCAACGACCAGAAGCCTTCTGGTTGGTCACCTTGTCCTTGGTCAAATCAAGTGAGAAAACAGGTGTATTGTCTACATGGCTCTGACGACGTTCTAGGGCTGCAAAAATGCCGTTATGGCTGGCAGCGTTTTCGATAGCTTGGTATTTTACATTTGCTTCATAGTTGGCAAATAATTGATCCGTAAATGATTCTTGAATCGCGTTCATAGATTCCTCCTTTTATTCTACTGTCTATTATAACTCTTTTCACAAAGGAAGCAACTGAAAAATGAAAAAGCAAGCCAAATAGACTCACCTTTTTTCATGGTATGGACACTATTTTACACTAGCAAAAAGCAATTCGAGCTCTGCTTGACTGATGCGACGCCATTCTCCCCGTTTCAAGTTCTCGTCCAAAACTAGAGTCCCCATAGTCAAACGTTGCAGATCCACTACTTCCTTACCACAGTAGGCCACCATGCGTTTTACCTGATGAAATTTCCCTTCTGCGATGGTCACCCGGATTTTGCTTTGATTCTTTTCTGTATCTATGGACACAAGCTCCAATCTAGCAGGCTGACAAGTAAAGTCCTTAAGCGGAATTCCCTTGGCAAATGTCTCCACATCTTCTTGGGTCATGATTCCCTTGACCTGAGCTAGATAAGTTTTATCCACATGACGCTTGGGCGAAAGAAGAGCATGGGCAAGCTGACCATCATTAGTCAAGAGCAGAAGACCATGCGTATCGATATCCAAGCGGCCCACTGGAAAAACCTCCTTGGCACGTCCATAGTCGTCCAACAAATCCAGAACTGTTCTATGCTTGGGATCTTCAGTCGCTGAAATGACTCCTTGGGGCTTGTTCATCATGTAGTAGACGAACTCTTCATACTCTAGTTTTTGACCATCAAAATGAATCTGGTCTCTTTCTTCATTTATTTGCAGTTTTGCTGATTTTTCTTTTTTACCATTTACCGTCACGCGCCCAGCCTTGAGTAAGTTTTTGACCTCAGTCCGACTTCCTACAGCGCAGGCAACTAAAAATTTATCTAATCTCATAGAACTATTATATCATACTCAAAAGGAGGCTGGCTCAATGACCAACCTCTCTTTTTCTAATTTTTCAAGAAACTAACTTCCTCGTCTCCAGAAAATAGCTAAGACAATCATAGCTCCTAAAACAGCTGGGATAATAGCTGTTCCTGCTAGGATCGGTCCCCAAGTTCCAAAGAGCAAGTGGCCCAGAAAGGCACCAATCCAGCCGAGAAACATTTTCCCAAAACATCCCATGCTCTCTCCGCGATTGGTCAAAGCACCTGCCAAGAGTCCCACTAAGAGACCGACAAACATACTTCCAAGCATAGCTTCTCCTTAAATTGCCCAATCTCCATTACGGAAGAGGGGTACGCGTGTTCCATCCTCACGGATACCATCGATATCCATTTGGCTAGAACCAATCATAAAGTCCACGTGAACATCTGAACGGTTAAGTCCTGCAGCTTCAAGCTCTTCTTCGCTCATCTCTGCTCCACCAACAACGCTGGTCGCATAGGCAGCACCGATAGCCAAGTGGTTTGACGCATTTTCGTCGAAAAGGGTGTTAAAGAAGGTGATGCCTGACTGAGAAATTGGACTTGGATCTGGTACCAAGGCACATTCACCTAAGGCACGCGCACCCGCATTTTCAAAGACAAGGTCTTTCATAACCTGATCACCCTTCTCAGCAGTGATATCCACGATTTGTCCATCTTTGAAGGTTACTTTAATCCCTTCGATAATATTTCCGTTATAGCTAAGTGGTTTTGTAGAAATTACATATCCATCTGCACGACGGAAGTCAGGCGCTGTGAAGACTTCCTCTGTCGGCATATTTGGCAAGAAACCTTCGCCCTGTGCATTGACAGCACCAGCTGATTCCCAAACATGGTTCTTTGGCAAACCAAGTGTCAAATCTGTTCCTGGCGCTGTGTAGTGAAGGGCTGAAAATTGCTCTTTATTGAGCATATCTGCCTTGCTCTTGAGGATAGCAGCGTGTTCTTCCCAAGCTTTAACGGGATCTTCTTCGTAGACACGGCAAGTTTTGAAGATTTGGTCCCAAAGGAGATCGACTGCTTCTTCGTCACTTGCTTCATTTGGGAAGACTTTCTTAGCCCACTCGAGTCCAGCAGCAGCAGCCACTGTCCAGCTAACCTTGTTGGACTGAGTTGCGATACGCATTGGCTTCATGGCAAGTCCCATAGCTTTAGCAGAAGCTGAAAGCTTATCAGCATCCACTCCGTTCAAGGCACCTGGATCAGATGAGCGAACTCCAAGACGACTAGCCTTGTTCTCCAAGAGATAGTTCATCTCAGCAATCTTGTATTCTGGTACATTGTTCAAACGCTCCATCGGCGCGTGGAGAAATTTCTCACGGTTGATGACATCATCAGTCCACTGAACGATAACCTCATGCGCACCAAGTGCGTAGGCTTCTTTAACGATCAAGTGAGCCAGCTCGCGTTGCTCCACATCGATAGAGAGGGCTAAAGTGTGCCCAGGTTGCACATTGATTCCGTTCGCAACCAACAATTTCGCATATTTTTCTAGATTTTCTTTAAAATTTGGTAAAACCATGTTGTTTTCTCTTTTCTATTTTTATTTTTCTTTCAAAGCAGAGAATAATCCTGCTAAAGCAATAGCACCTGACAAGAGCGCTGTTGATAGGATAATTGTTTCATCTGCCAGCTCTAACTGATAGTCAAAGACCTTTTCAGCTGGCTTATCTTCCGCAAAAATTCTTAGTTTCATTTTACTTTTCCTCATCTCCTTTAAAACAACTCATCAAACAAACTCAACTGGTTATCTTCTGGCATATTGCCCAGAATCCCCATTTCATCCATCTTTTCAACCAAGGTTGATGAGAGTCCGCCACGCTTGCGGAGTTCCGTTTTAGAGAGGAATTCCCCCTCTTGGCGCGCTCGCACCAATTGCTTGGCAACGTTCTCTCCCAGACCATCCATAGCCACAAATGGTGGGATGAGGGTGTCTCCATCAATGAGGAATTCAGTCGCATCACTATGATAGAGATCTAACTTGCCAAACTTGAAGCCACGTTCCCACATTTCATTGACAATCTCAAGAGTGGTATAGAGGTCAATCTCCACATTAGAGGCCTCATTATTCTTCCGTTTTTCAGCGATTTCTTCCATTCTACGCTTGATGGCATCCAAGCCCGCACCCATGGTCTTGATATCAAAAGCCTTGGCACGGATTGAGAAGTAAGCACAGTAATAATAAATGGGATGGTGAACCTTGAAGTAGGCTACACGCAAGGCCATCATAACGTAGGCTGCCGCATGGGCCTTAGGGAACATATACTTGATTTTTCCGCAGGATTCGATATACCACTCTGGTACCTTATTGGCCTTCATGGCTTCGATATAGCCATTTCTCTCCTCTTCAGAAATCTTCAGCCACAAGCCTTTACGTACCCGTTCCATGATAGTAAAAGCCATCTTAGGCTCAAGGCCCGCATGCATGAGGTAAACCATGATGTCGTCCCGACAACCGATAACGGTTGATAGGTCCGCAATTCCTTGCTTGATCAAATCCTGGGCATTGCCCAACCAGACATCAGTACCGTGGGACAGTCCAGACAGCTGAAGCAATTCCGCAAAGGTTGTCGGATGGGTTTCATCGACCATCCCACGTACAAAGTTGGTTCCAAATTCTGGAATTCCTAGCATCCCCGTCGGTGTACCGATTTGCTCCGGAGTCACCCCTAGCACATCAGTCCCAGAAAAGAGGGCCATCACGCCTTCATCATCCATAGGAATTTCATTAGGGTCAATCCCAGACAAGTCCTGCAGTTTCCGAATCATGGTCGGATCATCATGACCCAGCACATCGAGTTTGAGGACGTTCTCATCGATATCGTGGAAGTTAAAGTGGGTCGTCTGCCATTCAGCCGTCACGTCATCCGCTGGATACTGAACAGGCGTAAAGTCGTAGACATCCATGTAGTTAGGAATAACAACGATTCCCCCTGGGTGTTGTCCTGTTGTCCGCTTGACACCAGCCGCACCTTGAGCGAGGCGTTCCACTTCTGCATCACGATAAAATTTCCCATAGTCACGCTCATAGCCCTTGACAAATCCATAGGCAGTCTTAGCAGCTACCGTACCAACCGTTCCTGCACGGAAGGCATATTCTTCACCAAAGATATCACGTACATCCAAGTGAGCACTAGGCTGGTCTTCTCCCGAGAAGTTCAAGTCAATATCGGGAACCTTGTCCCCATCAAAACCAAGGAAGGTCTCGAAAGGAATATCCTGTCCATTTTTGCTGAGTTTGTGACCACAGTTTGAACAATCCTTATTGGGCATATCAAACCCTGAACCGTAAGAACCATCCGTGATAAACTCGCTGTACTGACACTGACCACAGACATAGTGAGGAGAGAGAGGATTAACCTCCGTAATCCCAATCATGGTCGCAACAAAACTGGACCCAACAGACCCACGAGAACCAACCAAGTAGCCCCGTTCATTGGAACGTTGCACCAGCATCTGCGATGCCAGATAAATCACGGCAAATCCATTCCCCAGAATGGAAGTTAATTCTTTTTCAATCCGCAAATCAACGATATCTGGCAGCGGATTGCCATAAATCTCAAAAGCTTTCTTATAGGTCAACTCAGCAACCGTTTCTTCAGCCTTGTCGATGAAAGGCGTGTACAAGTCACCCTTAACGACCTCAACAGGCTCAAAAATTTCTGCCAAGGCATTGGTGTTTTCAATAACCAATTTACGAGCCAATTCCTCGCCCAAGAAGGCAAATTCATCCAACATCTCATTAGTCGTTCGAAAATGAGCTTTCGGAAGAGGAGCTGGTTGGGCATGTTCACCATGACCGATGGTTCGGTTAATCATAGCCCCCTGGCCCAAACTACGGACGATAATTTCACGGTAAATCTCTTCTTCCGGTTCGATATAATGGACATTTCCCGTAGCCAAAACAGGCTTCCCAAGACGGTCCCCAACCTCTATCAAACTCTTGATAATAGTTTGAGTTCCTCCATATCCTTGACCTGCTCTTTAGCAATCAAGGGAGCATAGATAGCCGGTGGCATGACCTCGATAAAGTCATAATACTTGGCCACCTCAACCGCCGCATCCACACCTTGGGAAACGACAGCGTCAAAAACTTCACCCTCCGAGCAAGCCGACCCCAAAAATCAAGCCCTCCCTGATGGGCGTCTAGAACCGTTCTCGGAATCCGTGGCACCCCTTCAAAATACTTGGTGTTAGACAAAGAAACCAGCTTAAAAATATATTTTTTTAAACCAACTTGATTCTTGACATAAATGGTCGCATGTTTAATCCGAGCTTTTTTTATAAGAATCTGGACTGATTAGATCAATATTGAGTCTAGCCAGATCGGTCACACCATGTTTTTTTCTGCTACCTCTTTGATAAAGATGAAAAAGCAGACGACCAGTAGCTTCCGCATCGTAGTTGGCCATGTGGTGGTGTTCAAGTGCCACACCAAAACGCTTGGTCAAAGGCCCCAAACCATGACGTTTATACTCAGGATAGAGGTTTCTAGCAAACTCCAGCGTATCGATGACTGGCTGGCTAATCTTAGGCAGACCATGACGCTCATAGTTGGCATTCATAAAACCAACGTCAAAGGTAGCATTGTGGGCTACTAAGACTGTATCCTTGCAAAACTCTTGGAATTCTTGTAAAACTTGTTCCAGTGGTTTGGCATTTTTGACATGATCATCTGTAATACCAGTCAACTCAGTAGTAAAGGCTGATAATGGATGTCCGGGATTGATAAATTCATCAAATTCGGCAATAACATTCCCCTTATACATCTTAGAGGCCGCAACCTGAATCAAGTCATTATAGATAGCTGAAAGTCCCGTCGTTTCAACGTCAAAGACCACGTAGGTCGCTTCTGACAAGTCCATCTCCACTTCGTTATAAACGATAGGGACACGGTCCTCCACGATATTGGCTTCCATTCCATAGATCAGCTGGATTCCAGCTTTCTTAGCTGCCTTGTAGCCATGTGGGAAGGATTGAACATTTCCATGGTCGGTGATGGCAACCGCCTTATGCCCCCACTTAGCAGCTGTCGCAACGATTTTCTCTACCTCAGGAAGAGCATCCATGGTCGACATATTAGTATGAGCATGAAACTCAACCCGACGCTCACCTTCTGGCATGAGATCCTTTCTTTCATGATGCACCACTTCCTGCACATCCTGCACGTTCATGGTCAAATCGCGTGTGAAATTATTCATCTCCACATTTCCACGAACTCGGAGCCAAGAATTCTTCTTAATGATGTCAAACTTCTGAGCTTCTTCTTCATTCTTAACCCATTTTTGCATTGAAAAACTTGAAGTGTAGTCTGTCATTTTAAAGTTGATCAAAACGCGACCAGTTCTGGTCACCTTATGCTCGACATCAAAGACTACCCCTTCAAAGACCAAACGATTTTCCTCAGTCGTCACATCAATCATCTGGGTAACTTCTGCCTTATCTAGTTTTGGCTTGGCCGCAGCCTTTTTAGCCTGAAAATCAAAGGCTGGTTTCTCTTCTACTGGTGGAGGAGCCATTTGTTCCAGTTGTTCCATAGCCCGCAGGGCTTCTTCGCTGGCAGCTTGAACAATTTGTTCATTCTCCGTATGGAATGCTTCCTCCTGCTCTTGTGTAAGGGCATCGTTCTTTCAATTTGGCATACAAAAGCTGGGAAACCAAACTTTTCAAGTTGATTTGCTAGATTAGGAAGATGATTCTTCTTAAAATGTTCCTTATCAATCGCCTCAGAACCTTCAATAAAGAGCTGATTTCCCTCCGCACGAACTTGCAAATTCTGATAAAGAGATTTAAATCCTTGGCTGGCACATGGACCCTCAGAAAAAGCCTCCTTGTAGTAGGCCTGTAAGAGTTGATTAGAAAATTCTTGAGAGAGCGCCTTGATTTCAAAAACAGCTTGATTCCCTGTCTTAGAAAATTCTTCACTCAACCCCTTCTTTAATTCTAGAAAGATTTCGATGGGTAAAATTTTAGAAAATACAAAATGAAATTCCCAAACCTTACTAATTTTATGAACCACGACACGCTCAATGCTTGCATCAATAAGAGCAGGATCCTGTCTAAGTTGATCAGATATTCCTAGTTGATTCATTAAAATTTCAAACTTACTTGACATTCAATTTCCTCACATTATTCTCTTACTATTTTACCATAATTAAAGAAAAATATATAGCTAGTACCATTTCCCTTTGCGATTTAGATAGAAAGGTTTTTATCATACTTGTAGTAGATAAAACTATACTGATCCGTAGTCACATATTAAAAAGTGAGATGACATCTCACTTGGCATCTCACTCTTTTTATTCTTAAAATCCATTATTGTCGCTGAGTTCTTTTGAACCAGTGGCCTGATTTCTTCAGGCGAGATTCGTAGTCAGGTACCTATCCATTGAGCTATGGGTGCCATCATTATATGCCGAGGACCGAATCGAACCGGTTGATCTGTTACCAATCGCAGGATTTTAAGCTCCGTGCGTCTGCCAGTTCCGCTCCTGGCCTCTAAGCGAACGACGGATCTGAACTCATGACCCCCACCTGGGGCAAGGTGGTGTTCTACCACCGAACTACGTTCCCATCGACCTCTATTCTATATAAAATGCCATTACGACTGAACACGCGACCCTGATTACAAATCAGATGTTTCCACCAACTGAGCTAAGCTGGCTGATTTCATTATGCGGTTAAGGGACGGAACCCCCACGCTGCGTTAAGCGCCAGATCCTAAACGGCGCGCGCCCGCCAATCCGCCAAAACCCGCAAATATGACCCGTGTACTGGGCTCGAACCAGTGACCCATTGATTAAAAGTCAACTACCACCAACCGAGCTTAACGAGTTCAAAATAACTTCCGTTATCTGTAAACGTCCCAGACGGAATCGAACCTGCGATCTTCGCCGTGACACAGGGGCGACGTGTGATAACCGCCACACTACGGGACCCATGGGTTAACGGGATCGAACCGCTGACCCCTCTGCTTGTAAGGCAGATGCCTCCCGCTGAGCTAAACCCCGAGCCAAGCGACTTCCATATCCTCACAGGGGCAACCCCAACTACTCAGCGTTCTAGGGCTTAACTGCTGAAGTTCAAGCATGTACAGTGTGTATCTCCCAGGTTATCGTCATCAATTCCGAGATAATACTCACTCAAAATTGAATATCTATCAAATACCAAGAAACCTCACACTTCGTATTCTCAGCGTTACTGGATAAGTCCTGAGCCATTAGTATTAGTCCGCCACAATGTCGCCACATCACTTCTAACCCATCTACCTGATCATCTCTCAGGGCCTTACCGATATAAAACCGCGGGAAATCCATCATCTTGAGGTGGGTTTCACTTAGATGTCAGCGTTTCATCCTTCCCACATAGCTACCCAGCGATGCCTTTGGCAAGACAACTGGTACACCAGCGGTAAGTCCACTTCGGGTCCTCTCGTACCAGGAGATCCTCTCAGTTTTACGCCTGCGACGGATAGGGACCGAACTGTCTCACGACGCCCTGAACCCAGCTCGCGTGCCGCTATCGGGCGAACAGCCCAACCCTGGGACTGACTACAAGCCCCAGGATGCGACGAGCTGACATCGAGCGCCAAACCTCCCGTCGATGAACTCTTGGGGAGATAAGCCTGTTATCCTCAGGGTAGCTTATCCGTTGAGCGATGGCCCTTCCATACGAAACCACCGCCGATCACTAAGCCTGATCTTCGTCCCTTGCTCGAGTTGTAGCTCGCAGTCAAGCTCCTTTATACCTTTTTTACACTCTGCGAACATTTCCAACCATTCTGAGGGAACCTTGGGCGCCTGTTACCTTTTTAGGAGGCGACCGCCCCAGCCAACCAAGCCCGTCAGACACTGTTCCGATAGGGATAAATTTATCCGTTAGAGGGCTATACATAAGGGGTAGTATCCTAACAACGTCTCTCTGAAACTGGCGTCCTGATCTCATAGACTCCTACCTATCCTGTACACATGTGGTACAGACACTAATAATATCAAACTGCAGTAAAGCTCCATGGGGCCCTTCTGGGTCCTGTCAGGTAACCTGCACTTTCACAGGTACTAAAATTTCACTGAGTCTTCGTTGAGACAGTGCTCAAATTACGCTCTTCGTGCGGGTCGGAACTTACCTGACAGAATTTCTTCATACCTTAGGACTGTTATATGTTATTTACCGCCGTTTACTGGGCTTCATCTATATAATTCTTCGCTTATACGCTACACTCCTCTTAACCTTCCAGCACCGCAGGCGTCACCCCTATACATCATCTTTACATGATTTAGCAGAGAGTTGTGTTTTGATAAACAGTTGTCAGCTTATTTGCATCATAGCTGACCTAAAGTCAGCACCTTCTCCCGAAGTTATTAAATATTTTTGCCGGAGTTCCCCAGAGTTCTCTGCTCACCTGAGGCTCATCATTCTCGACTACCCGTGCTTACCAGGTACGTAGAGAAGTTTAAACGCTAGAAGCTTTTCTGCAGTGTGACGTCACTAACTCGCTACCAAACTTGCCCCATCACAGCTCAATGTTAGATATAAGCATTTGACCCATCACACCTCACTGCTTAGACAGACACTTCCATTCGTCTGCTTTAGTTAGCCCATCAGTCCCTCCATCACCACATACCTAGTACAGGAAGTCAACTCTGTTGTCCATCGGATACACCTTCGGTCTCTCCTTAGGTCCCGACCAACGCAGGGCGGACGAGCCCCCGGAAACTCAGTTCACGGTGGACAGATTCTCACCGTCTGCCACCACACCGGCATTCTCACACTCTATGTTCCAGCACCTTCACGGTATACCTTCACACATAGAACGCTCCTACCATACCTATAAAGGTATCCACAGCTGCAAATTCACTATCTCGGCACATTTTCATGCAGGGTCACTCGACTAGTGAGTTATTACGCACTCTTTTGAATGAATATCGCTAACATCCTAGTTGTCTGTGCAACCCACATCCTTTTCCACTTTAACAATTATTTGGGACCTTAGCTGGTAGGTCTGGGCTGTTTCCTTCTGACTACGTGATCTTAGCACTGCAGTCTGACTGCTGACCATAATTCATTGGGTATTCTGGAGCTTATCTGAGATTGGTAATCCGGGATGGACCCTCACCCAAACAGTGTTTCACTCTAAGAATCTTTATGTCAGACGCTAGCCCTAAAGCTATTTCGGAGAGAAACCACATTCCAAGTTCACGAATTTCTCCGCTACCCACAAGTCATCCAAGCACCTTTCAACGTGCCCCTGGTTCATCTCTCCAGTGCGTCTTACCTTCAACCTGCTCGCGGTAGGTCACATGGCTCAAGGTCCATGACATAGATACTTCAGCGCCCTATTCAGACCTGGTTTCTGCATTCCTGTCTCTTCAACTTCAACCCTCGCATCATATCGTAACTCGCCGGTTCATTTAATAAAGGCAATGCCTCACCCATTAACGGGCTCAAACTGCTAGGCACACGGTTGTGGTTCCCACCCTCCTGCGTTTTTCACCTTCCTCACGGTACCAGTCTCACTATCATCACTAGAGCATTTAGGTTGGGAGATGGTCTCCCAGATTCCGACGGGATTTCACGTGTCCCGCCGTACTCAGGATACTGTTAGGTACAAAGACTATTTTAAATACGAGGCTATTACCTCTTTTGCCGATCTTCCCAAATCATTCTTCTATAATCTTTTGAGTCTCACATTGCAGTTCTACAACCTCGAAGAGTAAACTCTTCGGTTTGTTCTCCTGCCGTTTCTCTGCTCGTCACTAAGGCAATCGCTTGCTTTCTCTTCCTGCGCCATTTAGATGTTTCAGTTCACTGCGTCTTCCTCCTCACATCCCATTAGATGCGGGTAACAGGTAGTACCTGTTGTTCCCCCATTCGGAAACCTGACTGCTTACTACAGCTGCCCAAGGCATATCGTCGTTTATTAAGCGTCCTTTCTTCGGCCTCTAGTGCCAAGATCCACCGTGCCCTTATTAACTTTAACCTATTTTTTGACCTTTATAGTCATAAACTCTTTTAATACCACAGCGTTTCGGCTTATTTTGTTACTATTTGATATAGATATTCGTTCTTCAATGTAATATTTGGTGACCTCACTGGAGCCAGCGACCGAACCGACTGCGTGCAAAGCAGGCACTTCCCAGCTGAGCCAAGGCCCCCACAAGACCTCTCTCAAGACTAAACAAGACCAATGTGTGTTCCTTAGTCCAGAAAGGAGGTCCAGTCACACCTTCCATACGGGCTACCTTAGGTTACGACTTCACCCCTGTCTCATCTATCCCACCTAGGCTACTGTCTTGGGAAAGGTTACCTCACCGACTTCGGTGTTACAAAACCTCGTGTGTGACGGCAAAAGGTACAAAGGCCCTGAACCATCATACAGCTGATCCGCGATTACTAGCGATTCTGGACTTCATGTAGGCGAGCTATACCACAACTGAACGAGACTGGTTTAAGAGATTAGCCTGTCACCGGCTTTGGTGACTCGTTGTACCAGCCATTGTAGCAATGTGTGTAGCCCAGGTCATAAGGGGGCATGATGACGGACGTCATCCCCACCTTCCTCCTCCGGTTTATTATCATAGTCCAAGCGGAGTCGCAACTGAATGATGGCAATTCAATAATAGGTTGCGCCTGTTGTGGACTTAATCCAACATCTCACGAACATGAGCTGACGACAACCATGCACCACCTGTCACCCTGTCCCGGAAGGAAACTTATATCTCTAGAGCGGTCAGAGGGATGCGTTAAGACTTGGTAAGGTTCTTCGCAAGCAGCCTGAATTAAACCATGCTCCACTGCTTGTGCGGGCCCCGTCAATTTTGAGTTTCAACCTTGCGGTCGTACTCCCCAGGCGGAGTGTTACTGCAAGTAGCTGCAGACTAAACCCTGGAAAGGGTCTAACACCTAGCACTCATCGTTACGGCGACTACCAGGGTATCTAACTTGTTTGCTCCCCACGCTGGAGCCTCAGCGTCAGTTACAAGCCAGAGAGTCAGCTGCCACTCAGTGTTCCTCCATATTCACGCATTTCACTGCCACACATGGAATTCCCACTCTCCCTCTTGCACTCAAGTTAAAATTAGTTTCAAAGCGTACTGTTGCTTGCCAGCCTTTAACTTGGGACTTATCCACCGTCTGTGCTCGCTTTACGCCCATTAAATTCATGGACACGCTCGGGACTCATGGTTATCATACTGCTGGCAATGTAGTTAGCTGTCCCTTTCTGGTAAGATACCGTCACAGTGTGGTCTCCACCTTCACACTCTCAGTTCTTCTTACAACAGAGCTTTACGATCCGAAAACCTTTCTTCACTCACGCTATGTTGCTCTGGTCAGACTTCCGTCCACATTGCCGAAGACCCCTACCGCCGCCTCCCGTAGGAGTCTCGGGCCGTGTCCTCAGTCCCAGCGTGGCCGATCACCCTCCTCGGTCGGCTTGGTGACAAGCTGCCTCTCGTAGAGCCGTTACCTCACCAACTAGCCAATACAAACGCAGGTCCATCTGGTAGTGATGCACTGCACCTGAGCAAACGTCAAGTGCGACATCTACCTCAGTGCAGGCTTAGCTATCGTCGTATCCACAGCATCGCTGCTACCAGGTTACCTACGCGTTACTCCACCTGTCGTTCGCAACTCCATCCAGCAGCAGCAGCTCCTCCCTTCAGCGTTCACTTGTACGCCGTATTAGGCACGCCGCCAGCGTTCGTCCTGAGCCAGGATCAAACTCTCTACTAAAAGTTTGAGTTCTCACTCATTTCTGCCACTGACAGATTTATTGTCATTGTTCAGTACTATAACCTTTGTTATAGTGCCCGCACATGGGTTCTGTCTTGTTCAGTTTTTCAAAGGTCTTGTCACTACTCTCAAGCTGACAACTATATTAGTATATCAGCAGCTACCTGTCTCGTCAACAGATTTTTAAACTCAAGTAACTCGCACATACTATAGTCCGTACGGGATTCGAACCTGTGTTACTGCTGTGAAAAGGCGGTGTCTTAACCCCTGACCAACGGACCTGAGTTTTTCAACCTTTCATACCTACTTTTCAAACTTTGTTGGCGACTTTTTTCCTCTTACTGAAATTTGAAAAGATTAGGGAAAGTTCTCTCAGGAGAGCTTTTACGTCCTCTCTAAGACTCCCTCCCATGAGACGGTCTATTAATTCTTGTTTTTCCATGCTCGCTTTGATTTGTAATTTTTAGAAGTTCGTGAAAGAGATAATAATCGTCCAGCCTGAGTCCTTTTTCTCCTAGACGATGGCTAATCTCACTCACCTCTTCATAGGGTTCTTTGTCAAAACGGCGCTAGGCTTTCCTTGCTTTACGGATGTAATCTAGGATACGATTTCTAAACTTTTGTTTTAAAGCAGACATAAAGTCGATGGCGCTCCCACTAGTAACTCTGGGTGCGACTCACCAGCTCATAGCAGACATAACATGCCTTCCGATCAGTCCTCTTTCTCCCACA